>Ga0315298_1001136_pt1 | contig 50130 bp, 46 predicted proteins | sample WHS_1_MG_FD_203077 | JGI IMG/M metagenome (GOLD analysis project Ga0315298, IMG submission 203077) | Extremophilic microbial mat communities from Washburn Hot Springs, YNP, Wyoming, USA - WHS_1_MG | ecosystem: Environmental > Aquatic > Thermal springs > Hot (42-90C) | place: USA: Wyoming...
ACATTCTTTATGGCTCAGAGAGAAGCACTTGCAACATTTGGCAATGGAGAGCTTTATATTGAAAAGTATTTTCCAAAGGTAAGACACATAGAGGTTCAGGTGCTTGCTGACAAGCAGGGTAATATCGTTCATCTCGGTGAAAGAGACTGCACACTGCAGAGAAGGCATCAGAAACTTCTTGAGGAAGCTCCATCTCCAGTGCTGAATGAAAAATTGAGAAAAAAGATAGGAGAGTATGCAGTAAAAGCTGCTAAAGCTTTAAAATATAAAAATCTTGGTACTTTTGAGTTTATCGTTGATGAAGAGTTGAATCCCTACTTTATTGAAATAAATACACGTGTTCAGGTAGAGCATCCGGTTACTGAAGAAATTACAGATATTGACATTATAAAAGAGCAGATTAAAATTGCAAAGGGCTATCCTCTGTCATTTAAACAGACACAGGTGAGATTCAGAGGTCATGCAATTGAATGCAGAGTGAATGCAGAAGATCCTGAAAAATTTATCCCATCTCCAGGGATTATAGAGTTTGTTCATTTTCCGGGAGGGCCAGGCATAAGAGTGGACAGCTATCTTTATCAGGGATGTGTTGTTCCTCCTTACTATGATTCTTTAGTTGCTAAGGTTATTGCAAAGGGAGCAAATAGACAGGAAGCCATACTGAGAATGAAAAGAGCAATGGAAGAGATAGCCATAAAGGGGATAAAAACAAATGTGGATTTCTTTCTGAAAATACTTCAGCATCCAGAGTTTATAAAAGGAAAATTTTTTACAGATTTTGTCAACATTTTAAGTAATGATAAATCCTGAAATTCCATCAGTATGTGTTATAGTATCCTCAAGGGAAATACCTGAAAAATTAGAGTTTGTGCTAAAAGCAGGAATCCGATGGATTCAGTACAGGGAGAAGGATTTGCCAAGAAAGGAAATTGTTGAAAAAGCTTTTCAGGTCAGACAGCTTACACATAAATACAGAGCATTACTTACAATAAATGATTATCTGGATATAGCAGTAGCTGTAGAAGCTGAAGGAGTTCATCTCGGACAGGATGATCTTCCTCTGGAGGCAGCAAAAAAAATATTTTCAGGTATAATTGGAATATCAACACATAATTTAAAGGAAGCTCAGGAAGCTCAGGAGGGTGGTGCTTCTTATATTGGATTCGGACCAGTTTTTTTTACAACAACAAAAAGGAATGCACTTGAACCCAGAGGATGTGATATACTATCTTTGATTTGTAAAAAAATAAATATTCCTGTAGTAGCAATAGGAGGAATTAAAAAAGAAAAAATTGCTGATTTGAAAGCAGCTGGATGCAGATATGTAGCTACAGCATCTGGAATCTTAGAAGGAGATATAATGAAAAATGCTGAGGCTTTTTTAAAGGTATTTTCATGAAGGAGAGAAAAGATGTCAAAAGGGAAAATTTTATTAGTAGATGACAGCCCAATTGTAAGAAAATTGGCTGAGGTTTCTCTCCAGGAAGCAGGCTATGAAGTCTATACAGCATCAGATGGGGAAGAAGGGCTTAAAACAGCTGAAACAGTGAAGCCTGACCTGATTCTGGTTGATTTCATAATGCCAAAAATCACAGGTTCTCAGTTTTGTAAATTTGCAAAAGAAAATGAGATACTGAAAGACATTCCAATAATTTTAATCACTGGTAAAGGCGAATCAGTTGGGCAGGCATTTATTGAAAAATATGGTGTTTTGGATTATTTTATGAAACCCTTTAAATCTGAAGACCTAATAGAAAAAGTTGAATCAACATTAAGCAGGATTTCAGAGTTTAAATATGAAACTGTTGAGGAGGAAATAAAAAAAGTTGAAGATGTTTTATTGTCACAGGAAATCTCACTACCGGAAGAAATACAAGAAATATCATTTGATTTGACAGAAGAAATTAAGACAGAGTCTTCCAAAGAAGAGCTGGAAATAACAGAGATTCAGGAAATAAAACTATCAGAAGAGATTAAGGAGCCTCAGGAACTTGAAGAGATTAAAGAAACTCAAGAAATTGAAAGCATAGAGATTCCAGAAGAAGCTTTATTCCCATCCATGCCTGAAGAGACCACCAAATTAGAGGAGGCAATAAAACCATCTGATGAGATAGATAAATTAATTGAAGATAAACTTAGAGAGTTTTCAGAAAAAATCATATCTGTGGTTGATGCTTCCGTTGAGAGCGCTCTTAAAAAATATGGTTTGATAAAAGATTCTTCTTTCATTCTTTCTGGTTTTCTGGATTTCTTCAAGCTTGAAGAGATTTTTAACCTGATAAACTCTAATAAACTAACAGGGATATTATCAGTATTTGTGAACGGGATTGCTTATGAATTTATGTTTATTGAAGGGCAGATTGTCTATGGTATATCAACCTTGCAGAAGCAAAAAACAGGCTTTAAGTTATTAAATGAATTTTCATCTGAAGAAATAAAGCAGTTAACTTTGGAAGCTCTTTCTTCTTTAAGGAAATCCCAGCATGGCAGTTTTATTTTTGAAATAAAACAGTTTTCTGATTTTAACCTTTTTAATAAAGAAAGATACAGTCCTTCAGAACTTTTTAATCCTGTGATACATTGAGGGTAAACAAATGTCTGAAGAATTAGAAAAGTCTTACTGTGTTTTCGGTATAGGAGAAAGAGAATTTCTTATTCCGAAGGAAAATGTAATTCAGGTTTTAGAGATAATCCGAATATTTCCCATTCCAGGATCCCCGGACTATATTGTTGGAGCCTTGCCAGTAAAAGGTAAAATTATTCCTGCAATAGACCTCGCTAAGGTTTATAATATTGAAAGATTGAATTATTCCGAAAGCAAACTTGTTGTGATTATTGATGTTAAGGGAGAAAAAATAGGAATTTTATCTGATACAACTCCATTTTTTGTTAATTTTGAACCGGATATAGTTGTAGAAGACATTATAGAGCCTGATAAATTATTTGAAAAACTGAAGGTTTCCCAGAAACCTTCAGAAAAGGCGAATGATAAATAAAACTTCTGAATTATCCAGCTCTGAACTCCTTCCAATTTGTATAGAGGAAGTTCTTGATGAATACCTTAATTTTTTGAAAAGAATTCAAGAAATTTCAGAAAGCATAGAAGAATTTTCCCGTAATCTTAAATCTCTCAGTAGAGAAATCCAACATTTAGAGGAATATTTAATTGAAATAAAAATGATTCCGATTGGAAAGCTTTTTGAGGAAGTTTTTCATAAAGTAAAGGAGATGGCAGAAGAATCGGGGAAGGTTATTGAAATAGAGGTTAAAGGAGCAGAGATAAAAATTGATCCATCAATTTTTGAAGCTTTATCTCAGCCATTTTTTTATATTCTTCGCAATATTGTTCAGCAGGGGATTGAAAAACCAGTAGGGTATATAAAAATTAATGCAAAAAAGAAAGGCAGAGATATTGTTATCAAAATTAAAAACAACCTATTTCCTCCTGAATTTTCAATCTCTGATGAGATGGATTTTTCAACTGTAAAGAAAACAATTTCAAAACTTAGAGGCACAGTAGAAATTTTCTCAGAAAATGATGAAGAAACCACTTTTACAATAAAAATTCCACAATCCTTAGATGTGAGCATTCTTTTAATATTTCGCTCATTGAACCTGGAATTTGCAGTTCCTATAACCCATATTGAAAGAATTGTCTCAGCAGAAGATTTTCCCAATCTAAAAGATGAAAAGATGATCAATCATAGAAACAGAGTTATTCCAGTTAAATATTTTTCTGAAATTTTCCTGCAACAAACAGATAAAATAGATGAAAAATCTTACATAATTATTTTTAACATGTTTGGAACCAGAAAAGGACTTCTTGTTGAGGATATTCTTGGATACGAAGAGGTAGTCATTCAAAGTTTTGGAAAATTTCTTGAGGGATTAAATCAGTATTCAGGTTATTATGTTTCAGCAGAAGGGATACCGAGGTATGTCATAAATCCATTGAGGATATTTGAGGAGGGCATATGAGATTGAAAAATTTCTTTACTTTTTCAGAATTGCCGTGTTATAAAAGATTAGCTTTGCATTTTGCAAGCATTAGTACCTGCCGTAGGTGGGCAGACAAAAGGAGGTTTTAAGAAGTATGGCTTTAGAAGGACGTGTTAAGTGGTTTAATGAGGCTAAGGGATTCGGGTTCATTCAGCAGGATGGCGGAGGGGATGTCTTTGTCCATTACACTTCAATTAAAGGTGATGGATTTAAGACCCTTAAACAGGGAGACAGAGTAAGATTTGATGTTGTTCAGGGAGACCGTGGTCCAAAAGCAGTTAATGTAGAAAAAATTTGACAACCCGAGGGGGCATTTCTGCCCCCCATCTATAAATCCTTATAATGCATCTTCCAGAATGGGTTAAAACCCGAATAACAGGGATAGAAAAAACTCAAAAATTTTTAAAGATTCGCAATCTTAATACTGTTTGTGAAGCACTCAGGTGTCCTAACAGGAGAGATTGTTACAGGCATAAGGTTTTAACTTTCATGATTCTTGGAAGGATATGCACAAGGGGATGTTTATTCTGCAATTCAGAAAAGGGTAAACCCGAACCTCCTGACAGTTTTGAGCCAGAAAGAATTGCCAGAGTAGTGAAGGAGTTATTTTTAAAATATGTTGTGATAACCTCTCCTGCAAGGGATGACCTTTCTGATGGAGGAGCTGGGCATTTTACAAAAACTGTAGAAGAAATAAAAAAAATCAATCCAGATTCATTGATAGAGGTTTTGGTGCCAGATTTTCAGGGAAATATTGAATCTATAAAAAATGTTGTTAGTTCAGAGATTGCTGTTTTTTCTCATAATATGGAGACAGTGAAAAAATTCTACGGTTCTGTAAGAAAAGCTGATTACAGGTGTTCATTAAAAGTAATTGAAACAGCAAAAAATATTAATCCAGAAATTATAACCAAATCAGGATTGATGTTGGGCTTGGGAGAAACCATTGAAGAAGTCTTTGAAACATTGAAAGATTTAAAAAATGCAGGCTGTGATATAGTTACATTTGGACAGTATCTTCAGCCTTCAAAAAAAGCCCTGCCTGTAGTAGAATATATAAAACCAACAGTTTTTAGTATGATGGCTGAGAAAGCTTTGCAGTTCGGGTTCAAAGCTGTTTTAAGTAGTCCTCTGGTGAGGAGTTCTACGCTGGCATATGACATATATTTAGCAGCAAAGGAGGGAGCAGATGGAAAGCTTTGAGTTTTTTAATCCCACAAGGATTATTTTTGGCAGGGGGGCAGAGAAAAAAATTGGAGAAATTCTTAAAGGGGATAAAATTGGAAAGGTTCTTTTTGTTTATGGAAAATCAGCAATCAAGAAAATTGGACTATATGATACAGTTGTCAGCTCTTTAAAAGAAAATAGAATTGAATTTGTGGAGCATTCAGGGGTCAAGCCAAATCCTGTTCTTTCTCACACAAAAGAAGGAATTGAAAAGGCGAAAGACTATAAAGTAGATGCAGTTTTAGCTGTTGGTGGAGGTTCTGTAATTGATGAGGGGAAGACAATAGCAGCTGGAGTAAAAAATAATAGAGATATATGGGATTTTTTCAAGAGGAATGTAAAAATAAAGAAAGCATTACCAGTTTATGTAATTTTAACTGTAGCAGCAACTGGAAGTGAGATGAATGGTTTTGCTGTGATAACAAATGAAGAAACTCAGGAAAAACTTTCAATATCTTCAGAATACATATTTCCAAAAGTGTCTATTTTAAATCCTGAACTTACATTTAGTGTTTCTGCTCAATATCAGGCTTATGCTGCAGTTGATGCCATTGCTCATGTGATTGAGCATTATCTGAGTGGCATTTACTGTCCAAAACTTCAGAGCAGATTTATTGAAGGTTTAATTAAATCAATAATGGAAACTACAGAAATAATTTTAAAAGAGCCCAAAAATTATAATGCCAGAGCAGAGTTTATGTGGTCTGCTACTGTTGCCTTAAATGGACTTGCAAGGCTTGGTATAAAGGGAGGAGGTTTCCCAAATCACATGATAGCACATGCACTTGGAGCTTTATATGATCTTCCGCACGGTGCATGCCTGAGTATTGTGATACCAGCATGGATGAGGTGGTATTTGGATAAAAATTTACCTCAGTTTGAGAGATTTGCAAGGAATATATTTAACTCAGATAAAGCCGAGGAAGGAATAGAGAATTTAAAATCATGGTTTAAAAAAATTGGTTCACCTGTGAGCCTGAAGGATGCAGGAATTTTATATAAAGATATAGACATGATTGCTGAAAATGCTTACAATATCGCTATAGTATGGCAGATGGAAAAAACTTATACAAAACAAGTATTGACAGAAATACTGAAAAAAGCAAATGATTAAAAATAAAACATTGAAGGAGGAAATATGTTTGATTTTCCAAGAATTAAAAGATTGCCACCATATGTTTTTGCAATTGTAAATCAGCTGAAAATGGAATTAAGAAGAAAAGGTGAGGATATTATAGATCTTGGCATGGGTAATCCTGATCTGCCAACACCAAAACACATAGTTGACAAACTCTGTGAAGCAGCAAAGATTCCAAAAAATCATAGATATTCAGCAAGTAGGGGTATTACACAGCTCAGATGTGCAATTTCAGAGTGGTATAAAAGAAGATTTAATGTTGATATTGACCCTGAAACAGAGGCTGTTGTTACAATCGGTTCAAAGGAAGGATTGAGCCATCTGCTTTTGGCAGCTGTGCAGCCAGGAGATGTAGTACTGACTCCTTCTCCTGCTTATCCAATTCATCCTTATGGAGCAATTATTGCAGGTGGAGATGTGAGAACATTTCCTGTTCAGCCCGGGGTTGATTTCTTTGAGGAGCTTGAAAAAGCCTTTAAAAACTCTTGGCCAAGACCGAAGATTTTAATAATTAACTTTCCACACAACCCAACAACAGCAGTTGTAGAAGATGTGAGATTTTTTGAAAAAGTTGTGGATTTTGCAAAGGAAAACAACATAATGGTTATTCATGATTTTGCATATGCTGATCTTGTTTTTGATGATTATAGGGCTCCAAGTTTTCTTCAGGTTCCTGGAGCAAAAGATGTTGGAGTTGAGTTTTTCTCAATGACAAAAAGCTACTCAATGGCTGGATGGAGAGTTGGTTTCTGTGTTGGCAATAAAGAGATTGTAGGAGCTCTGACAAAAATCAAAAGTTATCTTGATTATGGAATGTTTCAGCCAATTCAGATTGCGACAATTGTTGCATTGAGAGGTTCTCAGGATTGTGTTGAGGAGATAAGAAAAACATATGAAAGAAGAAGAAATGTTTTAATTAGGGGACTCAATCAGGCTGGATGGAATGTTCCACCTCCAAAGGCAACAATGTTTGTCTGGGCAGAGATTCCAGAGCCATTTAAGAAAATGGGCTCGGTGGAGTTTTCCAAATTTTTAGTAAATGAAGCAAAGGTCGCTGTCTCTCCTGGTATTGGATTCGGTGAAGGAGGAGAAGGATTTGTAAGATTTGCTCTTGTTGAGAATGAACACAGAATAAGACAGGCAGTAAGAGGGATTAAAAAAGCTTTAAATCTTGTTCCTGCTGTAAAGAAAATTAGAAGGGTTGTTTAAATGAAACAGGCAAGAGTTGGTATTATAGGCTTTGGAACAGTGGGAACAGGGACAATAAAAATTCTTCTTAATCAGAGAGATTTGATAAAAAAAAGAACAGGAATAGATTTAATCTTGAAAAAAGTTGCTGATGTAGACATAGAAAGACCGAGAGAGATAACCCTTCCAAGAGAAATTCTTACTGCTGATGCATGGGAGCTTATAAAAGATCCTGAGATTGATATAGTTGTTGAGCTTGTAGGAGGAATTCATCCTGCAAAGGACTTCATTGTTGAAGCTTTAAGAAATGGTAAACACGTTGTAACTGCAAACAAGGCTCTTTTGGCAGAGGAGGGGAACGAAATATTTATAGAAGCAAAGAAAAGGGGGCTACAGGTAGGGTTTGAAGCTTCTGTCGGAGGTGGAATTCCGATTATTAAAGTCATGAAAGAAGGGCTTGTTGCAAATAGAATGCTTGCAATTTACGGAATAATCAATGGAACTACCAACTTTATTCTCACAAAAATGACAAATGAGAGAATGGATTTTCAGGATGCCTTGAGACAGGCTCAGGATCTTGGATATGCAGAGGCTGATCCAACACTTGATATTGAAGGGATTGACTCAGCTCATAAGATAACAATACTGGCTTCTCTGGCATACGGAATTCCTCTGAGTTTTAACAGGGTTTACTGCGAGGGCATAACAAAAATAGCAGCCCAGGATATAGCTTTCGCAAGTGAGTTCGGATATAAAATAAAACTTCTTGCAATAACAAAAATTCTTAATGGAGAAATTGAATTAAGAGTTCATCCAACAATGATACCTGAAGATTATTTAATTGCGAAGGTTGATGGAGTTTTCAATGCAATATATGTAGAAGGAGACAGTGTTGGGTCAACTCTTTATTATGGAAGGGGCGCTGGAAGCATGCCCACAGGAAGTGCTGTTGTAGCAGACATAGTTGATATTGCCAAGGGTTGCAGTATTCTACCTCTTGATTTTTCAGAAAAATATGTTATCAAGCCCATGGAGGATATAGAAAGCATGTATTACTTCAGATTTATGGCTTTAGACCGTCCGGGTGTTCTTTCAAAGATTTCAGGAGTATTTGGAGAACACAATATAAGTATCGCATCTGTTATTCAAAAGGGAAGATCCAGAGAAGGTGATGCTGTTCCTCTTGTGATACTCACACATAAAGCAAAGGAAAAAGATGTGCTCAGGGCACTGAAAAAAATAGATAAGCTACCTGTTGTTGCAGGTAAAAGCATATTTATAAGAGTTGAAGGAGCAGAAGCATAATTTTTCAAGATATCAAAGCCACTTCATAATTCCTCAGATAGGAACTGAAGGGCAGAAAAAACTCAAAGAATCAAAAGTTCTGATAGTTGGAGCAGGTGGACTTGGAAGTGCTGTGGCTCAATATCTTGCTGCTTCAGGAGTAGGTTATATTGGAATAATAGACCCTGACATAGTTGAATTAAGAAACCTTCAAAGACAGATAATTCATAATGAAGATAGTATTGGCATGCCAAAGGTAATATCCGCAATGATAAATCTTAAAAAACTTAATAGTGAGATTAATATTCTTCCATATCCTGAAGAGATTAATGAAAAAAATGCATTGAAAATTATTCAACCATATGATGTTGTTGTTGCATGCCCTGATAATTTCAAAACAAGATTTATTCTAAATGATTTCTGTTTCAAACTTGAAAAACCTCTGATAATTGGTGCTGTATCAGAGTTTGAGGGACATGTATTTGATATACTTCCTCCTCATGGACCGTGTTACAATTGCCTTTTTAGTGAGGCAGAGGAATTAGGTGAACCCGCAGGTATATTGTCTCCTCTTGCAGGAGTTATTGGAGCAGTTCAGGCAGTTGAAGGAATAAAAATTTTGCTTGGAATTGGTAAGCCCCTGCATGGAAGGATGTTTATATACAATGCTTTGAATGGTTTCAGAGAGGTTAAATTTTCAAAAGACCCGTTCTGTAAAATATGCTCCAATGTTAAAAATTAAGAAAGAAATTTATGATGAAATGATAGAATACTGTAAGAGTTGCTTTCCTCAGGAAGCATGTGGAATTCTTGCAGGAAATAACAACATTGTCACAAAAATTTATAAAATAAAAAACATTGAGAATTCATCAGTCAGCTATTTAATGGAGCCTTCCGAGCAGTTTAAGGCAATGAAAGATATGAGAACACTTGGACTTCAGATGCTTGCTATATTTCACAGTCATCCATGGGGTGGTGTCTATCCCTCTGGGAAGGATAGACAACTCGCTTTTTATGATGTTTATTATTTAATAGTTGCCATAGAACCGAACATTGATGTGAAATGTTTTAAGATAGAAGAGGGAGATGCTATAGAGGTCAGGTTGATAACTGAATAAAAAATGAAATTCAAAATATTTTACATCTCATTTTTCGTTTTTCTGTTTTTTATTGGAGCATTTGCAGGTTATGTTTACTGGCTTTTTTCAGACCTGCCTGATATTAAATCCTTAGAAAGGTATAAACCTTATGAAGCATCAATTGTTTATTCTTCAGATGGCCAGGTTCTGACAGAATTTTTTTATGAAAGAAGAAAATTTATACCACATTATGAAATACCTGAGATGGTTAAAAAAGCTTTCATAGCAGCAGAGGATGTAAGATTTTATAAACATCCAGGTGTTGATATTAAGGGTATTTTAAGGGCTCTTTACAGGGATATTAAAGCAGGAGGCATTGTTGAAGGTGGTAGCACAATTACACAACAGCTTGCAAAAATGTTATTTTTAAATCCTGAGAAAAGTCTCACAAGAAAAATAAAGGAAGCTATACTTTCAATACAAATTGAGAAAAAATATACCAAAGATGAAATTCTCGGACTTTATCTCAATCAGGCTTATTTTGGGAACAGAGCCTATGGCATAGCTGCAGCCTCAGAGGCATATTTTGGAAAATCTTTCAAGGAGTTAAATATTGCAGAGGCTGCACTTCTTGCATCTTTGACAAAGGCTCCATCAGTATTCAACCCATTTAAAAGACCTGATGTGGCCCTCAAAAGAAGAAATTTAGTTTTACAGAAGATGCTTGAAGAAGGATTTATCACTCATGAAGACTACACTGAAGCATTAAAGGAGCCTCTTCCAGAGCATCCTTACTGGAGGCGATTTGAAGCCCCTTATTTTGTTGAAACCCTGAGAATTGAGCTTGAATCAAGGTATGGAGAAAGACTTTATAGAGAGGGTTTAAGGATTTACTCAACCATTGATTATAATCTTCAGAAAAAAGCAGAGGAGGCTGTTCAAAAGGGACTTGCAGAGATTCATAAAAGAGTAAAACCTCAGGTTCAGGCATCTCTTATTGCTATGGATCTGAAAACAGGTTATGTGAGAGCTTTTGTGGGAGGAAATGATTTCTGGGAAACTCAATACAATAGAGTTTTCGCTTTGCGTCAGCCGGGAAGCGCCTTTAAACCCTTTGTTTATGCTGTTGCTCTTATGAAGGGATATACTCCAGATGATACAATCCTTGATGCTCCTGTTTCTTTCCCTGGAGTCACTCATGGAAAAATCTGGAGTCCAAAAAACTATAATAATGAATATCATGGAGAAGTTTCCCTTCGCACAGCACTTGCTCTTTCTCTAAATTCAGCAACTGTGAGACTTGCCTCAAATATTGGAATTAAAGATATTGTTGAATTTGCTCAGAAATGTGGACTGAGTTCAAAAATTTATCCTTATCTTTCAACTGCACTTGGAGGTTCTGATGTGAAACCTATAGAGCTTACGCAGGCTTATTCAGTTTTTGCAACAGGTAAGAAAATAAAGCCTATTTTTTATGAAAAGATCACTGATAACAATGGTGTGATAATTGAAGAAAACAGACCAGATATTGAAACAATTTTACCTGAGGAGATTGTTAAGTCAATGCGGGAAATGTTGCGGGAAGTTGTTCTTTCAGGAACTGCCCAGAGAGCAAATGAAATTGGAAGAGAGGTATATGGCAAAACTGGAACAACAAATGATTTTTCCGATGCGTGGTTTGTTGGTTTTGATGACAGACTTCTCGTGGGAGTCTGGGTTGGAAGGGACAATCATAAACCTATTGGACCAAAGGAAGCAGGAGCAAGAGCAGCACTTCCTATATGGGTTCATTTTATGAAAGAGGCAGGACAAATGTTAAAATGAATAAATGGGTAAAATTATAACCTTAGCGAATCAGAAGGGAGGAGTTGGGAAAACCACAACTGCCTTAAATCTTGGTGCATGCCTTGGAATTGAAGGTAAAAAGGTTCTTCTTGTTGACTCTGATCCCCAGGGAAACCTTACAACAGGTATTGGAATAGACAGAGTGAAGCTAAAACATAGTCTTTATGACCTCATCGTGAATTCTACTGAGCCTTCTTCTGCAATAATTAAAACAGCTTATGAAAACCTCTGGCTCATTCCATCTACAATAGACCTTGTTGGGGTTGAAATTGAGCTTGTAAACAGAAAAAACAGGGAGTTTATTCTTAAAAATATTTTATCTTATGTTGCTCATCAGTTTGAGTATATTCTTGTTGATGCACCTCCTTCTTTGGGGCTTCTTACACTTAACTGTCTTGTTTGTGCTGACTCTCTTATAATACCTGTCCAATGTGAGTATTATGCACTTGAAGGACTCGGTCTTCTTATGAAGACTATCCAGCTTGTAAAAACAAGTTTAAATCCCGGTCTTAAAATTGAGGGAATTCTTCTTACAATGTTTGATGTGAGAAACACTCTTTCAAAGCAGGTTGCGGAAGAGGTGAGAAAATTTTTCAGCAAAAAAGTTTATAATACACTAATACCAAGAAATGTAACACTGGCGGAGGCTCCAAGTCATGGAAAGCCTGCTATTTTTTATGATATAAGATCAAAGGGTTCGCAGAGTTATTTAAGTTTTGCTATGGAGTTTTTAAATGAAGAAGGCACTCGGTAAAGGATTAGAAGCATTAATTCCAAAAAGGGAAGACGCACTTCTTGAGATAGAAATAGAAAGAATAATTCCTGGAAAACACCAGCCGAGAACTGATTTTGATGAGAACTCCTTGAGGGAGCTTGCACAGTCAATCAGGCAGAGGGGAGTGATACAGCCAATAGTAGTTTCAAGAGTTGGTGATGGTAGTTTCAAAATAATTGCTGGAGAACGAAGATGGAAGGCAGCAAAAATTGCAGGACTTGAAAAGATCCCAGCGATTATAAAAGATGTATCTCCTGCTGAAGAGGTTGAGATTGCACTCATTGAAAATATCCAGAGAGAAGACCTTGACCCGGTAGAAACAGCCTTAGCTTTTGAAACACTGCTTAATGAGTTCAGTATAACTCAGGAGGAACTTTCAAAAAGGGTTGGTAAGGACAGGGCAACAGTATCTAATTATTTGAGAATTCTTAAACTTCCGGACAAGGTCAAAGATTACATAAAAAAAGGATTAATAACAATGGGTCATGCCAAGGCAATACTTTCAATTGATGAGCCTGAAAAGCAAATTGAGATTGCACAGCAAATCATAAAAAGGTCTTTATCTGTCAGGCAGACTGAGAAACTTGTAAGGAATTTGAACAGACTTAAGATAAGAAAATCGGAAAAAGAGATTCCAGAGATTAAAGAGCTTGAACAGAGACTTATAAGTGAACTTGGTGCAAAGGTAAAGATTTATCATAGAGGTAAAAAAGGCAGGCTTGAAATATACTATAACTCCCTTGATGAGCTTGACGGGATACTTCAGAGGATACTTAAAAAATCTTTCCCGGATTCATAATTTCTTTCGGATCAAACACTCTTTTAATAGCCTTCATCAACTCTATATTTTTTTTGCTCAGCTGGATATCAATATAAGGCTTCTTTGTTATTCCTATCCCGTGCTCTCCTGATATAGCTCCACCAAGAGATACTGTTAGTTCAAAGATTTTCTTTGCAAGCTCAAACCCTTTTTTTCTATTCTCCTCATCATCCCTGTTTACAAGAATGTTTACATGGATATTTCCATCTCCAGCATGCCCGAAGCATATCAGTTGTATATCTGAAGCAATTGAAAGTTCTCTCAGCTTTACAAGAGCCATGGAAAGGTTTTCAACTGGAACAGATATGTCAATATTGATTTTTTCTTTATCTTTCATCTTCATGATGCATGCAGATATGCTTCTTCTTGCTCGCCAGAGATTCTCTCTTGAGTAGTAGTCCACCGCAACCTGAGTTTCACCTTTAAATTTTCTTGCCATATCAACTATTTTTTCAGCCTGTCTTTTTATTGAAGTCAGTTCTCCATCAACTTCAACAAGAAGCAGTGCTTCTGCATTTTCTGGAAGTCCCATTTTTTCATTATCTTCAATTAATTTAAGACATGCGCTGTCAAGAAACTCAAGAGTTCTTGGAATAATTCCTGTTCCAATAATTTTTGGAATAAACTGTCCAGCACTGTCAAGCTCTTTAAAGCTTATAAGAAGTGTGACTATCTCTTCAGGCTGGGGAAGAACCCTGAGAGTTATTTTTGAGATTATTCCGAGAGTTCCTTCTGAACCGATGAAAAGCTCCTTTAATTCATATCCAACCACTCTTTTAAAGGTCTTTCCTCCAAAGCTGACAACATTCCCATTTGGAAGAACAACCTCAACTTCCATAACATAATTTCTTGTAACTCCATATTTTATTGCTCTTGGACCACCCGCATTTGTTGCCACATTCCCACCAATTGTGCAGTAATCAAGAGATGCAGGATCTGGAGGATAAAAAAGCTCATATATCAGGAGTTCATTTTGAAAATCACCATTTATTACCCCTGGTTCAACTGTGGCTGTAAAGTTTTTTGGATTTATCTCAAGTATTTGTTTCATTCTCTCAAGGCTGACCACAACAGAGTTTGAGTTGACAGGTACAGCTCCTCCAGCCATGCCTGTTCCAGCGCCTCTTGGAATTATCTTTAAACCCCTGTTTGATGCCCATCTGACAGTTCTTGCAATTTCCTGAGTATTCTTTGGCCATGCAACAGCTTCAGGAATGCTTCCCTTAGCATAGGAAGCATCATAACTGTAACATATGAGATCTTCCTTTTCAGTAGATATATCTATGCCTTGAATCAGTTTTATATCTTTCATGCCTGAACTCCTGCTTCACTGAGATTCAATGAAATCACTGTTGAAACCCCTTCTTCCTGCATTGTAACTCCATATATCTGCTCTGCATACTCCATCATCAATTTGTTATGTGTGATAATAAGAAACTGAGTTTTATTGCTCAGAAATTTAACCATTTTTCTGAATCTTAATGTATTTGGCTCATCAAGAAGGGCGTCAACTTCATCAAGAATGCATACAGGAGATGGACGAATTGAAAGACAGGCAAAAATAAATGCCAGAGCAGTGAGTGTTTTTTCTCCTCCTGAAAGCAGATTTATGTTATTTGATCTTTTACCCGGTGGTTGAACCCTTATGTCTATATCTGACTCAAGAATGTTGTTTTCATCAGTAAGAAACAGTTCAGCTCTCCCACCTTCAAAGAGTTCATTAAAAATCTCATTAAATCTAATATTAAGAATATCAAATGTTTCTCTTAGTTTCTTTTTTGTCATTGTGTTAATCTTTTTTATTGCTTCCTGAAGCTCCTTTATTGATGTATTCAGGTCTTTTTGCTGCAGGGTTAAAAAGCCGTATCTTTCTTTTACTTCTTCATATTCCCTTAAAATTTCTGTGTCTACAGGTCCTGTCTCTTTAAGCTGTGCTGAAAGCCTTGCTATTCTTTCTTTAAATGGTTCTGATTCTACGACGGGTTCAATTTCTTCTTTCAGTATATCAATTCCATAACGATTGAAGATATCATTCCATATATTCTCAAGCTTGATCATTTTTTCTCCTTCAATCACCTTTTTCTGCCCCAGCTTTGCTGTAATATTCTGCAGTTCTGTATTGAATCTGTGATAGTTTTTTTCAAATTCAATGGAAAGATTTTTCTCATTCAGAAAATCTTCCTGAAGTTTTTTCCTTTTCTCCTTCAGTTTCTCTATCTCTGAGAGTAGATACTCAATTTTTTCTTTTTTTTCAATTTTTCTTTCCTCAATAACCTTTATTCTTTCAGTTATCCCCTCAATTTCTATCTGGTTTTTTCTTTTTTTATCAAGCAATCTCTTAATGTATTCATTTAATCTTTTTATTTCAGAGTTTTTGCCATTGAGTTTTTCTTTAAGGGCTGAAAACTGAATTCTTTTTTGTGAGAGTTTTTCTTTTATTCTTTCATTTTTATTTGAGATTTCAGCCTGAGTTTTTTTTAATCTTTCAAGCTCTTCATTAACATTATCAATTGAAGATGATATCTCCTCAATCTCTGAAGAAATTCCCTCAATCAATTTTCTATATTTTGATATTTCATCATTCAGTGCCTTTTTTTCATTTTCAATATTATTAATTTTCTCTTTTATTAATTCGTATTCCTGAAGAAAACTTTTATATGCCTGTTCAGTATGAATTAGCTGTCTTTCAATATGTGAAATTTTTTCAGTTTTATTTTCAAGAAGTTTTTTCAGCTCTTCTTTCTCAAATCTTATTTTTTTAATTTCAGCTACAACAGTGTTAATCTGATCATGAATTTCTCTCCTTTCAGATTCTAATTCTTCAAGTATCCTTCTCTTTTTCAGAAACTCAAGACCTTTACCGACTTTTATGAATCCGTCAGGGAAAAGAGTTTCTCCATTAACTGTTATGAAATAAGCATCTGGCAATTCCTTTTTTAATTCAAGAGCTTTCATTAGATCATTCACAATGAATACATTTTCAAAGATTTTGCCTTCAATTCCTTTTTCCTTTATTTTTATAAAATCACTAAGTTTCCTGCAGTCAGGCAGGGAATACTCAGTAGTCTTTTTAAAAGGAGTATTCTTTAAAAAATAAAATTTTTTCTTTCTATCCTTTTCAATCTCCTCGACTCTATCAATAACAGAAGCTTTCAGCTTTTCATCTAAAAAACTTTCAACTGCGGACTCCAGTTCATGATTCACATCTATGCATTCAAGAAATAACATGTGCTTTCTGTCTTCTTCCCATATCTCTGAATGAACTGCCTCAATTCTGCCATTAATTACAGCTTCCTCTTTCTTTTTATCTATTAGCAAATTATTTTTCTGTTCTTCTGTTTTTTCAATTTCTGACAACTGATTCTGAATACTGTAAATATCTGAATTTTCCTTTTCAATTGCTTCCTTAAGAAGCTTTATCCTGCTTTCCTTATCTTTAATTTCCTTTTCTATATGATTGAGGTTTTCAAAGGCTTGCTTTTTTGTCTGATTTAAGGAATTTATTCTGTTTTCAGCACTATCAAGTGATTTTTTAACAGACTGATAAAGATTTTTTTTATCCGCAAGCTCTGTTGAAAGATTAAAGAGAATTTTTCTTTTTTTATCTATCTCCTTTTCAAGAATAGAGATTTCTCCTTGATACTCTAAAACAGCACTTTCTTTTTCAATAACCTCCATTTGAATGGATTTTATTAATTCTTCAATTTTCCCAGATTCAAAGACATTACTCTGAAGTTCCTTCTTAAGTTTTTCTGTTTCATTTGTCAGTCCCTGATTTTCTTCCTGAAGCCTTCTTAAATGTGCTTCTTTATTCTGTTTCTCCTGTGTCAAAAGAGCAAGCTCCTTTTCTGTGCTTGCATTTTCAAGCTCTGCTTGCTTCAGTCTTTTATCAACTTCTTGAATTTCGGACTCTATTAAAGATATTTTTTCCTTTTGAGTTTCAATTTTTTCAATAAGGCTGTTTATTTCAATCTTTAATTTAGACTGTTCTGCTTCAAGGCTCTCAATATCTGCCTTGACAGTTATTAGTTCATTATAAAGTTCTGAGGCCTCTTTTTTAGCAAGTTTTAACTCAAGATTTTTCAGTTCTTCTATTATTTTTTTATACCTTTCAGCTTTTTTGACCATTTTTTCAAGAATATTGAGTTGCTTTCTGATTTCTGTAATAAGGTCATCAACTCTCTGAAGATTTTCTTTTGCTGATTGAAGCTTTACTTCAGCTTCGGTTTTTTTAAATTTATATATTGAAATTCCTGCACACTCTTCAAGAAGTGCCCTTCTTTGAGAAGGCTTGAAAAGAATCTCATTTATCTTTATCTGATCAATAATTGAATATGTTCTTATGTCAACCCCTTCAGAGAGAAATATCTCTTTTATATCTTTAACTCTGGAATGTTTACCATTGATAAGGAAAAGGGATTCTCCTGTTCTGTCAACCCTTCTTTTTATTTCTTTTTCTTCCTGTTCAGGTTCTTTTCCATCTGTTGGTTCCTTTTTAATGGTAAAAAGGATGGTAACTTCAGCAAGTCCCTTTTCTCTTTTTGAAGCAGAACCCTGAAATATTATATCTTCCATTTTTTCTCCGCGGAGAGTCCTTGGATTATGTTCTCCAAGAATCCATCTGAAGGCATCAACAATATTGCTTTTTCCTGTTCCATTTGGACCTACAAGGCATGTTATTCCTTCGTTGAGTACAATTTTTGTTTTCTCAGGAAAGGATTTAAATCCGTTGAGTTCTATCCATTTTATTCGCATAAAATATTTTAGCCTATTTCAGGTTTAAAAGCTTTAATGAATATATAAAAATTTTTTATTTGACCAAAAAACTCTATATATTATACTGTTGAATAACGTTAAATTTTATGATATAATTTTCACAAATTTCAACAGAAGGAGGAAAATATGACAAAGAAGTATGACACACCATTATTGGATGAACTGGAAAAGGGTCCTTTCCCGAGTTTTGTTACAGAAATCAAAAAAGCAGCAGAGAAAAATCCTATGGCAGCAGATTTGTTAGGTCAGTTAGAGGAAAGTTACAGAACCAAAATAACTTACTGGAAGCATGGAGGAATTGTTGGAGTAAGAGGCTATGGAGGAGGAGTTATTGGAAGATATTCAGAATTAGCTGACAAATATCCGAATGTTGCTCACTTTCATACTTGTCGTATTAATCAGCCTGCAGGATTATTTTATACTTCTGCAGCAATAAGATTTTATTGTGACCTCTGGGACAGATTTGGAAGTGGACTTACAAACATGCATGGTTCAACAGGTGATACAGTTTTATTAGGAACCACCACCGATAATCTTGAACCAATTGCTACTGTATTGAGCCTTAATGGTTTTGACATTGGTGGTTCAGGTTCTGCATTGAGAACACCAAGTTGCTGTGTTGGACCAGCAAGATGTGAATGGTCAATGATTGATACTCTTGATATTACCTATGATTTAACTCAGGAGTTTCAGGATGAGCTTCACAGACCACAGTTTCCATATAAATACAAAATTAAAGTAGTTGGATGTCCTATTGACTGCAATGCAGCAATTGCCCGTGCAGACTGCTCAATAATCGGAACATGGAAGGGTCCAATAGCAATTGACCAGGACAGAGTAAGAGATTATGCAAAGAAGGGAATGAATATTCAGGAAGAAATTGTCAATATGTGTCCTGGAAAATGCATAACCTGGGATGGTAACACTCTTAAAATAAATGATGAAGACTGTGTACACTGTTTCCACTGCATAGCAAAGCTTTCAGGAGCATTAAAACCAACTCCTCCATTTGGAGCAACAATTTTAATAGGTTCAAAAGCTCCATTTGTTATAGGAGCAACTCTTTCATGGGTAATAATTCCATTTATGGAGATGAAACCACCATATCAGGAGATAAAAGACCTTACAAGAAAATGGTGGGAGTGGTGGAGTGAATATGGGAAAAACAGAGAAAGAATTGGTGAACTTATAATCCGCCGTGGTATGAGAGAGTTCCTTGAAATTTCTGAACTTGAGCCTATACCAGAGATGATTAAAGAGCCAAGAAGAGATCCATTCTTCTTCTGGAAAGAGGGAGACCTTGAAGGAAAACCATGGGAAGCATGGTTAAAATAAAAAAAGGAGGTTAAACATGGGTGAGATTCCTGAAAAATTTTTTATACCTGAAGTTGTTGATGTAAAACAAAGAGTAACAGATATAGGACCACCTCATTACAAAAACTTTTTACCACCAGTAATTCAGAAAAACTATGGAGACTGGAAAACCCATGAGATTTTAAGCCCGGGGTTAATGGTTCACATAGCAAATTCTGGAGATAAAATCTGGACTGTAAGAATTGCTTCTCCAAGAATTTTAAGTACAACAACATTAAGGGAGTTTGCTGATATTGCTGATAAATACTGTGATGGATATTTCAGATTTACAACAAGAAACAATGTAGAGTTTCTTGTATCAGATGAATCAAAAGTTCAACCTCTAATTGATGAGCTTAAAGCTAAGGGACATATGATTGGCGGAATTGGTCCAAGAGTAAGTAATATTGTTCATACTCAAGGGTGGGTTCACTGTCATGGTTCTGCAACAGATGCATCAGGACTGGTAAAATGTATAATGGATGAGCTTGCTGATTACTTTACAACAAAGGAGCTTCCAAATAAAGTAAGGCTTGCAGTTGCGTGCTGTACAAACATGTGTGGTGCAGTTCACTGCTCAGATATAGCTCTTGTTGGAATTCATACAAAGGTGCCAAGAGTTGATCACGTGAAGTTCAAAGACCTCTGTGAGCTTCCAACAACAATGGCAGCATGTCCAACAGCAGCAATAACACCTGATCCAGCAAAGAAATCAATTAAACTCAATGAACAGAAATGCATGTATTGTGGTAACTGCTTCTCAGTCTGTCCTGCTATGCCTATTAAGGATGCTGAAAATGATGGAGTTGCAATAGTTGTTGGAGGGAAAGTTGGTAATTTGAGAACAAGACCAAAATTTTCAAAACTTGCAGTTCCCTATCTTCCTAACAATCCTCCAAGATGGCCTGAGGTTACAAAGGCTATAAAGAAAATACTTGATGCATACATTGCTGGTGCAAAGAAGCATGAAAGAGTTGGAGAATGGATTGAAAGGATTGGCTGGGAAAAGTTCTTTGCAGTAACAGGAATACCATTCACATGGCAGCATGTTGATGACTGGACTTACGCTTTTGAGACATTCAGAACTTACGCACATATTAAATGGGTTAAATAATCAAAAGGAGGGCAAAGCCCTCCTTTTAAATTAAGAAAGGAGTTGAGATTTTATGGAGAAGGAGGAGCTTAAAAAACAGATTTACAATCTTATTAAGGAAGCTGCTGGAAAGAAGAAATACAAACAGATGGATGTTATAAAGCATTTTAGAAATCTTGGTGTAGCTGATGCAGAAACAAAGGAAGCAATCAGGGAACTTATAGATTCTGGTCAGTTAATCTACACTTACATGGGTGGCAGTTACATAGAGCTTGGTACAAAGCTGGAAGAATTTGAAAAGAAAATAATGGAGTAAGAAAAGAAAGAGGGAGATAAAAAACCTCCCTCTTTTTATGTCCTTTCTTAAAGAGAAAGCATATCAAATAGTAGAAATCCTTAAAGAAAAAAGGAAAATTTTATCTATTGCTGAATCCTGCACTGGTGGTCTTATTTGTTCTTCAATTAGTGATATTCCAGGTGCAAGCATAGTTTTTGCTGGCGGAGTTATTGTTTATGCCACAGAGATGAAAAAAAAGATTCTGGGTGTTCCTCAAGAAGTCTTCAGCTACGGAGTTATCTCTCAAGAAATGGCTACCGCTATGGCTATTTCAGTGAAATCTCTTACAGGTTCTGATTATTCAATAGCAACAACAGGCAATCTCGGTCCTGATACAATGGAAGGAAAGCCAAAAGGTCTTATTTATATAGCAGTAGCAACTCCAGAGAAAGTTTATGTTAAAAAGTTAAATTTACAGGGTGACAGACTATCAAATAAAATAGAGGCAACCATTGAAGCATTGAAACTTCTTCTGGGAGTGATTGAATGAAGGAAATACCTGAGGATATAAAGAAAGAAATAGAAAGGCTTGTTAAAGAGATAAACTATCACAACTATCGCTACTATGTTCTTGATAGCCCGGTTATATCAGATGAAGAATATGACATGATGCTAAGAAGACTTAAGGAACTTGAAGAAAAATGGGAATATATTCTGCCTGACTCACCCACTCAGAGAGTTGGTGCAGCACCCTCAGAGAAGTTTGAAAAAGTTGAGCACAGAGAACCCATGCTTTCACTTGATAATGCTTTTTCAATTGAGGAATTAAAAGATTTTGATGCAAGGGTGAAAAGACTTCTTGGAATTGATGAACAGGTAGAATACACGGTAGAGCCAAAGTATGATGGATTGGCAGTTGAACTTTCATATAAAAATGGTTTGTTATATAAGGCATCAACTCGTGGAGATGGCTATGTTGGTGAGGATATAACACAGAATATTAAGACAATAAAATCAATTCCTTTAAGGATTGAAGGTGTTGAAAAAATCCCGGAGGAGATTGACATAAGAGGCGAGGTTTACATGAACATTGATGAGTTTGAGAGAATAAACAGGGAAAGAATCCTGAAAGGAGAGTTAGTTTTCGCAAATCCAAGAAATGCAGCCAGTGGCTCAGTGCGCCAGCTTGACCCATCTATTACTGCAAGCAGAAAACTGCATATGTCATGCTATGGAATAGGATATGTAAGAGGATTAGAGTTTGAAACTCAGTTTGAGTTTATTCAGTGGCTCAAAACTGCGAGATTTCCTGTTCCAGCATATGTTAAGGTTGTAAAGGGAATTGACGAGGTTATCCGATCAATAAAAGAGATTGAAGAGTTAAGACACGGATATCCATTTGAAACTGATGGAGCTGTTATTAAGGTTAATAGTTTCACTCTTCAGAAACGCCTTGGCACAAAGACACGTGAACCAAGATGGGCTATTGCATATAAATATCCTGCACATCAGGGAATTACTGTTCTTGAGGAAATTTTGCCAAGTGTTGGAAGAACAGGAGTTATCACACCTGTTGCAATTCTGAAACCTGTAAGAATAGGCGGAGTTACAGTGAGCCGTTCAACTCTTCATAACTGGGATGAGGTGAAAAGAAAGGATATCAGAATCGGTGATCATGTGATTGTTGAAAGAGCTGGAGAGGTTATTCCTCACATAATCGGAGTTATTGTAGACAGAAGAACTGGCAGTGAAAAAGAGCCTGAGATCCCTGAGCATTGTCCTGTTTGTGGCTCAAAAACAGTAAGGGAATCTGGAGAGGTGGCACTTAAATGTATTAACTTTAACTGTCCTGCACAGGTTGAGGAACGTATAAAGCATTTTGCCTCCCGTAGAGCCATGAATATTGAGGGACTTGGAGACAAAACTGTTACACTTCTTCATGAAAGAGGACTAATAAAAAGCTTTGTTGATATTTATAAACTCAGGCAGGAAGATATTAGAGAACTGCCTGGTTTTGCAGAGCTTTCCTCAAAAAAACTCATTGAAGCAATTGAACGCAGTAAAAGGACAATACTTGGAAGATTTCTTTATGCTCTTGGAATAAGTCAGGTTGGTGAGTATGCTGCCAAGCTTCTTGCACAAAACTTTAAAACCCTTGAGGAGCTTTTTCATGTAAAAATGGAGCAACTTGTTGAGATTCCTCAGATTGGGGAGAAAACAGCCAGAGCGATTGAGGAGTTTTTCAATAATGAAGAAAACCTTAAGGCAATTGAGGAATTAAAATCAATGGGGCTTATGGTTGAAAATCCTGATTATCAGGAAAAAGAAAAGCCTGCTCCACTTAAAGGTCTCACCTTTGTAATAACAGGCACACTTCCCAGACCAAGATATGAAGTTCAGGAATTGATTGAAAAAGCTGGTGGCAATGTTTCATCTTCTGTTTCAAAAACCACGGATTATCTTGTAGTTGGTGAAGAGCCTGGAAGCAAGCTTGCAAAAGCTAAAACCTTAGGTGTAAAAACTATTTCTTATGAAGAACTTCTCAAGATGCTGGAGTCTTAGTTCTCTTTTTGAGTAATTGGAATAGCCTCCTCAATCAAAAGAATCGGTATATCTTCCTTTATTGGATAATATACTGAACAGTTCTTGCAAATAAGTCTTTCTTTTTCAGGTTCATAAATTAAATCTCCCTTACATTTTGGACAGACTATGATTTCAAGAAGTTCCCTGTCAAGAGCCATATATCACCTTCCTGAGTCTTTTTAAAGCTTTTTCCTTTCCAACAATTTCAAGAACTTCATATATTCCGGGACTTACTGTGCTTCCTGTTATAGTAACCCTTACAGGCTGTGCAACCTGAGCAAGTTTTAACCCCTTTTTATTTACCATATCCATAAATATTTTTTCAATTTTATCCTGGGTAAATTCTTCAAGCTGAGCAAGCTTTTCTGTGATTTCTTTAAGGAGCGGCATGGTTTTATCGTTTATATATTTTTCTTTGGCTTCTGGTTCAATCTCAACATACTCAAGGAGATAGTATCTCATTGCATTGGCAAGCTCTTTAAGGGTTCTGCATCTTTCTTTAAGAGACTTTATTGCCTTGCATGCCCAATTTAAATCAATATTTTCATCTTCCTTAATATATCCCTCCTTTATAAGAAAAGGCTTTACAAGTTCAAAAAGTTTTTCCTCAGGAGTCATTTTTATGTATTCACTGTTAAGCCAGAGAAGTTTCTCTGGATCAAAAATCGCATTTGCTTTTCCCACCTGATCTAAATCAAAGTATTTGATTAGTTCCTCCCTTGTAAAAATCTCCTGATCTCCATGAGACCATCCAAGACGGGCAAGATAATTCACAACTGCATCTGATAAATATCCTTCATCTCTGTAGGCAAGCACACTTGTGGCACCATGCCTTTTACTTAAACGGGCTCTGTCCCTGCCAAGAATCATTGGTATATGGGCAAACTCTGGCGGGTTTATCCCAAGAGCATGGTAAATATGAATCTGCTTCGGTGTGTTATTAAGATGGTCTTCTCCCCTTATTACATGGGTTATACCCATTTCATAATCATCAACAACAACACAGAAATTATAAGTAGGAGTGCCATCACTACGTAATATAACAAAGTCTTCAATTTCACTGTTTTTGAATGTAACCCTGCCTTTAACTAAATCATTTACAATAGTTTCACCCTCAACAGGCATTTTAAATCTTATTGCAAAAGCTCTGTCAATTACCTGCTTAAGATTTCTGCATCTGCGGTCATATCTCGGAGGCCTGCCTTCCTGCATGGCTTTCTGCCTTCTTTCTTCAAGCTCCTCGGGTGTGCAGTAGCAACGATAAGCCTTACCTTCCTGAAGGAGTTTATATGCGTAGGCTCTGTATATTTCCATTCTGTCAGTCTGTCTGAAAGGACCATCATCCCAGTTGAGTCCCAGCCACTTCATTGCTTCAATTATTGATTCAATATATTCTTCAGTGGAGCGAGATCTGTCAGTATCTTCAATCCTTAAAATAAATTTTCCATTGTTATGCCTTGCAAATAGCCAGTTGAAAAGAGCAGTCCTTGCTCCTCCTATATGAAGGTGTCCTGTTGGAGAAGGTGCAAATCTGACCTTTACCAGAGTTCCTCCCTAAGTTTGTTTATAAAATAGTATAACATAGGATTTTTAAAATAACTTTGACACAACTTTTACACTATGCTATATTACTTTAAAATGCCTGCAAAAATAACATCAGAAAGGTTAACAATAGGAGCATTTCTCCTAAAAAAAGGAATAATTTCTGAAAAACAGCTTATTGATGCCCAGGCAGTACAGAAGATTGAAGGAATAAAAATCGGTGCAGCTCTTGTAAAACTTGGTTATATAACAGAAGACCAGCTTGTTCAGGCATTAAGTGAGCTTTACGGGTATCCTGTATTCAAATTTAATATTTCAAGCATTGATTATTCAGCTTTCAGACTAATTCCAGAGGATGTAATAAAAGGATACAAATTAATTCCTGTTTCAAGAGTCGGAAACATTGTGAATGTGGTAATTACAGATCCTTCAAATGATATAGCCTTAGAACAGATAAAGTTTTTTTTAAGTGGTTTTAAAATAAATTTTCATATAGGGAAGGATTCAGAAGTAAAAAGCATAATAAATCAGGTATTTGGAGAAACAGAAGATAGAATTTACTCAACTGAAACAGTTCATGAACTTGTTGAAAGCGCTGTTAAAGAAGATATATCAGTAGCAGAAACCCAGGAAACTGAAGTAACTCTTACAGAAATAGATGCACCTTTAATAAGGCTTGTCAATCAGATAATTGTTAACGCAATTTCAAAAAGAGCAAGTGATATTCATATAGAACCATTTGAAGAGAATGTATATGTCAGGTATAGAATAGACGGAGTTTTACACGATGTTCTCACCCTGCCTGCAAAGCTAAAAAGTGCTCTTATTACAAGAATTAAAATCATGTCAAATATGGATATATCTGAAAAAAGGCTTCCTCAGGACGGAAGAATAAGGATGAAGATGGGCAAGAGAGAGGTTGATTTCAGAGTATCAACCCTTCCTTCAATTTTTGGAGAAAAGGTTGTTTTGAGGGTTCTTGAAAAAGGCTCACTCCAGCTTGACCTAACAAAGCTTGGTTTTGAAGAAACTTCCCTAAACTTTTTCCTTGAAGCTCTCAGCAAACCATATGGAATGATACTTGTTACCGGACCAACAGGTTCTGGTAAAACAACAACTCTTTATTCTGCGATTATGAAGGTTAGAAAACCTGAGGTAAATATTGTTACTGTTGAAGATCCAGTTGAGTACACCCTTCCGAGAATCACGCAGGTTCAGGTTCAGGAAGAAATTGGAAGAACATTTGCTCAGGTGCTCAGATCATTTTTAAGGCAGGACCCTGACATAATCCTTGTTGGTGAGATAAGAGACTTTGAAACTGCAGAGATAGCAATAAAAGCAGCTCTTACAGGGCATCTTGTTTTGAGCACACTTCATACAAATGATGCACCAAGTACAATTACAAGACTTATAAATATGGGGATAGAGCCTTTCTTGATTGCCTCATCTGTTATATTGATAGTTGCTCAGAGACTTGTTAGAAGACTTTGTGAAAGCTGTAAAAAGGAGCAGAAGATAAGCAAAGATGTACTGATTAGTTTCGGTTTCCCTGAGAAGGAAATTGATGGATTAAAAATATATGAGCCTCAGGGATGTCCTGAATGTAACGGAACAGGATATCGTGGAAGAGTTGCTTTATATGAGGTTATGCCAATAAAGGATGAAATTAGAGAACTTATTTTAACAGGTGCTTCAGCAACTGAAATTAAAAAGGAGGCAATAAAACTCGGGATGCTTACCTTAAGACAGTCAGGAATAAGAAAGGTAATGACAGGAGTAACAAGTATAGAAGAGGTTTTAAGGATTACGGCGGAAGACTGATGAATAAGCTTGAAATTTTACTAAAAGCAGCAGGCAAAATAACAAGAGAGAAAAATTTAAATAATCTGATAGGAATTCTCTCAGATCTTGCAAAGGAGATAATTGAGGTTGACCGTTGCAGTCTCTTTCTCATAGATGAGAATAAAAAAGAGTTATATACAATTTTTGCACACGGTGTAAAAGAAATCAGAATTCCTCTGACCACAGGTATAGCAGGATATGTTGTCAGAACAGGTAGAAACTATGTAACAGAGGATGCTTACAAAAGCAGGTTTTTCAATCCAGAGGTTGATAAAATCTCAGGATACAGAACAAGAAATGTTCTTGCTGTTCCTGTATTTGATTCTCGGAATAAAGTCATAGGGGTATATCAGGCAATAAATAAAAAGGACAGATTCAGCAGTGCAGATATTAAACTTATGAAACTTGTTGCTGAATTTGCAGGTGCTTCTTTGGAAACAAAAATACTTTATGAAAAAATTAAGGAACTTCACAAAAAAGCCCTCATAAAGCTCTCAAAGATAGCTGAATATAAAGATCCTGAATCTCCAAATCACTTATTAAGGGTAGGACTTATGTCAAGCCTGTTAGGAGAGAAACTTGGAATGGATGGGGAAAAGTGTGAACTTCTTATGTTAGCCTCAACAATGCATGATATCGGGAAAATAGGAATTCCTGATAGTATTCTTCAGAAATCAGGCAGGCTTGATCCTGATGAGTGGGAAATAATGAAAAAACATCCCATAATTGGATATGAGATACTTCACGATGATGAAAGTGAGCTTCTTCAAATGGCAGCAATAATTGCATTAGAGCATCATGAAAGATGGGATGGTAAAGGTTATCCCTTTGGCAGGAAAGAAAAAGAAATCTCAGTATGGGCAAGAATAGTAAGCATAGTTGATAACTTTGACAGCCTTACAATTGATAAAAATAACAGGGAGTCATGGAGCATTAACGAGGCTGTTAATTACATAAAAGTTATGCAGGGAAAAGCATTTGATCCTGAAATTACAAGTATTTTTCTTGAAAATATTGAAAAAATTCTTGAGATAAAAGAAAAATATAAAGATTGATGGAAGAAAATATTCTTACAGAACATCTTAAAGGGCTTCTTGAGTTTTCAACAATTATTAATTCTTCCCTTGAAATTGAAGAAATAAGAAAAAGAGCAATTGAGGCTTCTATGAAGCTTGTAAACTGTGAGGCAGGAAGCCTTCTTCTTTATGATGAGGAATCAGGGGAGCTTTATTTTGATGTTGCTCTTGGTGAAAAGGCTGAGAAAATAAAAACAATAAGGCTTAAGCCGGGAGAAGGAATCGCGGGATGGGTTGCTGAAAACAAACAGGCGGTTATAATAAACGATGTTCAGAATGATCCGAGATTTTTCAGAGGAGGAGACGAAAAATCAGGTTTCAAAACAAAGACCATGATATCTGTTCCTGTAATGATAAAGGAAAGACTTATAGGAGTTCTTCAGGCAATAAATAAAAGAAACTCCTTTTTTAATGAGTATGATCTTGAATTGCTAAAGGCACTATCATGTCAGGTTGCTGTAGCAATAGAAAATGCAAGACTTTACAGTGAACTGAAGGAAACATTTTATGCAATTGTTTTTGCTCTGGCAGATACAATAGAAAAGAGAGATCCCTATACAGGCGGGCACACAAAAAGGGTTATGGATTATAGCGTTTCAACAGGTATTGAAATGGGATTGAGTAAAAAAGAGCTTGAAAACTTAAAGCTTGCAGCCATTCTTCATGACATTGGCAAAATTGGAATAAGAGATGTAATACTGCTTAAGGAAGGAAAGCTAACTGATGAAGAATTTAAAATTATAAAGAATCACACAATTTACGGTGCGGAAATTCTTGAGTATGTGAAACAGCTTAAAGATATTGTTCCAGGAGTAAAATATCATCATGAAAATTTTGATGGCACAGGATATCCTGAAAAGCTCAGAGAAGAAAATATTCCTTTGATTGCAAGGATTATTGCAGTTGCTGATACATTTGATGCAATGACAACAGACAGACCATACAGAAAGGGGCTACCAATCAATTCAGCATTTGAGGAGTTGAAAAGAAAGGCTGGAACACAGTTTGATCCTCAGGTTGTAGATGCATTCATAAGAGCATTTAATAAAATGGAGGCGAAAGCAAATGAGGATTAAAGTTCTTGGAGCATCCGGTTCTGATGTGCCAGGACGTAAGCTTTCGTCATTTCTTCTGAACAGTAAAATACTTTTTGATGCTGGAGGAGTTACAGGTTCTTTGAGTTTAAAGGCACAGCAAAAAATAGAGCATATATTTATAACTCATGCTCATCTTGATCATATAAGAGATATTCCTTTTCTTGCTGATAACATGATACTTGGTGGAAAATCAAAGCAGATAAATATATTTTCAATAAAGGAGGTTGTTGATGATATAAAAAAGCATCTGTTAAATCACAGGCTATGGCCAGATTTTACAGTTATTCCAAATGCCCATGAATCAATTTTAAAGGTTAAAATACTTAAAGAAGAAGGTTTTATCAGAGTAAATGGATACAGGATAACAGCATACAGAATGAATCACACAGTTCCGGCAGTTGGTTACCTTGTTGAGAAAGATGGTAAGAGTTTTTTTTACACAGGTGATACAGGTTCTATGCCAGAAACATGGAAAAAACTCGCAGATAAACATCTTGATGCTCTGATTATTGAGGTTTCCTTCCCGAATACCATGAAAGACCTTGCAATAAAAACAGGGCATTTAACTGCTCAGCTTCTTTTTGAAGATTTAATGATATTCAATCATCCTCCTGAAAAAATATTTATAACTCATGTAAAACCTTTTTACAGACATGAGATAGAGAGAGACTTAAAGGGATATTCAAGATACAGGGTAAAAATTCTTAATGGAGGAGAAACAATAAAAATTTAATTTAATGAAAATAAAAAAGCTCAAAAAAAGCCTTCTTCTGATAGGATTTCTTATTACAGTTTTTTTCTCAATTCTTTTTTATCTAAAGCCTTACCCCGTAGAAATTGTTGATATGAAGATTTATGATCTGTTTTTTCACCTCAGGGGCAAACAATTTCCCCCACAGAGCATAGTTATTGCAGCAATAGATGAGTCTTCACTTGAAAAACTTGGGAGATGGCCATGGAGCAGAGATAAAATAGCAAAACTTATAGATAAACTCTCAGAGTTTCAGGCTGCTGTTATTGCTCTTGATATAATATTCAGCGAATCAGATGTAAATGATAGAGTTTTAGCTGAAAGTATTTCAAAAGCAGGAAATGTAATTTTACCTGTTGTTTTCTTTTTTAATTCTAATGATTATTCACCAAAAACTTCTCTGTTCGCTTCTGCTCTGAATGTTTCAAATTACAAAAAATTTGAAAACTACCCTCCAATCTTTTCAAAGAGTGTTCTTTCACCAGTAAAAATTCTTGAAGAAAGTTCTGCAGGATTCGGTCATATAAACATGTTTCCCGATCCTGATGGAACAATAAGATGGGAAGTTTTATTTATAGAGTATTACGGTCATTTAATTCCATCCCTATCAGTCAGGACAGCTTCAATGTATCTTGGAATTCCTAATGAAAAACTGCTGGTAGATGCAACCCGGGGCATCTATTTTGGCAAAAGATATATTCCAACTGATCCATGGGGGAAAATTTTGATTCCATACTATGGAGGGAATGAAATATTTAAATATATCCCAATTGTTGATATTCTTGAAAATAAGGTAAAAAGGGAAGACATTGAAGAAAAGATTGTTCTTGTCGGTGCAACAGCTGTTGGAATTTATGATCTGAGGGTTACTCCAATGAGTTCAGCCCTTCCGGGAGTTGAGAAACATGCCAATGTTATTGCTTCAATTATTGATGGAAAAACTCTTCTACCAGCCTCGTCTCATGTTGTTTTATTATTGATTTTTTTATCAGGAATATTAAGCATTTTATTTTATCAGAGATTAAAAGCAGGATACTCTGTAATTGTTCTGGTATTTTTAGTTGGTACAGTTTTTATTGTTTCCTTTTTTTTGTTTAAGAACGGAATCTGGCTTTCTGTTGTTTATATTTCAGGAAATTTAGTTATTCAGTTTTTAACAACAATAACACTTAAGTATGCTTACTCTGAAAAGGAAGCAAGACAGATAAGAAGAATATTTTCCAGTTATGTTACTGAAAAGGTTGTAAATGAACTTATTAAAAATCCTTCAATGGCAAAACTTGGAGGGGAAAGAAGAAAAATCACAGTTATGTTCTCTGATATAAGAGGGTTTACAGCTCTATCTGAAAAGCTTGCGCCAGAAAATGTTGTTGATCTGCTCAACGAATATTTTACTGCAATGACAGAGGTTATTTTTAAATGGGAAGGTACACTTGATAAATTCATGGGTGATGCAATAATGGCATTCTGGGGAGCACCACTGCCACAGTATGGTCATGCAGAAAGAGCTTTAAACTGTGCAATTGAGATGATTAAAACACTCAGAGCCTTACATCAAAAGTGGACTGCCGAAGCAAGACCAATACTGAAAATAGGAATTGGAATAAATACTGGAGAAGCCCTTGTTGGAAACATTGGAGCTGAGGGCAAAAAGATGGATTACACAGTAATTGGTGATAATGTAAATCTTGCATCAAGGCTTGAGGGTTTGAACAAACAATTTAACTCTGAAATATTAATTTCTGAGTTTACATTTGATGAACTGAAAGAGAAAATTCAGTTTCAGGGTTTAATAGATATTGAGCCACTGGGAGAGATTTCAGTAAAGGGTAAAGAAAAACCAGTTAAAATATATAAAGTCACTGTAAAGTAATTTAATGGATAAATTGACATATTGTGGAAAAATATATTAGAAAAAACTATGAAGAATCGTTATTATTCATTTGGAGAATACTTGAAAGAAATCTTTGGCAAAAAAGTCTACAAGGTAAATGTGGACGCTGGGTTTACATGTCCAAACAGAGACGGCACAATAGGTGTAACTGGCTGTATTTACTGTAACAATGCATCATTCAGACCTCCAAGCTGTGAACCTACAAAGCCTTTAAAAGATCAGATTCTTGATGGGATAGAATATTTAAAAGGCAGGTACAAAGCAAAGGCATTTGTTGTTTATTTTCAGCCATATACAAACACATATGCGCCTGTTGAACATCTTGAAAGACTTTATAAAGAAGCTCTTTCTTATCCTGAAGTTGTAGGTCTTGCAATCGGCACTCGTCCAGATTGTGTGGACAGTGAAAAACTTAATTTACTCAAGGAACTTTCCAGAACTCACATGATAATTGTTGAGTATGGAATGCAGTCTATGTATGATAAATCTCTTAAATATGTAATGAGGGGCCATGACTATGCTACTTTTCTCAAGGCTGTATATGATACCCATGAAAAGGGTATTTTAGTTGGAGCACATATCATAGTGGGACTTCCGCCAGAGACAAGAGAGGAATCCCTTCAGATGGCAGATGAGATAAACCGTCATCCCATAAAGTTTCTTAAAATTCATCAGCTTCAGGTTATAAAGGATACTGTTCTTGCCCGTATTTATGAGAAGTGTCCTTTTAAGGTTTTTGAATATGAAGAATATCTTGATTTTGTCATAGATTTTCTTGAAAGACTTCGTCCAGATATTGTTATTCAGAGACTTTTTTCCACATCGCCTGAAGAAATTTTAGTTGCACCTAAATGGAATCGCTCAAAACAGCAGATCTTGAATGATATAAATAAAAGACTTGAGGAAAGGAATGCTCGCCAGGGTTCAAAGTGCTCACTTAATAGGTATAGAGCCCTATGCTGTTGATGTAGAAGTTGACATAGCTCAAAGAGGATTGCCTCATTTCAATATTGTGGGACTTCCAGATACAGCAGTCAAAGAATCTCGTGATAGAATAAAAGCTGCTTTTAAAAATACAGGATTTTCCTTTCCCATAAAACAGATTACCGTTAACCTTGCACCAGCAGACTTAAAAAAAGAAGGCTCATCCTTTGACCTTCCCATTGCCATAGGCATTCTTTCTGCAGAAGGACACATTCCAAAAGAAGTTCTCAAGGATTTTTTAATTGTTGGAGAGCTATCTCTTGAAGGCAAAGTAAGGGCTATTAAGGGGACTTTATGTATTGTATCAAAGCTAAAAGATAGTGAAATTAAAAAAATCATAATTCCTAAAAGCAATGCCTACGAGGCAGGAGTTGTTACGGATGTGAATGCCTATCCTGTGGAAAATCTCGGAGAGGCAGTGGATTTTTTAAAAGGTGAAAAATCCATTAACCCCTTTAAAGCAGATATTAATTTCTATGATGATGTTAGTTATTATGAAGACCTTGCAGAAGTAAAAGGACAGTTTCAGGCAAAAAGGGCTTTAGAGATTTCAGCAGCAGGCGGGCATAACATTTTGTTTATTGGTCCGCCAGGAAGTGGAAAAAGTATGCTTGCAAAAAGACTTCCAGGGATTCTTCCTGCAATGACTATTGATGAAGCAATTGAAACAACAAAAATACACAGTGTTGCTGGATTAATTTCTGAAGAAAAAGGGCTTATTACTATGCGACCTTTCCGAGCTCCTCATCATTCATCCAGTGACATAGCATTGATAGGAGGAGGGCAGATTCCAAAGCCCGGAGAGGTATCCCTTGCTCATAATGGTGTTCTTTTTCTTGATGAGCTTCCAGAGTTTAAGAGAAATGTTTTAGAAGTACTCAGACAACCCCTTGAAGATGGCTTTGTAACAGTTGCCCGCAGTTATGCAACAGTTCAGTTTCCCGCAAGATTTTTATTGGTAGGAGCAATGAACCCGTGCCCTTGTGGTCATTATGGTGATAATCTTAAACCCTGTACCTGCACTCCTCAGATGATAATTCGTTATCGTTCAAAAGTTTCAGGTCCTCTTCTTGACAGAATTGACATTCATATTGAAGTTCCAAGAGTAAACTATCAGGAACTCAAAGATGACACTCCATCAGAAAGTTCAAAGAGGGTGCGTGAAAGAGTAATCAAAGCAAGGCAGATTCAGCTAAAAAGATTTAAGGATGAAGGAATATACTGCAATGCTCACATGAAAACAAAACATTTAAGAAAATTCTGCAAGATTGATGAGGACAGCCATAGCCTGCTACAGTCTGCAATGGAAAAATTAGGCTTAAGTGCAAGGGCTCATTCAAAGATAATTAAAGTGGCAAGAACAATAGCAGACCTTGAAGGCTCTGAAAATATTAAAGCTCCACATATAGCAGAAGCAATTCATTATAGAAGTCTTGAAAGGTTAAGTTTTTGATGTTTAAAATCCTTTTTCTTGGAATATCTTCCTTTGTTATCGCTTTATCTGGTGCAATGATGCCAGGACCTCTTTTTGCAGTAACAATTTCAGAGACACCTCGCAGAGGCTGGATAACAGGTCCGATTTTAGTAGCAGGGCATGGAGTGCTTGAATGTTCTCTTTTGCTTTTAATTGTTTCAGGCTTGGGAAGTTTTTTACAGATGAAAGAGACTTTTATTTTTATTGCACTGGTAGGCGGGTTATTTTTATTTTTTATGGGAGTTTCAATGTTTCGTTCTTTACCGAAACTGAGTCTGCAAAATGAATTTAACAGGCAGGCAAATAGCTCTCTTTTTTTATCAGGCATTTTTTTAAGTCTGGCAAATCCTTACTGGTCTTTCTGGTGGGCAACAATAGGGCTGGGATATCTTGTTCAGGCAATGGAAATTGGTATTATCGGAATTGTCACCTTTTTCATGGGACCATATTTTGGGAGATTTAGCATGGTATTCTGCTGTATCAGCAGGAGTATATAAAGGCAAGAAAATTTTAAATGACAGTCTTTATAAAAAATTAGTCTTTTTCTGTGCCCTAATAATTACAGGCTTTTCCTTTTACTTTATCTGGAAAGGTATTGAGAAGGCAAAATACTTTTTTTAACTATACTTATTTAGTAAAACGTATTTTCGCTGAATTTGGTAACTCCATAAAAATCTCTCAGGAGAAAATCCTAATCTCTGGTAATCTGCGGAGAGATTCCTTTATTTTTTCCTCAGGATATTCAAAGTCAACGAGTTTACCTGATAAATAGTCTTCATATGCTGATAAATCAAGAAATCCTGTACCACTTAAATTAAAAAGTATCACTTTCTCTTTACCTTCCTCCTTTGCCCTTAGTGCTTCATCTATTGCTACCTTTATAGCATGAGCACTTTCAGGTGCTGGAATTATTCCCTCAGTTCTTGCAAAAAGGATTGCAGCTTCAAAAACAGATGTTTGTCCTACTGCCTGTGCTTCTATTAAACCATCATGACATAGTTGACTCACGAGTGGAGCATCTCCATGATATCTTAATCCACCTGCATGAATTCCGGGAGGAACAAAATCATGGCCGAGAGTATACATCATAAGAAAAGGTGTAAGCCCCGCAGTGTCACCGTAGTCATATCTAAATTCTCCCTTGGTGAGAGTTGGACATGAGGATGGCTCAACAGCAATAACTCTTACATCCTTACCATTTATTTTGTCATAAAGGAATGGAAAGCTAACTCCACCAAGATTGCTTCCTCCTCCACAGCAACCGATTACAATATCTGGATAGTCTCCCACAACTTCAAGCTGTTTTTTGCATTCAAGACCTATAATTGTCTGATGAAGCAAAACATGATTCAGTACCGAACCAAGAGCATAGTTTGTATCTTTATGGGTTGCTGCATCTTCAACTGCCTCTGAGATTGCTATACCAAGTGTTCCAGGATGGTCTGGATTTTCACGAAGGATTCTTCTACCCGATTCAGTTTTATCAGAAGGAGAGGGATAAACCTGTGCTCCCCATGTTTCCATCATTATTCTACGATAGGGTTTCTGGTCATAACTTACTCTTACCATGTAAACAGTTATTTCTATCCCCATTAATGCTCCTGCTAAAGCAAGCGCTGAACCCCATTGCCCTGCACCAGTTTCTGTAGCAATTCTCTTTATCCCTTCAATCTTATTGTAATAAGCCTGAGGTATAGAGGTATTTGTCTTATGGCTTCCTGCTGGTCCATAACCTTCATGTTTGAAATAAATTCTTGCAGGAGTCCCAAGAGCCCTTTCAAGCCCTAAAGCCCTGTAAAGAGGAGTGGGTCTAAAGCTTGCGTAAATATTTAAAATTTCTTCAGGAATATCTATCCACCTCTGTGTGCTGACTTCCTGTTCTATAAGTGACATGGGGAATATAATTTTTAAATCATCTATAGATACTGGTTTCTTGGTTTGGGGGTTTAATGGTGGAGGTGGTAACTTTGGCATATCAGCCTGGATGTTGTACCACTGTTTTGGTAAGTTCTTTTCAGATAATAATATTCTGCGCATTTTTCCTCCTCCTGTAAATAATTTTTTATTATGAAAGTAAAATTTGAATTTTTGCAAGAGGTATGATATAATTTCATCAAGCCACGAAGGCTTAATGAAGCTCAGAAGAGCTTAACTTAGCTTTCGTGGCTTTTTTATTTAAAATTTTTGGAGGTGGTAAATGAAAAAAGCTTTAATTGTCTTTATTTTTTTATTTTTTCCAATTTCAGTTTTTGCAGCAGATATTACGGAGCAGTTTTCAATTTCAGGAACAGTTACTGGAGTTTATCAATGGCTTAACAAAGCTCAGGGTGATGTTGAAAACAAAGACAGAGGTTCTTCAGTAATTGATTTTAATGTCTCATTCAAACCAGCTGAAAATGATGAATTCTTTTTGAGAGCAAGCTTTGCAAAGGGAAGTGGATTTCATTCAGAAAGTGCAAACTATCCTTTTAAGCTAAATCCGAATGCAGATGATTTATTTGTAGACCTTCAGAATATCAATAGTCACAAATGGGACCATTTACAGGAGCTATGGTATTCTCACAAGTTTCAGATTGAAAAAGAAATCTCACTTAAATTAACTGCAGGAATAATTGATTCAACAGCCTTTATTGATGACAATGCTTATGCAAATGATGAAATATCCCAGTTTATGAATGAAGCTTTTGTTAACAATCCTCTTGCAAACTTAATAAGTTATGATGCTGGTATAGCAGCAGAGTTTGAATGGGATAAGCTTAATATAAAAGCAGTGGGAATGCGTTCAAAGAATGATGAAAAACACTATGGCTACTATGCTTTACAGATTGGATACAAACTTGAAACAGAGCTTGGTGAAGGAAATTATCGCATATATGGATTTACAACAGACAGAAAATTTGAAAACTGGGATGCAGATGCATATAAGAGCTTAAAAGGAATTGGAGTATCCTTTGACCAGCAAATTATAAAAGACAAACTTGGAGCATTTTTCCGTGCAGGCTGGCAGGATGACTCAGCAGTAATTGACTATAACAGAATGATTTCCTTTGGACTTAATCTAAATGGTTCAGTATGGGGAAGAAAAGATGATGAAATAGGAGTTGGATATGCCTATTTAAAAAGTCCATCAAAGAATCCTGAATTATCAAGGAGTCAGGTAATTGAGTCCTATCTGAAGTTTAAGCTTTTTAGCTATAAAGCAATATCATCTGACATAACCCTTGATTATCAATACATACAGGATAAAACTCGTGAGGAAGGCTCAAAAGCAGGACATATTTATGGAGTTAGATTTAATCTGAACTTTTAATGGAGTATGAAACTATAGTAAAAAGGAGATTATTCGGCACTTTGTGCCTCAGAATGACAATAAAAAGGAATGAAAGCGAAAAGGAGGCTAAAAATGAAAGGATTTACAAGATTTTTAATTAGCATTGTTTTTGTATTGTTCCTTGCAACAACTGCTTTTGCTCATTTTGGAGCAATTATACCTTCTGATGACATCATTGGTGAAAAGGATTCAAAAAAGATTACCCTTAAAGTTTACTTCATGCATCCCTTTGAACAGGAATGGCTTAACATGGAAAAACCTAAGATATTCAGTGTAATGATTGGTGATGAAAAGACAGACCTTTTACCTGCACTTGTTAACAAAAAAGTAAAAGGAAAAAATGCCTGGGAAGCTCAGTTTACAATTAAGCGTCCGGGAGATTACATATTTTATCTTGAACCACAGCCCTACTGGGAGCCTGCAGAGGAAAAATTTATAGCCCATTATCCAAAAGTTGTTGTTCAGGCTCTTGGAAAGGAAGAAGGATGGGACAAGGAAGTTGGGCTTCCAATTGAAATTGTTCCTCTTACAAGACCCTATGGATTATGGGTTGGAAATGTTTTTCAGGGAATTGTTAAAGTAAATGGAAAGCCCTTACCTTTTGCAGATATTGAAGTAGAGTACCTTAATGAAGGTGGTAAAGTTAAAGCACCAAAAGAGCCATATATTACACAGGTTATAAAAGCTGATGCAAATGGAGTATTTACCTATGCAATTCCTAAGGCTGGATGGTGGGGATTTGCAGCATTAACTGAAGCTCCATATAAGATTAAAAAAGACGGCAAGGAATATCCAGTTGAAATTGGTGGAATTATATGGGTTAAAGCAAGGGAGATGAAATAATGCATATATCAGAAGGTGTTCTTTCAGCGCCGGTACTTCTTGCCGGCGCTGTTTTATCTTTAGTTGGATTGACATTAGGACTTAAAAAAATAAAAAATGAAGACATACCAAAGGTTGCTGTGCTTTCCTCAGCTTTTTTCGTAGCCTCTTTAATTCATGTTCCAATTGGACCAACTTCAGCCCATCTTATTTTAAATGGACTTATTGGAATGCTTCTTGGATGGTCAGCTTTTCCAGCAATATTTGTAGGACTTCTGCTACAGGCTTTACTTTTCCAATTCGGTGGGCTCACAACTCTCGGCGTAAACACTTTTACAATGGCAATGCCAGCAGTGCTTTCATTTTATACTTTTAGAAAAATGCTAAAAAAAGGCAAAAATGTTGCTTTTATTGGTGGAGCTCTTGGAGGAGCTTCTGCTGTGCTTATTGGAACTTTATTTGTAAGTTTAGCTTTAATTGGAACTGAGAAAAGCTTTTTCGGAGTTGCGGTAACTCTTTTTACAATGCATCTTCCAATTGCCTTAATAGAGGGAATTATCACAGGCTTTGTTATACTATATCTTAAAAAAGTAAAACCGGAGGCTTTGGGATGAAAAAAATTATTTTTTTGATCATAATTTCTCTTTTTATTTGCACCACTACTGTAGAGGCTCACAAAGTAAGTGCCTATGCCTATAGAGAGGGGGATAAAGTAATTGGTGAATGTTATTTTGCTGATGGTTCACCATGCCAAAATTCTCCAGTTGAAGTTTATGACAGCAATGGGAAAAAGATTTTACAAACTACTACAGATGAAAAAGGCAAATTTAGTTTTAAAACACAGGAAACTGGAGAGTTAAAAATAGTAATTCCTGCTGGAGAAGGTCACAGAGCAGAATACAGACTTGAAGGAGTTAAAAGGGCAGAAAAAAAGGAAATAAAAAAGCAAGAACCTGTTAAAGAGGTTGAAAAAAAGCAAACTCCTTCAGTAAACTCTGAAGAAATTAAACAGATTATTGATGAGGCAATGGATGCGAAGCTTCAGGGAATAAGAAGTGAAATAATGGATTTAAGAAAGCAAATGGATAAAATCAATATAAGGGACATAATTGGTGGAATTGGATATATTTTTGGAGTGTGGGGATTGATAATGCTAATTAAAAGAAAGAAAAATGCATCTTGAAGAGTTTTCAGAGGGAAACTCTTTCTTACATAAAGCAGACCCCAGAGTAAAAATTATTGTTTTTTCAATATTCAGTATACTATGTGCAACTGCTAATGGATTGAAAACTCCAGCTTTGTTTTTAATTTACTCTATTTTTTCAGTTTTTATTGCTCATTTGAAATTAAGACCTCTTTTTTCAAGGCTTTTTATGGCAAATTTTTTCATATTTTTTATCTGGATTTTTTTACCAATAAGTTATCCTGGTAATCCTTACATTCAGCTCTGGCAGATAAAAATAAGCCATGAAGGACTTATTTATGCTCTTTCAATAACTATAAAAGCAAATGCAATTATTATTGCAACAATAACTCTCTTGGGAACATCTTCTATTAATTCCTTAGCCCATGCGATGTTACATCTTAAAGCACCTAAAAAACTTGTTACAGTATTTTTCCTTTTTTATCGTTATATTACTGTAATTCATGACGAATACTTGAAAATAAAAAGAGCTGTCTATGCTCGTGGTTTTGTCGCAAAATCAAATATTCACACCTATAAAACTTATGCTTATATTGTTGGTGGAATGCTTATAAAAAGCTATGAAAGGGCAGAAGAGATTTACAAGGCAATGCTTTGCAGAGGCTTTCAGGGATTTTTCCCACTTTTTGAGCATTTTCATACAAAAAAAAGTGATATAATATTCAGTGTCTTGTCAATTTTTATCTTTATTTTATTCTGGATTAAAACATGAAAAAGCCACTTATAAGACTGAAGAATATTTATTTTCATTATGATGACAGAGAGGTTTTAAACAACCTCAGCCTTGATATTTATGAAGGCGATAGAGTCGGACTCATGGGTCCAAATGGTTCAGGTAAAACAACTCTTTTATACATCATAATGGGACTTTTAAAACCATCCTCTGGCACTGTTGAGATATTTGGAAAAATCAGGCAGAAAGAAAAAGACTTTATTGAAGTAAGGCAGAAGATAGGATTACTTTTTCAGGATTCAGATAGTCAGCTATTTTGTCCTACAGTAAAAGAGGATATTGCATTCGGTCCTCTTAATCTGGGTAAGACAAAGGAAGAGGTATTACAAATAGTGCGGGAGACCTGTGAAATTCTTGGACTCAGAGGATTTGAAGATAGACTTACTTATAAACTATCTCATGGAGAGAAAAAACTTATTGCATTGGCAACAGTAATAGCAATGAACCCCATCTGTTTTCTTCTTGATGAGCCATCTTCAGGGCTTGATGAGAAAACAACAGAAAGGCTTCTTGAATATTTGAAAACAAATACAAAAACCTATCTTGTTGTTTCACATGATAAAGATTTTATAGAAAAGACAACTGATAAAGTTTATTTTCTTGAAAAAGGTAAATTTTTATCTTAAAAGGTAAAGATTTTAGGAAGTTTAAAGCCCTTTCCATGTTTTAAATGTTTCATCATTTTTTTCATTTCATGGAATTGTTTGATGAGCCTGTTAACATCTGTTACTGTTGTTCCGCTTCCCTTTGCAATTCTTATTCTTCTGCTCGCATTCAAAATTTTTGGATTTCTTCTTTCTTCAGGAGTCATTGAGTTAATTATAGCCTCTACTTTGACAAATTCCTTTTCATCAATTTTAATATCTTTCAAAATCTTGCTGGCACCTGGAAGCATGGAAAGAATATTTTCAAGAGGTCCCATCTTCCTCATCTTTCTGATATGCTCTTTCAAATCGTCAAATGTAAACTCCTCTTTTTCAATCTTTTGTTTAAGTTTTTCAGCCTCTTTCTGATCATAAGCTTTTTGTGCCTGCTCAATCAATGAAAGGACATCTCCCATTCCAAGAATTCTTTTTGCAACCCTGTCAGGATGGAATTCTTCAAGTGTGTCAATTTTTTCACCTGTACCAATAAATTTTATTGGCTTTCCTGTTACTTCTTTTATTGAAAGAGCAGCGCCTCCTCGAGCATCACCTTCCATCTTTGTAAGAATTACTCCATCAATTCCTATTTTTTCATTGAAACTTTTAGCAATATTTACAGCATCCTGTCCTGTCATAGCATCGGCTATAAAGAGAACTTCATGGGGCTTAAGAACCTCCTTTATATCCCGAAGTTCTGTCATCAATTCTTCATCAATATGCATTCTCCCAGCAGTATCCACTATTAATGGATCTGTTCTATCAATAACTGCCTTTTTTAAGGCTTCCTTACATAGTTCTTTAGGATTTTTTATCTCGTATGAATGAAATACCGGGACATCAATCTGTTTACCTAATGTGACAAGTTGCTCAATCGCAGCAGGTCTTTGAAGATCTGCCGCAACAAGCATTGGTCTGCGACCCTGTTTTTTAAAAATTCTTGCAAGTTTCGCAGCAGTTGTAGTTTTACCAGAACCATGAAGTCCAACCATCATTATTACAGTTGGAGGATTTGGATTTAACTGAATTTTTGCACTGCTTCTACCAAGAAGCTCACATAGCTCTTCATATACAATTTTTATAACCTGCTGTGCTGGTGATAGGCTTTCAAGGATTTCTTTGCCTAATGCTTTTTGACGAACTTTTTCAATAAAAGATTTTACAACCTTAAAATTTACATCTGCCTCAAGAAGAGCAATTCTTATTTCTTTTAAAGCAGCATCAACATCTTCTTCCTTAAGGATGCCCTTTCCTCTAAGTTTTTTAAATATTGCTTCAAGTTTGTCTGTTAATGCTTCAAACATTTACTGCCTCTCATTTAAAATTTTTTCAATTTCTTTATTCAGTAAACCAAAGGTATCTTTTGTTATTCCTCTGTATATCTGAGTAATCTGTTTTTTTTCATTCAGTATAAAAAAATTTGGAAAACCGAAAACACTATAATTTTTTTTAACTTTTACATCTGCTATAAAAACCGGGAATTTAATTTCTCTACTTACAATAAATTCTTTCAATTTTAAAATATCTTCAACTTCATCATTGAACAGCACTCCGATTATTTGAACATTTTTATTTCTGTATTTTTCATACAGTTTGTTTATATCTGGTATAACCATGTCACATGCAAAACATTTTTTTGAGATAAATTCAATTAAAGTAACTTTACATTTGATCTGTGAAAGATATAATATTTTTCCATCTGTCCCCGTAAGGGAGAAATCAGGAGCTATGTCATTTTTCTTCAAAACTGCCCAGCCCTGATTTAAAAAAAGAAATAAAAAAAGAAAAAAGAAAATTAAATATTTTTTCACAATTTTAGCTATTTATGAGAGCTTCTAATTTACTTTTTAAAACAGATTTTGGAACAACACCCACAATCTGGTCAACTCTCTGACCATCTTTAAAAAACATTATTGTTGGTATCCCCATAATTCCGTAACGGGTTGCTATTTCAGGATTTTCATCAGTATTTAGTTTACCAACCTTGATTTTATCTGCATACTCCTTTGCAAGTTCCTCAATGGTGGGAGCAATTATTCTGCATGGGCCACACCATGGTGCCCAGAAATCTACCATTATTATGCCTTTAGAGTTCAAAACCTCAGTTTCCCATTTGGAACTTGTAAGTTCAACAATACCTTCACCCATTATTCCCTCCAACGAGATTTTAATATTTTTTAAAATAAATTTTACTTCAATGTTTTGTCAATTCTGGCAAGAAAAATTATAAATTTTTTACCTAATGATAGTGGCGAAAATATCAAATAGCTTGAAATTTCTCAGGCTCATATAGTGAGCATGAAGAACAAGTAAATATCCTTTGGAGTTTAGAGAGTAAAGTTTTTCAGGCTGAATTTTTCCTATTTGCTCCATGTTTGCCATAAGCATATTACGAAACTGCATTTTTCCGAGTTTTGTATCTACATCAAGATTTAAAGGTTTAAGATATCCACTTTGAAAAATCTCCATTGAAAACTCTTCTGCATCGTGAAAATCTCTTGCTAATTCCGTAAGTCCAGCTTTTATTTTGGAAAAAAACTCTGTTTCATTGCCTTCATCATCAAAAAGCCTTTCTCCTCCATCAGAAATGTATGCTTCGTCAAAGATAATCGTGTAGTCCTCTTCCTCTTTTACTACTCCAAAGGGATAGTATTTGCAAACATTAGGGATAGCTTCAACCTTCCATGTTCCATCATCTTTTAAAAAAACATTCTGTCCCTTTATTCCGATAACCGCAAAAGGAAAGACTACCCCCTCCTGTGAACCAAACATAACAGGATAATACATTGTAGCTGTTAGAATTTCTGAATAAGTAAGAGGAACAATCTCAACTTCTTTCATAAAAGTATAGTTTTCAGGCATCTTTACAGTTAAAGTTCTATGAACTGTGCTATCCAGTGCCACAGCTTTTTTAAATGCTTTCATTATTGCCTTCATCTTGCCTCCAAGCAGGAATTTTTTAAATTATAGCATAAAGTTTGACATATATTGTTATATAAAGCAAAAATAAAACAGATGGCAAAGACTATTGAAATACCAATAAAAGGAATGACATGTGCAGCCTGTGCTCAGGCTGTAAGTAGAGCATTAAGAAAGGTTGAAGGAGTCATCAATGCAGAGGTAAATCTTCTTACTGAAAAAGCAAAGATTGAAGTAACAGATAAGGTTGACATTCACAGATTAATAAGCATAGTAAGAGCAACCGGGTATGATATAGGACAGACCAATCTCTATTTACAGATAACTGAGCTTGATCAGGATACTGCAAGACTAATTGAAGAAAAATTATCTAAGATTGAAGGAATGGTAAATGTAAAAACAGATTTAGTAAGTAAAAATATTGTTTTATCCTATATTCCTACAATCATTGATGAGGGGAAAATCTTATCCATTATAAAAGCTTTCGGTATTAAGGCAAAAAAATATGCTGATACTTTATTAGCCTTTGAAGAAAAAAAGAAAGAGTTTGAAAAACTAAAAAGAGACTTATTCATAAGCTTTTTCTTTGCCTTGCCTGTTTTTCTTGGCAGTATGTTTCACATCCCTTATTTAAATAATGGTTTTGTTCAGCTTATCTTAACTACTCCTGTTCAGTTCATTACAGGATGGCGATTTCACAGACTTGCATTTATAGCCCTTAGACATGGTACTACAAATATGAACAGCCTTGTTAGTCTTGGAACAAATGCTGCCTATTTTTATAGCCTTGCAGTGCTTTTATCTTCTTCATCTATGCCTCATCTTTACTTTGAAACCTCTGCTGTGATAATCACCCTCATACTTTTTGGAAGAACCCTTGAAGAAAGAGCAAAAACAAAAACATCAGAAGCAATGAAAAAATTAGTTCAGATGCAACCAAAGACTGCGATTGTATTAAGGGATGGCAAAGAGATAGAGATATCAGTTGATGAGGTAAATACTGGCGATTTAGTGCTGGTAAAACAATCAGAAAAAATACCTGTGGATGGCTTTATCATAGAGGGTTCATGTTCCGTAGATGAATCAATGATAACAGGAGAACCAATACCGGTTGACAAAACAGCTGGTGATAAAGTAACAGGTGGAACAATAGTTCTTTCCGGTGTTATAAAAATTGAGGCAAAGGCTGTAGGCAAAGACTCTCTCCTCAGTCAGATAATTAAACTCATTCAGGAAGCTCAGACAGGAAAACCGCCTGTGCAGAGGCTTGCGGATAAAATCTCAGCCATATTTGTTCCCACAGTAATATCCATTGCTTTATTAACCTTTGCTTTGTGGATTATAGCTGGTAGAGAATTATCAATGGCTTTAAGTAATGCTATCGCAGTTTTGATAATTGCCTGTCCATGCGCACTGGGACTTGCAACACCCACAGCAATAATGGTTGCAACAGGAAAGGCAGCATCTATGGGAATACTTTTAAGAAATGTTGAAAAACTTGAAGAGGTAAATAAAATAGAAATTCTATTCACAGATAAAACAGGCACACTGACTCAGGGTAAACCAGAAGTAAAAGAAGTTCAATACCTTGATATGCCAAAAGAAGATGTCTTAAAACTTATTGGCAGTGCTGAAAAATACTCTGAACATCCTCTTGCAAGAGCCATTTTAAGGCACTGTATGAGAGAGGCAGTTATTGTAGATGAGCCATTGGAGTTTAAGGTAATTGCAGGCGGTGGTGTAAGAGCAAAGGTAAAGGATTCACAGGGTATTGAGAGAAATATTTTAATAGGAAGTGCCAAATTGATAGAAAAAAATAAAATCCCTTTACCAGAAATAGCTTATTCAGATATAGCAACCACAGTTTATGCTTCAGTTGATGGTAAAGTTGAGGCAGTTTTTTATATCACAGACCCTCTAAGAGAAGAAACACCTGAAACAATAAAGGAACTCAAAAAAATGGGCATTGAAATTGTAATTCTTTCAGGAGATAATCCATTGACAGCCAGAGCTATTGCTGAAAAATTGAGAATAGACCATTACTTCGCAGGTGTGCTTCCAGATGAAAAGGCAAAAATCGTAAGAAAATACAGGATAGAAGAAAGAAAAATCGTTGGCATGATTGGAGATGGGATAAATGATGCACCAGCCCTTGCAGAAGCAAACATAGGCATTGCAATGGGAAGTGGCACAGAGATAGCAATCCACACAGCTGATGTAACCCTTATAAGAGGAGGCATAAAGGGTGTGCCCTCTTTAATAAAATTGAGCAAAGTAACTCTAACAACAATCAAAGAAAACCTTTTCTGGGCATTTATTTACAATGTAATTGGAATTCCTATAGCAGGGGGACTTCTTTATTTATTTGGTGGACCACTTCTTAATCCAATGCTTGCCTCCCTTGCCATGTCCCTAAGTTCAGTATCAGTTGTGAGTAATTCTTTAAGATTGAAAAAGAGAAAATTCTAACTTGCAAAAAGGACAAGATTTTTAAGGGATGTTGTTTTAAAGGAACTAAAGGAAAAAGAAAAAAGGAGCTTTATGGCTTCTATGAGGTATTCAAAGAGTATCTCATAAGCGGGCTTAAAAAAGAAGAATTTGCTGCGAAAGGGTAGCAGTCTAAGCCCTATTATTTCTTTGTTCCAAAGGATTTTACCGAACTTACAAATATATAAAAGGAAGAATCCTTTCCCTTGATGAGCTCAAGCATTAATGCAGAATTGTCACTTCTATTGAAAAAAACATTTAAATTCAAAATGATATAGATACAATTTATCCTGAAGTTGAAAAAGATTTAACTTTTTAGTGGAAGAAAATTGAAACCTGAACTACCAAAAGGGCTGCGCCTGGTAGCCTTTCGGGGCATATGCAATTGATTTTGAGAAGAGCCTCATGGTGGGGCCTCCCATTGAACCCCACATGGCGGTCCGCCTTTTAACAGGCGTCCTACGGCCGGGAGAATATCACCGTGTCACATGAGGCTCTCTGGACTTCTCTGGAGGGACCTCCATTTCCCACTCCAATCTACTATATAGCAGACGTTACGGCTGGTGGATTCACCGTGTCAGAGAAGTCCTAATGATTTCAGCTTTTTGATAAATGCTTCAAGTTGCTATAGATAATTAGTAAAATAAAAAAACAAGCAGAAGAAAAATTTAAAGAAGAACTGGAGGCGAACCTTGCGAAAGCCAAATGAAACCGTTCACGACCATAACTTAACTGATGAAGAGAGGGAAACATTAGGTTTTACAATGTCTGAAGAAGAATATCGCCGGTTTAGCTCAGAAGACGGAGCCTTAGCAGACCTATTTCGTCTCTATGTTCATCGTGGGGATTTGGCTAAGGCGAAGGATTATTTTAAAAGGATTAGCGACAGGGAGTATAAATTTCAGATTTTACAGATGCTTATAGGCGACATCTTTCATTCTGAAGACGAGTTAGAACGAGCACGCACGCTTTCAGAAGCCTTTGAGGATGCTCTATAGTAATCCCTTTCAAAATTCATAATATATTTTATTTCTAACGCTCTTTCTATTAATTCTGTAGCTTTTTGGATCTTATTTGGTATTGTTATCAACCCAATGGTTCCAAAAATTTCATTAAATTTTTCTCCATACTCCTTCATTAAGTTTTGAAGTTTTTCATATAAATCCTCAGCCATTTTAAACTCATTTAAGCCAGTTTTAAATAAAACTACACTAAACCATTATCAGGACAATGGAGCCGATTCCTATAAGCATAGGCAAGGGAACAATGAATATTATAATCCATATAAAAAAGTTCATAATTAAATTCACTTACCAAATCAAACCTTCTAATTCTTCTATATTTCTTAACTCAGGATGTTTCTCATAATCTGGTGGAGCAAGCTCATTTTCGGTTAATGCTCCGGGAAGATAATATCCTGGTCTTTCTTCTTCTCCCTTTTCAGGCAATCCAAACCAAACCACATCATTGGTCATTAATATATCTCCACCAAAAAAATTTTTAGCCCTGACGAGATATTTTCTCAATGCCTCCCAACTTTCTTCCTCTCCTTCTTCCTCTTTCACGAAAAAACGAGGAGGAAATTGCCATTGTGCATAGCTTTTCCCTTTATAAGTTAAAAGTTCCCATTCTGGCAATACTTCTTTCTCTGACCACTTTCTAACACCAAATTCCTTATTTATCTCCTCCTGCGTTCTATTTAGTATATTTTCTGCTATGATTACAAAATTTACCCCCATTCTATAACCTCTTCTTAATAATTTTGATAAATTCAATCATACTAATTTTTACAGATATTTTTAAGTTATTCCTAATCACCTAAGATTGTCTTGAGGACAATGTTATTTTGAGGTTTTAGAAATTGTAAATCTTAAAATGATGAACGAAAAAAAGCTGTATTATTGCTTTAACTTTGTAATGCTATAATAGTTTATGGATTTATTTACAAAAAAAGTTTCCTATCTGCACATTCTTCATAATGATAAACCCTTTAAATCAGAGCCTCTTTCACTCTTTGACACTGAAAATTTCACTGAGCTAAAAATTGTAACCTATGTTTCTTCTCCTGATTTTTTCTTTGATAAAGTGAAAAAGTTTACAAAAGTCATAGCAATTCTTGGTGAAGAGGAATCTGCAAGAGAATTTTATCAGCTTGATCCTGTCTTTGAGGAAAGGATAATTCATTCTGCAGAGTCAGACCCAGAAGTCCTTGAAGCCCTTGCAAATGGTAGAATTGAGCTAAGATATATGAAAGCAGGGGAGAGAATACATTCAAAGATTTATATTCTGTCAGATACTCAGGGAAAGTCAAGAGTAATGGTGGGTTCTGCAAACTTTACCAATGCTGCTTTCATTAACAGAGGGCAGTTTGAGGAATTAATTGTTTATGATAGTTTTCATAATCCTTCTTTCTGTGATTCTTACATTAAGAGATTTAATGAAATATATGAAAATTCAGTGGATTTTTTGACTGAAAAAACAAAGAAAAAGCTTCAAAGCCTTATATTAAGGGCTGAAAATATACTGATTTTTACACCCGATGACAGAGCAGACAATATTGTTGAAAAAGTTAACAGACAGATTCAAAGTGGTGGAGATGCTTCAACACTGGTTGTTGAGGTTATTGAAGAAAAGGAAAAAGCTGAAAAAAGAATAATGGAGATTGAAAGAATTGAAAAGATTATTGAAAATGTTACAAAGAAAACAAAAGATGGCTACTCTTTTGAGCAAAAACAGAAACTGTTAACCCTTAAAGAAAAGCTTAAGGAGATTGTGTCCTTTTCTCACAGAAAAACACAGGAGTTTATCGACAAAAGAAACTTTCTTTATTTAAATCCAGCTAATTGGGAGTTTTATATAAAAGAAAATGAACAGGCAGTCTCTTATGATGCTAATTTAACAGAAGAAAAACTAAAAGAAAATCTTACAAAGCTTGTTAATTTTGTTAATTCTTACTGGGAGTTTGCGGTTTATAAAGACAGAGAGGTTCTTAAGAGAGTTTTTGAGGCAATACTTTTTGCCTTTACATCTCCTTTTATCTATCTCATAAGAAAATCAGTAAAGAAAAATAAAGGTGACGAGAAACTCGCGGAGATACCAATAGTTTTAATTCTTGGCGGACTTGCAAACACAGGGAAAACAAAGCTTCTTTTATTTATTAACAAACTTCTCGGCAATAACTTTGAAGTATTCAACTACAAAGACATATATACAAAAACACAGCGAATTCTCTATGACCTCTTCTATACTAATAATATCTTCCCGATTCTGGTTGATGAAATATATGACAACTTCTTCAGAGGAGAAGGTGAAAGACTTATAAAAACCCTCACAAATACTCTCACAGAGCCACATCCATGTCTTATTGGAACATCTAATGTAGGATTTAGTGCCGAAAGTCAGGTAATACGGCGTATTTACTATTTACACTTTGGCTCACCTTTTTCTGAAGATAAAAAAATAAAAGAAAGAGCTGAGAGATACTTTGAGGAAAAGGTGGGAATTATTGATGATAGCCTTTTTAGGTATTTCCTATCAGAGTTTGCAAGAAGAATGACTGAAGAGGAGTTTTTCAAAATTGAAGACCCTCTTTCTCTGTCAAGAAAAATATTTATTGATATGTTTTCCCTTTCAGGGATTGAGCTTCCTGATTTTATTAGCCAGAGTCCCTGCGGAGACTACTATAAAATAGGAAGTCAGGAATGGCAGGCTTTTTATCTGACAAGAAAAAAAGAGTTTAAGGAGATGAAGGATGGAGGAGAAAGATATCTTGTAATTGACCTTAAGAGCATATACGAGCCAAGAGACGCAGAACAGCTTAAAAATAAACTACCTCCAAGCGTTGTAAAGTCATCGGGAACTCCACTGATTCTTCATAAGTACAGATTTCTCCAGTT
>Ga0315298_1001140_pt1 | contig 49998 bp, 51 predicted proteins | sample WHS_1_MG_FD_203077 | JGI IMG/M metagenome (GOLD analysis project Ga0315298, IMG submission 203077) | Extremophilic microbial mat communities from Washburn Hot Springs, YNP, Wyoming, USA - WHS_1_MG | ecosystem: Environmental > Aquatic > Thermal springs > Hot (42-90C) | place: USA: Wyoming...
ACTTTGTTATCGCTGCCGTCAGTGTGGTCTTTCCATGATCAATATGCCCTATAGTGCCTACATTTACATGTGGCTTCTTTCTCTCAAATTTTGCCTTAGCCATTGTGTCCTCCTTATTAAAATCTTTTAAACTTTATTTTCCTTTTATCTTTGCAACTATTTGTTCTGTAATATTTTTAGGAACTTCTTCATAATGTGAAAACTGCATTGTATATGTTCCTCTACCCTGTGTTTTTGACCTGAGATCAGTTGCATATCCAAACATTTCTGCAAGTGGAACAACTGCTCTGATAACCTGTGCCTTTCCTCTTTTTTCTATAGATTGAACTTTTCCGCGTCTTGAGTTTAAGTCTCCTATTACTTCTCCCATATACTCTTCAGGTGTCACGACCTCCACATCCATAATCGGTTCAAGCAAAACAAGCTCCGCTTTCTTACATGCTTCCTTAAATGCTATTGAGCCTGCAATTTTAAATGCAAGCTCAGAAGAGTCAACCTCATGATATGAGCCATCAAAAAGGCTAACTCTGACATCAACAACAGGATACCCTGCCAGAATTCCTCCCTCCATAGCCTCTTTGATTCCATTTTCAACTGCTGGAATAAATTCCTTAGGAATAGTGCCCCCTACAATCTTATTAATAAATTCAAATCCCTTCCCTCTCTCAAGAGGTTCAGCCTCTATCCATACATGTCCATACTGACCACGACCACCTGTCTGTCTTATAAATTTACCTTCTGCCTTTGCAGGCATTTTAATTGTTTCTTTATATGCAACCTGGGGTTTACCTACATTTGCTCCTACCTTGAACTGTCTTGTAAGCCTGTCAACTATTATTTCCAGATGAAGCTCTCCCATGCCCGAAATAATGGTTTGACCTGTTTCTTCATTATATGTAACTCTGAATGAAGGGTCTTCCTGTGCGATTCTCTGCAAAGCCATTGACAGCTTTTCCTGGTCTGCCTTTGTCTTTGGCTCTATGGCAACTGAGATAACAGGTTCTGGAAACTCTATAGCTTCAAGAATTACAGGATTGCTCTCATCACATAGAGTATCTCCGGTAAGTGTATTTTTTAAACCAACAACAGCAGCAATGTCTCCAGCACAAATTTCTTTAATTTCTTCTCTGTGATTGGCATGCATTCTGAAAATTCTTGCGACTCTTTCTTTTATATTTCTTGTTGAGTTATACACATATGAACCTGAACTTAAAATACCAGAATAAACCCTGACATAAGTCAGGCTTCCCATATATGGATCCGCCATAATCTTAAATGCAAGAGCTGTGAGGGGTTCCTCAGTAGAAGGGCTTCTTTTAATTTCTGAACCATCTAAAGGATTTATTCCTTTCACAGGAGGTATATCAAGGGGTGATGGAAGATAATAAACAACCGCATCAAGAAGCATCTGAACACCTTTATTTTTGAATGCTGAACCACAAAGCACAGGAGTTATCTTCATCTCAAGAGTTCCCTTTCTGAGGGCTGTCCTTAACTCATTTGCTGTAATCTCCTCACCTGAAAGATATTTCTCCATTATATTTTCATCTATATCACATAAAGTTTCTATCATTTGTGTTCTGTATTTTTCAGCTTCTTCAATATATTGAGAAGGAATAACATCTTCCACAAAACGAGCTCCCAGTGTTTCATCATCAAAATAAAATGCTCTCATCTCAACAAGATCAACAGGTCCTCTGAATGTTTCCTCTTTACCAATGGGAATCTGAACAGGAACAGGATTTGCACCGAGTTTTTCAATCATGCTTTCTACAGACATAAAAAACTCTGCACCTATTTTATCCATTTTATTTATAAAGGCAATTCTTGGGACTCTGTATTTATCTGCCTGTCTCCATACTGTTTCACTTTGAGGTTCAACTCCTGCAGAAGCATCAAAAACAGCTATAGCACCATCCAGAACCCTTAATGACCTCTCAACTTCTATTGTGAAGTCCACATGTCCTGGAGTATCAATAATATTTATCTTATGTTCCTTCCACATGCAGCTTGTAGATGCAGCTGTGATAGTGATGCCGCGTTCCTGCTCCTGTGGCATCCAGTCCATAACAGCTGTTCCTTCATGAACTTCACCAATTTTATATGTTACACCGGTATAATACAAAATTCTTTCAGTAGTTGTTGTCTTGCCTGCGTCAATATGAGCCATAATACCAATATTTCTTGTTTTTTCTAAAGGAAATCTCTCCATATACTCCTCTAAATTACCACCTGTAATGAGCGAACGCTCTGTTGGCCTCTGCCATTTTGTGGGTTTCTTCTTTTTTCTTTATAGAAGAACCTACATTGTTGTAGGCATCAAGAATTTCGGCAGCAAGTCTTTCTTTCATTGTTTTTTCTTTACGCTGCCTTGAATAATTTACAAGCCACCTTAGAGCAAGGCTTAACCTTCTCTGGGGTCTTACCTCCATTGGAACCTGATATGTTGCACCACCAACCCTGCGAGGCCTCACTTCAAGTACAGGTTTTATATTTTCAATTGCTTGTTTGAATACTTTTAAAGGGTCCATACCTGTTTTATTTTTTATTATTTCAAATGCGCCATAGCAAATTTTCTCACTTGTTGACTTTTTACCATCCTTCATAATTACATTTATCAATTTAGATACAAGTTTACTCTGATATCTTGGGTCAGGAATAATTTCTCTTTTTGGAACATAACCTCTTCTTGGCATCCTTTTATCCTCTAATTATTTTGGTTTCTTGGTTCCATACTTTGAACGGCTCTGTCTTCTATTGTTAACTCCAGCGCAATCAAGAGTTCCTCTAACAATGTGATATCTGACACCTGGTAAATCCTTTACTCTTCCACCTCTTACCAGAACTATTGAATGCTCCTGTAAATTGTGACCTTCTCCAGGTATATAAGCTATCACTTCTACTCCATTTGTAAGCCTTACCTTCGCGACTTTTCTTAAAGCCGAGTTTGGCTTTTTAGGTGTTGTAGTATAAACTCTAACACAAACTCCTCTCCTCTGAGGACATTCCTGTAGCGCAGGAGATTTAGTCCTCTTTTCAACTTTCTCTCTTCCCCTTTTTACAAGTTGTGAAATTGTTGGCACTTATTCACCTCATTATTTATGCTCAATTTGTCAGTAAGACTTTTTATTTTATCAAAACATAAAAACTCTGTCAAGAAGGGAAACTTTAATAATAAATGCCTTGTTAGAAATCAAAAATATAAATTAAACTAACAGGTTAGTAATATTACATTTTTTATATGGTAAAAGTTACACACCTCATAGAAAAATACTTTACTGTTTGGATAGTTTTATTTGCAATTGCTGGATTTCTGTATCCACCGATTTTCAAAGGACTAATTAAACATATTCCTCTTCTTCTTGGTATTATCATGTTCGGCATGGGTACAACGCTTCAACCATCGGACTTTGTTATAGTTTTCAAATACCCTCAAGCACTTATTACTGGTATCTTTGCTCAGTATCTTATCATGCCATTAGTTGCTTATATATTGTGCATAATTTTCAATCTGCAACCAATTCTTGCAATCGGTGTTATTCTGGTTGGAACATGCCCGGGAGGTACTGCTTCAAATGTTATCACATATCTTTCTAAGGGCAATGTTCCTCTTTCAGTGGCAATGACAACAGCAAGCACCTTGCTTTCACCGCTTATGACACCTCTACTAACTTATTTTTATGCAGGCAGATGGGTTAATGTAAATGTGTTATCAATGTTTTTCTCAATAATGCAGGTTATAGTTTTACCAGTAACCTCAGGTCTTATTGTAAGAGTTGTTTTTAAGGAAAGAATCAAAACATTTATACATATACTGCCATCAATTTCTGTTTTGGCAATCGCTGTAATTATAGCTGGTATAATTGCTGCAAATGCAGAGAAACTTTTTACAGTGGGGCTGTTAACAATACTTGTGGTAATAATGCATAATGGTGCAGGATACTTTTTGGGTTACTTGATAGCAATTTTACTCAGATTTGACAAAAAAGCAAGTCGCACCATATCTATTGAAGTGGGGATGCAGAATTCAGGACTTGCGGTATCACTTGCCATTGTGCATTTCGGTGCTGCATCTGCAATTGCAGGCGCTGTCTTCAGTCTGTGGCAGAATCTTTCAGGTTCAATGCTTGCTGCGTGGTGGAGAAAAAGATGAAATCTTCATTTTTCAGAAATGGAAAATATAACTTTTTTTAAAACAATAGCAAAAATCAAACCTGGAATTGCTACAAGAAAAGTTATAAAATAAAAAGCAGACCAGCCTATACTCTCAACAACAAAACCTGATGTGGGACTTATTATTACTCTTCCCAATGATGCTAAAGATGAAAGCACAGCATACTGGGTTGCAGCAAAACTTCGATTACAGAGTCCCATTAAAAGTGCTAAAAATGCAGTTGTTCCCATCCCTCCGGTTACATTTTCAACAACGACAGTGCATACAAAAAGCAAAAAACTTTTACCTGCTATTGCAAGCGCCATAAAGCTCAAATTTGATAAAGCTTGAAAAACTCCGAACCAGATTAAAGCTCTGTAAAGACTCATTCTGATAAGAAGAAAACCTCCGAGTAAAGAACCTGCAATTGCAGAAATAAGCCCGCCGATTTTATTGACTGTACCGACCTCTGTTAGAGAAAAACCTACACCTCTTATAAAAAATGCTGTGCTTAATGAGCTGGCATAGGCATCGCCAAGTTTGTAAAGTATAATAAATAAAAGAAGCAGAATGCTTTTATCCCTCTTTAATAAATCCTTAAATGGCTCTATGAATGATTCTTTCAGTGAAGCAGGTTTTTTAATTCCATCAGGTTCATCTGCTAATATGGTCGTAATTATCCCTAAAATTAAAAGAGAAGTTATAATTATCAAAGCAGTCTGCCAGCCAAGATGGTCAGCGAGTAACAGACAGAGTCCACCTGCAACAATAAGTGCAACTCTGTAAGCAGTTACAGCAAGAGATGCTCCAAGTCCTCTGTCCTTTGGTTTAAGTATTTCTGTTCTGTAAGCATCTATTGAGATGTCCTGAGAGGCTGAAAAAAATGAGCTCATTGCAGCTATAATACTGAAAATTAAAAGATATGATGGTGTAATAACAATCATCAATATCATGCCAGATAAAATAAGTATCTGACAGATTAAAATCCATCCTCGCCTTCTTCCAAGTTTTGGGATGCTGAATCTATCAAAAAATGAAGACCAGAGGAATTTAAAGCTATAAGGAAAAGTCAAAATAGTAAGTATTCCTATTGTTTTTATATCAATTCCTTCCTGAGTAAGCCATGCTTGTAATGTGCCACTTACAAGTGGGAAAGGTAAACCAGAAGCAAAACCAAGAACTGTTACAACTGCTATATCCTTTGTTCGTTTAGTCATCAAACTATTCTATATTTACTGGTAGTCTGCCTGTATTTTTGAATCCTTCATTAAATGCATCAAGAAATGCAAGCACAGCAAGTTCATGGGAATCATAAACTGAAATTATCGCTTTCGCCTTCTTAAAAGGCTTTAAAACATAGGGGCTACCAAATGACACAACAATTGCTTCATTATTTGATACAATTTCCCTGATTAACAAGTTTTGCTGTTCCCTTAGCAAATATTCAATCCCAGCTGCTTTGATATTTGTGAAAGCTGCAATTAAAGGTATTCCATTTGATGGTCTGTAATCTTCCAGTTCATATGCAAAACCAAAATAACTCTGGAATATGTTTTTTATCTCATCAGTGTAAGCTCCTGCAAGATAAGGAATAATTTTATGAGACCTGAAATCATCTATTTCATTTTTTATAACAGTAACTGTTTTTTTAAAGGCTTTATGGATTAGGGGTAGATATTCCCTACCTTTTATCTCGTCATGATAGGGCATTGAAAATTTATTAGAAAAAGATTTTTTTATCTTTTCCCTTATTTTGCTAATTCTTTTTTCAGCTTGTCTTATCATCTTATCATTTATCAATCCCTCCTCATAAGCCTTTTTTATCTCTTTCATGGCAGTATATGGGTCTTCAGGATGTAAAATTATATCAGCTCCAGCCATAAAAGCAAGAGTATGGGGGTTTTCATATTCCATTAAAGCTTTCATATTCATGGCATCTGTAAGAACAACGCCTTTAAACCCGAGTTTCTGCCTTAATACTCCATTTATTGCTTTCTTTGAAAGTGACGAAGGGTCCATATCAAAAGCAACTATATGCCCTACCATTATTGTAGAAACTCCGACTTTAATTGCTTCCTTAAATGGCTTTAGATGTATCTCAATTTCGTTAATAAAATCAGGAAGCTCAAGGTGTGAATCTATTTTTGTGCCACCATGACCTGGAAAATGTTTTCCACATGTTAATAAACCTTGAGATTCAAATAACTTTATAATGAATTTGCCATATTTTGAAACAACTTCAGGATTATCTGAGAAAGCTCTTGTGCATATTATTGGATTTTTAGGCTCAGTATTTACATCTAAAACTGGAAGAAGTGCAAGGTTTATCCCTATATCCCGTGCTTCTTTTATGACAATTGAATACAATGAATAAAGCTCTGTTTTATCTTTATTTAAATCAAATCCTGCTGAAATTCCCATTTGAGATGGAATTATTGTGCCACCTTTTATCTGCTGACCCACACCTTTTTCAATGTCTGAAGCGATAATAAGAGGCTTCTCTGAAATTCTCTGGATATAGGCAATGAAATTTTTTACTGCTTCATATTCACCTCCAAAAACTATAAAACCTCCAATTCCTTTTCTCACAAGATCTTCAATATAATACCTGTATTTGGAATCACTGATTTTTTCACCATCAAGTCTTGCTATGATTAAATTCATTAAGTTTTTCATACAAGTAAGTATTATGGAAAAAAGAGATTTAAAGATTCAACCTTGATTTGACTAATTTATTTTCTCATCAACTTTTGCGAGAATCTTTTATTCCCAGATTTCTACTCTATTTTTACCAAGCATTTTAGCCTTATACATTGCTTTGTCAGCCTTTTGTATAGCTTCTGAAATATCTTCCTTAGTTTCATAAGGTGCTATTCCAATGCTTACGGTAATTTTTAATTCCGGAATATTTTTAAATTTTATTTTCTCTATAGATTTTCTTAACCTTTCTCCTAATTTTTTACTTTCTATGAAATTGCATCTGTAAGCTATAACAACAAATTCTTCTCCACCATACCTTATAATATCGTCAGGAGCTTTTATGTTATTTCTCAAAGTTTGGGCAGATTTTTTTAATATACTGTCTCCAATTAAATGACCATAAATGTCATTCAGATGTTTAAAATTGTCCAAATCTATCATTAAAACAGCAGTGGAACTTTTTAATCTTTTTAATTTAGTTTTTAAAAAATCAAGATAAGCTCTATTATGAACACCTGTAAGTGGGTCTATATAGATAATTTCTGGAAACTTCTTAATTATATCTTTCAAGCTTAGAATCCCTGATAATTTTTTGTTTTTATTAATAACAGGTAAATGACTTATATTGAACTGTTTCATTAAATTTAGAGCCTCACTAAAAGATTTTTCAAAGGAAATAGTTATTAAAGATTTCTTATTTTTAAACAGTCTCTCTAATGTTTCAGAAATATTTTTAGGAGGAGGTTGAAGGAAAAATATCTTCGGTAGATCCCTTAATGTTATAATTTGTACAGGTTCTTTACTGTTATCTACAATAACAACGCTTCCTATTTTATGCTTTAAATATAACTCTACTAATTTCTGGATTTTATCAGAAAGATTTAAAGTAACTGGATTAGCTGTCATTAATTCTTCAACTTTCATAATGGTAATTAAGATAACTTTCTAAAATTAAAAAATGGGGCGGACGACGGGACTTGAACCCGCAGCACCTGGAGCCACAGTCCAGTGCTCTAACCGTTGAGCTACGCCCGCCATAAATCAATAATAAATAATATTCTGCCTCTCTGTCAAACTCGCTGGTAAGGATTAATTTATTCAAGAAATGAAGTCTTGGAATCTTTAACTCTATAAACTGCTTTTTTTAGCCCTCTCAAGCACTTCTTTATAGTTTTCATCCGTATCAATTGCCTCTGTTATACCTATACTTACAGAGATTTTTTTAATAAATCTGATTTCATCAATACATTTATTTATTCTTTGAGCAACACCTTTAGTTTCATTAATTGCAGTGCGTGGTAAAACAACTAAAAATTCGTCATCGTCTAATCTTCCGGCAACATCTGAGGCACGTATACCTATTTTCAAACAGGAAGAAACTTTTATAATAGCTTCATCACCGTTTAAATGCCCAAATTCTTTATTTATCTCCTTCAGGTTATTAATATCTATGTAAATAACAGAAAAAATTTGCCTGTATCTTTTCCAGAAGTTGAATGTTTTATCTAAAAAATTTTCCATAAATCTTTTATTGTATAAATTTGTCAGAGGATCCATAATGGCTGACCTGATCAGTTCCATTTTTGTAATGTTTATGAAGCTTTCATAAAAAAGACCTCCCATTGGAATGCTGCCATAACTGCGGAGATAGGACTCAAAATCAAGATTGATTGTATCTATGCGTGATTCTTTATGATAAACAGGACAAATTATATTTCTCTGATAGCACGGAGAATTAAAACCATAAAGGATTTTATAACATTTTTCACCTTTTACATCACCCACTATTTTCTCTGCGGTAGAATTCAATGCTACCACATTATAGTAATTGTCCACTATTATTGATGGAATAAGGTTTTTAAGCTCCTCTGTTTCTATGTTCATCATTGAACTTTTGCTTTAAATATTTTATAAAAACACAAATAAAAAAATTTTTTCAATTGAAAATTTTCTTGAACTCTTCTTTCAATACATGCTACCTGTTATTCCTGCTGAACATGTTCCTTGAAGAAAATACGCGCCTGGAGGGATTCGAACCCCCGACCCACTGCTTAGAAGGCAGTTGCTCTATCCTCTGAGCTACAGGCGCAATTAAAAATATTTTAACCTAAACAAAATTAATAAATCAAAAGAAGGTACTAAACGGTCTGTTCTAAATAAAATTAATATTTAATGGGAATGTTCTCTCAGTATAGCCATGCGATTCACTATAAAACGATAAGTAATAAGCAGCATTGCTATTACACCTGCAGTTAAAGCAAGCTCTGTCCATTTTGGATAGTATTTCTGGGAAAATGGCAAATACCAGTTATATGCAACCAGACTCACATTAAGCCTGTTTAATATAACGCCAAATGCTGTAACAAAGCCTGCGATTCTTACAAGCTTTGCATTCCCTGTTCTGACTGCAGATGTAAAAGCCAGTGCAGGAATCAAAACAAATCCTACAAGTTCTAATAAATACCACCAGCCAAAGGGAGTATTGAGATAATGCCATTTATCATAATGAGCTAAATCAAATACTTTAAGAATAAGATAAATGTAAAGGGCTGCTGCTGTTGCCTTACCCAGACCTATTGTTTTTCTATCAAAATCTGCATGGTCAAGATCCTTTAGCTGCTCACGGAAAACTCTATGAGTTATTGTGCCTTCAACAATTACCATTGATATTCCAGCAAAAACAGCTGAAAGAAGGAAGAATGCAGGAAGCAAAGCAGAATACCAGAGTGGATGAACCTTTGATGGAGCTACAAGGAAAAGCCCTCCAAGTGCTGACTGATGACCTCCTGCTATTATTACTCCAAATATTGTTGCCCAGATGGCGAGTTTTGAAAAAAATCTGCGAGCTTTCTCAAGATTTAACCACTCAAAAAGTGCAGGAGCCCACTCTATAAGACAGATATTTATATAAAGGAAGAAATGCCAGCCGATGAGAAACAGGATGGATTCAAATCCCCATGACCATCCAATTAAATAAGGCACTCTGTAGTAACGACCGAGGTCAAACATCAGTGCGTAAACTGCAAATACATAACCTGTAAGGCTTGAAAGAATTGCAGGTCTTGCAAAATGATGATAATCCTTCATGCCGAAAAGATGAACTGCTGTGCCAACAGTAAGACCTGGTGCAGCAAGAGCAATTCCAACAAGAATGTCAAATCCAATCCAAAAACCCCATGGATAGGTATCTGAAAGATTTGTGGATGGACCAAGTCCAACGATAAGCCTGTATATCATTGCAAAAAGTCCAAGAAGAAAGATGAAATATAAAATAGCATTTCCTAAGGTAATATTTTCTTTAATCCATTCACTAAAGCTTTTGCCAAGAAGAATCTTTTCTCTGAACCATGAATTATTATTTGTCGTCATGGCTTTCTCCCTTTAACTGTGATGAAGATTTTTTATTAGCTTTTGATAATGCATAGTATGCTCCAAAAACAAGTGGCCATGCACCCACTATCTCAAACATTTTTACTGCGAAAAGAAAGCTTCTGCTGTATTCAGGTATAGGAGTTTTACCAAGATCTGTTCTGAATCCTATCTCATTAAATGGAACTGGAGAAATATATAACCAGCTTGTACCTCCTACTTCATGCTCTCCATAGACATAATTTACATATTTGCCAGGATTGTTGAGAATTCTCTCATGAGCAAGTTTTATAATTTCACTTCTTTTACCAAATGTTAAAGCGCCTGCAGAACATATCTCAACACATGCAGGAACACTCCCTTTAACCAGTCTATCATAACACATAGTACATTTTGTAATCTGAGGATTGAGTGGCTCATAGTATTCATATGCTGGAATATCAAAGGGACATGCAACCATACAGTAACGACAGCCAATACAGACAGCTGGATTATATAAAACAGGAGCTTCAGGAGTTTTCTTGAATGCCTCCACAAAACATGCTGACAGACATGCAGCATCCAGACAGTGCATGCACTGTCTTTTAACGTACAAGGGTATTCCATCTTTTGTATAATATCTATTAACAACTGTAAAATTGCCTGCATGAGTTCTTCTTATTTTGTCAAACACTGATGGCTTCTGAGCTACAGAGGCTTCAAACTCTTTTATTGGTCTGTTTGGATTTTTATTCCATTCATTACATGCCCATTCACATCTTCTGCATCCAATACATTTTGTTATATCAACCAGAACAGCATATGGTTCAGGAGGAACTGGTATATGCTTTTCTTTTCTTTCAACATAAATTTCCCAGTTTTTTCTATTTGCGGTGTTTCCTCTAAAGTAAATTGAAGGAGCATCACCCTTTTCAATTGCTCCTGCAATTGCAGGTGCTCCAAGCAATGTAGTTCCAATAACAAGTCCAGATTTCTTTAAAAATTCTCTTCTACTTTTATCCATAAATCAACCTCCTTAGTATCTGCTCTCACCGCTCAAAAGATAATAAATGAAAATGAAAACAAACATAGCAGTCACTGCAATTACATACTCATAACCATGATGGGAGAAAAGTTGTTCAATTATATACATAATTATTTCTCCTTTACAGATTCAGACTTTGTTATTATAGCAGAAGGTCTCATTTTCTTTTCTTTATGACAATCTGTACATTTCCTTGTAGGTTTCTCAAGTTTCATACTTTCATGACAGCCAATACACTGAATATGATAGGCAGCCTGAAGTTTCAGTTTATTCGGGTTCAGTGGATCAAAGGATATAGAATGACAGTTTCTGCAGTAAGGTTTTGCATCTTTCTTTGCTTCTGCTTCTGCTCTGCTCTGATGATGACATCCATCACAAAGTGTTTCAAGTTTTGCATGGAAATATTTTGCCATTTTACTGTCATTTGAAACCTTAACAAGCCTGTCTATTATCTTTCTGTGTGGAAACCTGGCAGGCTCAAACTCTTTCTCAAGAACTTTTACTTCAACCTCTTTCTTTACTATTTCAGGATCAAGCTTCGCAGTTGAAAATGCCTCAGGAATTACAATTTCTTTTTTGTCTGTATGACATTTATCACATACTTCCTTCTTTGGATTCTTTGCCTTTATATCAATTGCAGGAATAATGCTGTGACATCCTGAGCAGTCCTTTTCAGCTTTTTTCTTATTATGACATCCTGCACAGCTCCATTCTGAAAACACACTGTGATATGCTCCTGCTGTGTTGATCCAGTTGCCATCAGCATCGCCGGTTAAGGTATGGCATTCTTTACATTTTTCATTTAAGGTTTCATGATGACAGCTTCTGCATGTTTTCTGATAGATTTCATGATTTTTATGAGAAAACCCAACACCCTTCATCTTTGCATCATCTATCTTTAAGAATACCTTTTCTTCCTGATCCCTTTCAGGTCTTGGAACTTTTTCCAGTTCAGCCACGGTTCTATATTTTCCATCATGACATTTAATGCACTCAAGTGGAGGAAGTTTTTCATCCTTTGTGAATTTTCCCTCTTTATTGATTGATACATGACAGTTAAGACATAACTGGTGAGATGCTTTTTGTAAATTAAGTCCCTTTTCAGCAGCTACCTTAGCAATCCTTGAATATTTTGGACCTTTCTTCTTATTCAGGTCATGGCAGTAATAGCATGACTCCTCTTTGCCTTCTTCATATACCAGACGGAGTTCTTCTTTTTCTTCCTCTATGTCATAAATATGATGACATAGACTACAATCTTTTTTACCTGTTCTTTTCTTGAGTTTCTCCACATGGTCATAATGAGCCTTAAAATCAAACTCCTTAACTGGATATTTTATCTTTAAGCCTTCCTTTTCTTTTGAATGGCAGTCACCGCAGACAAGTGGACCTGATTTTTTACCTTCTTTAAGCTTCTGTTTATGACAGTCCATGCATTCATCATGATAGGCATTCATTATGCTATCTTTGTCTTTCTTGTCAACTTTCCTGGGAAATGTTGGCTTCAGTTCATTGTCAACCACAGGATGACATACACTGCATGTCTCCCAATCCTTTTTACCTTCTTTTACCAGTGCATCAACATGCTTCTGATGCTCAAATATTACCTGAGGTCTTTCAAGCACACCAAATATCTCAGTATGACCTATTGCAATCTTGTTTTCAACTTTTGTCAGAGGTATCTCTTTGGAAACAGGAAAAGGCTGAGTGTAAACTTTATTCAATCCATAAATAATCAGAATAAGATAGCACGCAAGAACTATAAGAAATAAAATCAAAGTTCTACTTTTCATAATTTACTCCTCTTCTTCAGCTTTTAATTCCTCAGGGATAACCATTGTTTTTACAAGTATTTCATCAAAAAACATTGTTTTAACACCAAGATTCCAGTATTTAATTACATCTTTAATACCGGTATTACAATTATGACATGGTGTTATAACTATTTTCGCACCTGTTCTTAATATTTGCTCTGCTTTAACTCTGTTACCCTTTGCCTTATGAGTTGCCCATTGAGCAATTGCAGCAAGTCCTCCCCCTGCATTACAACAGAAATTATGCTCTTTATTGGGATACATATCTATAAAATTTTCGCATGTTTGCTCAACAAAATATCTAAATTTTTCTGCTGCTCCTGCTCTTCTAATAACATTGCAAGGGTCTTGCAAAGTAACAGGCTCTTTAATTTTCTTTGCAGGATCAATTTTGATTCTTCCTGTAACTAAAAGTTCATAATAAAACTCTCCTGGATGCATAACTTCATAGGGTAATTCTTTGTATCCCATCATTGTTGGCGCCACAAAACTTGTGGCGAATCTTGGATGTCCTCACTCAGTAAGGACCATCCTTTTAACTCGCAATCGGGCTGCATTCTCATAAAGTCCTTTGACAATTCTCTGCATTGTAACAAAATCACGAACAAACATTGACATACTGCTACTGTCCCAGGTATCACGGGAAGACATTGTCCAGTCTACTCCAGCCACCTGCATTATCTTTGCAAATCTATCTATATGATAAGGACCTGTTTTTGGTTCTGCTCCAAGAGGGTACCATATTATTTCTGCTCCTTCTTTGTCTATAGGAATTCTTAAATTTTTAAAATCTGGTGCTCCCTCTTCCTCTCTCCACAAAAGAGTATCTATCCAGTCATTCTGTGAAAGCCATACTTGATTCTGGGTTACAATGTGAGTCTGTGCCTGATCTAACTGCCTCTGAGGCATTATTCCAAGAAGAAAGCACATTCTCCGTACCAGTCCAATTATAAATGTTATATCAAGGCCAAAGGGACAGTACATACTACAGCGATGGCATATATTGCACTCAGTAAAAACTATTCTTGCACACTGTTTTATAAACTCAGGATTAACTTTGCCCTTTCTATTTATCAGTTCCCATGCTGTCATCCTCATTTTCGCAACAGGTGCATAAGTTGGGTCTTTATCGTTTGAAAGATACCACTGGCATGCCTCTGCACAGAGGCCACAGTGGATACATGTCTCAATAATTGCTTTAATTCTTGATGAAAGCTTACCAAATACTGCATTATAGGCTTTCTCTATCTTCTCAGGGGTAATATACTGAACTCTTTCATCAAGACCGGGGTCATTGAAAACATCCCTTACATATTCTGGAAAATCTTTGCTTACTACCTTTTCTTCCTTTTTTATTTCTTCAGTTTTAGTAGCCATCTTCTCCTCCCATCAATATTTTTACCAATCTTTAGTCTTCCAGATAGCAAACTGTGAAGCCATCCATGCTCGTGTGAGGAAAAAGTAAAACATGTGTGTAAGCCTTGTCAGAGGAATACTTATGAGCATTACCTCTCCAAAAAATATATGTAAATTGAGCATTGCCTTGTAAGAAAGAAGCCATTGATGATAGGCTAAAAATCCTGAAAGAAATGTTAAAAAGCATATTATCACAAAAATAATATCTGATGTAAATGTGACAAATTTTACAGTTGAGTCAAAGATTCTTCTGAAAAAGAAGAAAATACAACCAATAATAACAACAATTGTCATTATATCTGCCCATGACTCTGGCAGTGTCCACCAGGAAATTTTCCAGGATTCATACCATAAAAGATTATGAGAAAGCAAAAATATGGGAGTAAACACAAGACAGAAATGAAACGAAAATGTAACAAGAGTAAAATAAGGTTTTAACCTCCATCTTCTTGAGCCAAAGGGAATTAACCAGTGAATTAAAGACTTTAAAGCAGCTTTCAGGTCTACAAAAGGAAGAACTAACTTTTCTCTTTTTGCCTGATTAACAAGGGTGTAGATTCTGTAAATACTCCCTATGATAAAAACTCCAAAGGCAACCCATGTCATGGGTCCTCTTAATATGTTGTAAAGAGTTAGACTTTCAAGAAATCCCATCTTTATCTCTCCAAAATTTTATATTTCATTAACTGAAATAATTCTTCTAAAATATTTGCCACCGTCAATGCAGCGAACAAGAATCTTTGTCCCATCAGGACTGAACTGAGGATCCCATAGCCATTCATATCCTTTTTTGCCTACCTTACCATTAACTGCAATGAAATACTTCCCATTCTTTTCAACCCTCACTGCAACCTTATCTCCTGCCGGACTGAACTGAGGATCCCATACAAGGTCAAAAGTTTCATTCCAGACAATATCATCTACAACAACAGTATATCTGTTATTATGCTTAACAACAACTGCTATGCTTCTTCCATCAGGACTGAAGTGAGGTGTCAAGACCATCTGATTAAAAAAATTTTTCCAGGGAGTTCCATCTACTGCAACAGTCCATTTACCAACCTCTGTAGCAACAACTGCTGCAAGTCTTCTTCCATCAGGACTGAACCTCTGTCTCCATACCTGTATGAATGAATCCCATATTGGATTTCCATTCATTGCAAGTGTCCAGCCTTTTGGAGTCTGAACAGGGGCTACAACATCAAAACTCTTTGGTTTAAAAACAGGCTCCCAGCAAGCACCAAAGACTTTATCCCAAAGTTTTCCATTTACAGCAATTGTATATTCAGACATATCAGTCATTGCCACTGTTGCCACATGCTGTCCGTCATCACTGAAAGTACAGCCCCAAACATTAAGATAGGTATCATTCCATGCTTGTCCATCTACAGCGACTGTGTAATTTTTCTGAAAAAACCAATGAATATCAAGTTCTTTTCTCGGTCTGACCTGAACATGTGAAGCTGTCCTTTTCCCGTCAGGACTCATTATAAGGTCTCTTGCTTCAGGAAAGGTATTTTCCCACGCCACTCCATTAAGACAGACACCGCTTGTCATCTCACCTGTTCTTATATTTACCGCTATGCTTTTTGTATCAGGACTTAATGTTAAATTCCATGCCATATCAAATTTTTCTTCCCACATCTCTTTATCAACAACAACAGACCATTCAAAGTCCCTGTAAGCAAGCACAATAGGCTGATTTTCAAGATTGAATTTAAAGGAATACATTCTTTCAAAAAGCTCATCCCAGACTTCATCATTTACACGAAAAGTAAACTTTCTTTTTTCTGGCTGGATTATTGCTCCTATTTTCTCTCCATCAGGTGAAGGGGTTAGCTCTCTGAGGTCAATGTACTGGCTCTTCCACTCATTTATATCTGCTACTAACTTTTCTTTACTACTCCAATCCCATTCTTTCTCTGCCATTTAAATTCCTCCTGAGATTCACTAACCTGAATGATTATATAAAATACTAAACTTCATTTCTGAAAGTCAATGCCATTTTATTTATGCTATGCCTACAAATTCCTGAAAATTCATAATATTTATATAATTTATGAATTTATAAATAAAACAAATTGAAAAATATGTGATAAAATGGAATAAAAATCATGGAGGTGTGCAATGAAAAAAGTTTTGGTAGTTTATTATTCAAGAACTGGAAATACTGAGAAAATGGCAAAAATGATTGCTGAAAGGCTCGCAAACAAAGAAATCACAGTTGATTTAAAAAGAGTGGAAGAAACAGAAATTGACAGTCTTCTGGATTATGATGGCTATATAGTGGGTTCACCGAATTATTTTGGGACAATGGCATCTGAAGTTAAAAAATTCATAGATGAAAGCGTAAAATATTACAGAAAAATTGAAGGAAAGCTTGTTGCAGCATTTACATCTACAGGAATGATTGGTGGAGGAGGAGAGACAGCATGCCTTGATATACTGAAGGCATTTTTAATTCATGGATGTATCTGCTTAGGGTTTACAAGGCTGGGTCATTATGGACCTGTCTCAATTGGCAAACCTGATGAGAGGGTGGAAAGAGAAATAGATGAGATGGTTAATAAATATGCGGAAATTTTAAAAAGGATGTAATATGTTTGACAGAAAAAAACAACTAAGATGGGCATCCCTTAAGGTTGGTATTGTTATAACAGTTACACTTCTCATTATCTTTTTTGTTGTGGTTTTTTCTGGCGGAATCCAATCTGTCTTTAAAGAAAAATCTATGCTTAATATTTATATCTCTGATGTTAAAGGACTGCGTAAGGGAGCTACTGTAAGAATTGCTGGAGTTGATGTTGGCTCTGTTAAGGACATAAAACTCAGCAAAGAACACGGCACAGTTGTAAAAGTATCCATAGATAAAAATATTTTAAGCTACTTGAGATCTGATGCAAAAGCAACTATTCAAACAATCGGATTACTCGGCGATAAATACATTGAAATATTCCCTGGTGAGTCCCCTTATGATTTTGATATATCCCGGGGAATGTATGGTTATCCACAAATGGAAGCGAGGGAAATAATAGGGATTGCCACATCCACAATGAATAAAATGGAAGGTTTAATTAACAAAATTGACTCTTTGATAACAAAAATTGATAAATCTGAAGGAACAATTCCAAAATTAATTACTGACCCTTCTTTATACAATAATTTAAACTCAACAATTTCAGAGCTTAAAAAAACCATTGAAGAAATAAGGCATGGAAGCATTGGAATGCTTGCAAATGATAGAGAATTTTATCAGAAGCTTTCTAATGCAGTTAAAAATCTTGAAAATATCTCAATCAAAATATCATCTTCTGAAGGAAGCCTCGGCAAAATGATAAATGATCCCATGTTGTATGAAAGTCTAACAAAATCATCTCAGAGACTTGAAAATCTTCTTCAGAAAATTGAAAAATCCGAAGGGACACTTCAGATGCTTCTTAAAGATAAAACATTAGCAGATGATTTAAGACAGAGCATAAAAGAGCTTAAAGAATTAATTGAGGAAATAAAGAAGAATCCCAAAAAATTTTTCAAATTCAGCGTATTTTAGTTATAATTTTTTATGGCTATTCTTGAAATAAAAAAATATCCAGATGAGGTATTGAAAAAAAAGGCTGATCATGTAAGGAGTATCAGTGGTAATCTCAGAAAGCTAATTGATGACATGATTGAAACTATGTATAATGCCCGCGGAATAGGTTTAGCCGCACCTCAGGTTGGAGTTTTAAAGAGAATTATTGTGTTAGATACAAACCTGACAGAAAATCAACGCTCTCCTGTGGTCTTAATTAATCCAGAAATTGTGAGTTCTGAAGGAGAAATTGTTTCTGAAGAAGGTTGCCTGAGCATACCAGGATTTATAACAAAAGTTAAAAGAAAGGAAAAGGTCTTTGTAAAAGCTCTGGACAGAAATGGCAAACAGATAGAAATAGAAGGAACAGGACTTCTTGCAAGAGCATTACAGCATGAAATAGACCATCTTGATGGAATTCTTATTATTGATATAATAAGCCCCTTAAAAAGAGAGCTTTTCAGAAGAAAGTATCTGAAAAAAAAGAAATAGGTTTCTTATGTCAGAAGGGATAGTCTTTTTTGGAACTCCAAAGTTTGCTGTCCCTGCACTTAAAGCTTTAATCTTAAAGGGTGAAAAAATATTGCTTGTGGTAACACAGCCTGACAGACCAAAAGGAAGAGGGAAAATAATTCAACCACCTGAAGTTAAAAAAATCGCAGTTGAATACGGCTTACCCGTTGTCCAGCCTGAAAGGATAAAGGATGAAGAGTTTATAAAAAAACTGAAGTCTTTAAATTTAGAATTTGGAGTAGTTGTTGCTTATGGTAAATTTCTTCCAAAAGAAATTCTAACAACTGCAGAGCATGGTTTCATAAATCTGCATGCTTCTTTACTGCCAAAATACAGAGGAGCAGCACCAATACAGTGGGCATTAATTAAAGGAGAAAAAATAACAGGTGTCACAACCATGCTCATTGACGAAGGATTGGACACAGGAGATGTGCTTCTGCAGAAAGAGGTTCAAATTGAAGATGATGAAAATACACAGAGCCTTTCTGAAAAACTTTCATTAATCGGTGCGGAACTGATTGTTGAAACAATTGACAAAATGAGAAAAGGTATTATTACGCCTTTGCCACAGAAAGGTGAACCAAGCTATGCTCCCACACTAAAAAAAGAAGATGGAAGAATTAACTGGCGTAAACCTGCAAGAGATATCTTCAATCTTATACGCGGCACCTATCCATGGCCCTGTGCATACTGCTTTCTAAAAAATGAAAGAATAAAAATAATAAGGGCAGAACTCATTGAAGGTTTGAGCACTCCCGGACTGATACTAAAAGCTAAGGATGAGTTAATTGTTGGGACAGGAAAGGGGCTTCTTAAAATTCTACTGATTCAACCTGAAGGTAAAAAAATAATGACAGCAAAGGAATTTGTTTGTGGAAGAAAAATAAATGAAGGCGTGGACTCATTTTCTTAGAGGTTTTGTCCTTAAAATTTTTTATCCTTTACTGATGCTTGCTGGTGCATTTCTTAAATCCAGAAGATCTCAGTTTCAGGCATATATTGTAAAACTCAACAACTTTCTTGTCATGCGTGATACTGCTGAGGTAAATAAAATACTTCTTTTACTTCCGCACTGCATTCAGAACTCAAAGTGTGATGTCAGACTCACTTTTGATGTTTTTAAATGCCGCAGATGTGGGAATTGTAAAATAAAGGATTTAATTGAGCTTGCAGAAGCTTACAAGATTTCAATTGCTATTGCAACAGGAGGCACAATTGCAAGAAAGGTGGTCAAAGAGGTAAAACCTGATGCAATAGTTGCTGTTGCCTGCGAAAGAGACCTCTCAAGTGGAATAGTTGATACATATCCTCTGCCAGTTATTGGAATTCTGAATGAAAGACCATTTGGTCCATGCATTGATACAACGGTGAGTCTGCAGAAAGTTGAGGATGCTCTTAAATGGTTCATAAATCACAAAATCCGAGACAGAAAGCAGTTGAAATTTTAAGCAGCGTATTGGGAAGAAATAAACCCCTGAAAATGCTACTAACAGATGATGTGCTTTCAAGATTTGATAAACCTGACAGAGGTTTTCTCTTGGAAATAGTCTATGGAGTATTGAGAAATCTTTATTTCATTGACTGGCTTCTTGAAGGTTTTTACAAAAATAAGAAAAAATTATCTGTTTATACAATTAATAATCTCAGATGTGCGGTTTATCAGTTAATTTTTATGCGCGTACCTGAGTATGCAGCGGTCTTTGAAGCAGTAAATATTGAAAAAATATATGGGGAAAAAACTTCAGCAGTAAATGCAATCTTGAGAAATTTTTTAAGAAAATACAAAAAAGAAGGAGTTCCTCAGGCTGAACATCTTTCAATTAAATACTCTCATCCAGAATGGCTTATTAGTAGATGGCTTAAAAGATTTCCAGAAAATGAAATAGAGGCTTTCTTAAAAGCAAACAATGAAAAACCCCCTTTTACTATTGCTGTAAAACCTGAAGAAAGAAATAAGGTAACATTCTATTTAAACTCTAAGGGATTTAAAACAAACCTTACAAAATATTCTCCTTCTGGATTAATAGTTGAAGGACAAGGTTATGAAATAAGAAAGACTCTCATGGAGTCATCTTTTTTCTGGATTGTGCAGGATGAAGCTTCTCAGCTTGCGTGTTTTCTTCTGCAGCCATTTAATGGTCTTACAGTTCTTGATGCCTGTGCGTCTCCAGGTGGCAAAACACTTCTTACTGCTGTACTGATGAAAAAAGGAAGGATAATATGCCTTGAAAAAAACAGGGTAAGGATGAAAATCTTGAAGGAAAACATTGAAAGACTCAAAAAGTTTTTACCAGATATAGAAATTGAAACAATACTTGCAGATGCCCGCCACTGTGAAAATGTTCTGCCAAAAAATCTCAAATTTGAAAGAATTATAGTTGATGCACCATGCTCTTCAGTTGGAGTTATTAGAAGAAATCCTGATGTAAGGTACAGAGTAAGTGAAAGAGAAATTGAAAGACTCTCAAAAACTCAAAGACTCATTCTTGAAAAAGTCTCCTCTTTTTTATCTCCTAATGGTATTCTTGTATATTCAGTATGCTCAACCGAGCCTGAGGAAGGAGAGCAGGTAATTAATAATTTTTTGCAGAAACATGATGAATTTTGTAGTATAAAAATGTTGCGGACATATCCGCATATCCATGGGATGGATGGCTTTTATATTGCGAAACTTTTAAAAACTGAATGAGAAAATTTCTATACATAACAGGAATAATATTAGCGGGATTTATTACAGGCTATATTTCCCTGACACTTTTAGTTTCTGGAGGAAACACAGAAACTCCTGATTTAAGAGGGAAAGACATTGTTAAGGCAAATCAGATATTAAGGGAAAAAGGACTTTATATAAGGATTGATGGAGAAGAGTATGCTGAAACTCCTGTAGGGACTGTTTCAAGACAGTCTCCACCTCCGGGAACAAAAATTAAGAAAGGCAGGGAGGTTGGAGTGATAGTCAGCAAGGGATTGAGATTTTCCATGCTGCCTCAGGTTACGGGAATTAGTTTTGAGGAAGCTGAAAAAATTTTAAATACAATTGGTATACCCGTGGAAAAAATTATCTATATTCACTCTGAAAAATATCCGGAAAACATTGTTATAGCTCAAAGACCTGAGCCTGAGGAAGGAGGAAAGGCAATAAAATTAATTGTAAGTCTCGGTAAAAAGGAGGAGAAAAATTGACACTTATAGCACCATCAATACTTTCTGCTGACTTTGGAAGACTTGCTGAGGAGATAAGACTCACTGAGGAATCAGGAGTGGATATGATTCACATTGATGTTATGGATGGAGTATATGTTCCTAATATTACTGTTGGACCATTGATTGTTGAAGCTGTTAAAAAGGTAACCAGACTTCCTCTTGATGTTCATTTAATGATTGTAAACCCTGAAAGATACATAGAAGATTTTATCAAAGCTGGAGCTAACATTCTTACAGTTCATTTGGAAGCATCCAGGCATCTTCACAGAACAGTATGGCAGATAAAAGAAAAGGGTATTAAAGCCGGGATATCCTTAAATCCTGCAACTCCGCTTAATTCAGTTGAGGAAATTATCCAGGATATTGATCTGCTTCTTATTATGTCTGTTAATCCAGGTTTTGGAGGACAGCAGTTTATTTTATCAAGTATAGATAAGATTAACAGAGCAAAAAAAATGATTTTATCAAGAGGTTCTAAGGCTCTTCTGGAGGTTGATGGAGGAGTCAAGCTTGAAAATGTAAAAGATATTGTCAATGCTGGAGCTGACATTTTAGTTATAGGTTCAGCATTTTTTGGGGAAAGAGACTATAAAAAATTTGTTGATAAACTAAAAAAGCAATTAAGTGAAAAAATATATTGAAAAAGCAGAAAAATTAAGGTTTAAGGGTTTATTCAGAGAGTCATTAAGGCTCTGGAGAAGGATTTACAAAAAAGCAATTAAAAAAGCTGAATCAGAGATTGTTCTTGATGCCCTGATAGTGCTGGGAGATTTGAGCCGTATAACTGGAAAAATCAATAGTGCTGAAAATTATTATAAAGAGGCTACTGAGCTTGCTGAAGCTGTTGGCAATGAGCTTGCACTGGCAGATACCCTGACAGGACTGGCTCTTTTAAAAAAAGCAAAAGGACAGTGGAAGGAAGCTTTAAAAATTATAAGAAAGGCAAAAAATATTTATGAAAGAAACAAAGATAAAGAAGCAATTGCGTTTACATTGTGGGCTCTGGGAACCATATGGAGATGGGCAGGAAGAATTAAAAAATCACTTCATGCTTTTCAAGAAGCTCAGCAGTTATTTAAAAAAATTAAAGATAAAAAGGCTCTTGCATATACATTCTGCGGAATTGGTGGCAGTTCAAGAATTTATGGCAGATTTGAGACTTCCATGAAATACTATAAAAAAGCAAATGAAATATTTAAAGAAATTGGAGACAGATTTGGTACAGCATATTCTTTCTGCGGCATAGGTAATGCTTATAGAATGAAAAACGACCTGAAAGATGCTGAAAAATTTTTTAAAAAAGCCCTGAATATTTATACAAGAATCGGTGATATTGTCAGTTCATCATACACCTTATGGAGCATGGCAGTTGTAATGATATTGAATAAAAAATATCTCACAGCATGGCAGTATATAAAAAATGCTGAAAAAAACTTTAAAAAATGCAATGATCCTCGTGGTTTAATATATTGCATGCTCCTTAAGGGAATGTTACACTATCTTGATAAAAGAAAAAAAACTGCAAGAAAATATTTTATGAGAGCTTTCAGGGAAGCTGAAACCTATGATTTTGCAGTTGAAAAAAAACATGCCCGAAATTTACTTGAGGGCAGATATTCTGTCCCCTTTAACATTCCATAGGGGTATAATATGAATGAAAGAATATTAACAATTCCTAATATGCTGAGTCTTTTAAGAATTTTTCTTGTGCCCTTTTTCATTATGGCGATGACTGCTAAATCCTACAGTCTTGCTCTGAAAATTGTGGCTCTGGCTGGCTTAACAGATAGCCTTGATGGAATTATTGCAAGGAAATTCAATCAAATTTCTAAGATTGGTTGTATTCTTGATCCTGTAGCAGATAAAGTTCTTCTCCTAAGTATCATAATAACTTTTTATATAAATGAAATAGCTCCTAAATGGTTTCTTTCAGTGGTTTTCACAAGAGATGCTATTGTGGCAATTGGATGGCTTGAAGCATATATAAGAGAAAAAATAGCCATAAAACCTACAATACTTGGTAAAATAAGCAATGCCTCGCAGGTGATTATATTCGGTTACATTCTTCTTTCAACAAATTTTGATATTCCTTCACCGCCTGAGTTCTGTTACTATCTCGTAAGTCTTCTTGTTACTGTTTCACTACTTCAGTATATATCCATAAGATTCAAAAAAAGATGAAAAACAGAGGAGTTAAAATTGAAAGTGTAATATATGAGAGTCCTGCTTACAAAGCAGGAATAAAACCAGGAGACAGAATCCTCTCAATAAACAGTCATGCTGTTAGAGATGCTCTGGATTTAATGTTTTATGGAGATGGAGAAATCCTTAAATTCGTTATTGACAGGAATGGTGAAGAAATTAGATTGAAAATCAAAAAAAATGGTGAGCCTCTTGGAATTCAGTTACCCTTCAAAATAAAAAGATGCAGAAACAGATGCTTGTTCTGTTTTGTTGATCAACTTCCAAAGGGACTGAGAAAATCCCTCTATGTTAAAGATGAGGACTACAGGGCAAGCTTTCTTTATGGTAACTATATTACTCTAACAAATCTTACCAAAAAGGACTATGAAAGAATAGAAAAACTCAGACTGAGCCCTCTTTATGTATCTGTTCATGCCACAGATCCTGAAATAAGAAATCGCCTTCTGGGAAACTATGATGCTCCACCAATCCTTTCAGAACTTAAAAAACTTGCAAAAATTAAAATAAAAATCCATACACAGGTTGTTGTCTGTCCAGAAATTAATGATGGAGAGGTGCTTGAAAAAACAATTTCAGAACTTTACAAGCTTTATCCATATGTGGCTTCAGTAGCTGTTGTACCTGTAGGGCTTACAAAATATCATAAAAATGGATTAAAACCTGTAACAAAGGACAGAGCGGAGGAAATAATAAAAATTGTTGAAGTATTTCAAAAAAGATTCCGCAAAAAATCCGGGTTTACATTTGTCTATCTCAGCGATGAGTTATATTTAAAGGCTGAGAAAGAATTTCCGTCACTCAGGGTATATGATGATTTTCCTCAGATTGAAAATGGAGTTGGAATGACTCCTTTATTTATGCACAGAGCTATGAAGCTTCAGATACCTTCTTTGAAACTTAAAAAAAGATTTATAACATTTACAGGTATCTCATTTTATCAATATCTTGCAAGGTTTATGGAAAGATTTAAAAAAAGAAACATCCCCATAGATTGTTATCCTCTGAAAAATAATCTATTCGGTGAAACAATAACAGTAACAGGACTCCTAACAGGTGAAGATATAACAAAAGGCTTAGTTCAATATACAGAACCTGGTGATATACTTCTCATTCCTGATGTTACAATGAAAGATTCAGAAAATAAATTTATAGACGATTTAACTATAAAAGATATAGAAAAAATTTTAAATGTTAAGGCATTGAAAATAGGAACAGAACCAGAAAGTTTACTGAAGGCTTTAAAATATGAAGATTGACAGGAACGAGGTAAAAAAATTAATATTGATTAAGAACTCAAAATTCCGTAGGAGCTTGAAATGTTTGAAAGGTTCACCGAAAAGGGACGTAAAATAATCCTGTATGCAAGAGAAGAAGCTGAAAGGCGTAACAGTGAATTTCTTGATACAGAGCATCTGCTTCTGGCAATTTTAAAAGAGGAAGAATCAATTCCTGTAGCAATCCTGAGAAAAGTTGGCATTGCTCCTGAAAATGTTAGATATGAAATAGAAAAAAAGATAGCCAGCGAAGGAAACCTTCTTACTTATGGAGAGATACCGTTTTCTCCAAGAGCAAAAAAGGTTCTTGAATATGCAATTGAAGAAGCCAGACTGCTTGGACATCCATACATTGGAAGTGAGCATCTATTTCTTGGCTTGATTAAAGAGGAGGAAGGCGTAGCTGGTAAAATCCTGAGAAGTTTCGGAATCAATCTGCTTGCTGCAAGGCAGTTAACAATAAACTTTTCAATAAGACCACATTTTCAAGGCACACCTCAAAAGGAAAGAAAAAGAACAAACACACCTGCACTTGATGAATTTGGAAGAGATTTAACACTTCTTGCCATGGATGGCAAACTTGATCCTGTAATCGGAAGAGAAGAAGAGATAGAAAGAGTAATCCAGATTCTTGGAAGAAGAATCAAAAATAATCCTGTAATTATTGGAGAGCCGGGGGTTGGTAAAACTGCGATTGTTGAAGGGCTTGCACAGAAAATTGTTGAAGGAAATGTGCCTGATATTTTGCTTGGAAAAAGAATTATAGCACTGGATCTTGGAGCATTAATAGCAGGAACAAAATACAGGGGGCAGTTTGAAGAACGCCTCAAAGCAGTTATGAGAGAGGCAACACAGTCAGAAAATGTTATCTTATTTATAGATGAACTTCACACAATAATCGGAGCTGGTGCAGCAGAGGGCTCTGTGGATGCATCAAATATGTTAAAACCAGCACTTTCACGCGGTGAGATACAGTGTATAGGAGCAACAACTCCTCAGGAATACAGAAAATATATTGAAAAGGACGGCGCACTTGAAAGAAGATTTCAGCCCGTCTATATACAGCCAACAACCGTTGAGACAACGATTGAGATCCTTAAAGGAATCAGGGAAAAATACGAGTCCCATCATAAAGTAAAAATTACAGATGAAGCGTTAGAGGTTGCAGTTAAACTCTCAGATAGATATATAACAGATAGATATTTACCGGACAAGGCAATAGATGTTATTGATGAAACAGCATCAAGGATTAAGCTAAAAAGATCTGTTATACCTCAGGAATTAAAAGATCTTGAATTTGAACTTGCCAGACTTTCAAAGGAAAAATCCATGTATATCAAGCTTCATGACTTAACAGCAGCCCAGAAAACAAAATATGAAGAGGATAAAATAAGAAGAATCTATGAATCAAATTACAAGAAATGGAAAGAAACAATGTATAAAGAAGTTCCTATTGTTACCGCAGAGGATGTCTCATATACAGTTTCAAAAATGACAGGAATCCCTCTTTATAAACTTGAACAGGCAGAATCTGAAAAACTTCTTCATATGGAAGAAGCCTTGCATAAAAGAATCGTCGGGCAGGATGAAGCAATAAAAACTGTATGTAAAGCAATAAGACGCTCCCGTGCAGGACTTAAAACAAAAAATAAACCTGTGGGTTCATTCTTCTTTCTCGGACCAACAGGAGTTGGTAAAACAGAGCTTGCAAAGGCTCTTGCAGAGTTCATGTTTAATGATGAAAATGCCTTGGTTAAATTTGATATGTCTGAATATATGGAGAAATTCAATGTATCCAAACTCATAGGTGCACCTCCAGGTTATGTCGGCTATGAAGAAGGCGGACAGCTTACAGAAAAAATTCGTAAAAGACCATATTCTGTTGTTCTTTTTGATGAGATTGAAAAGGCTCATCCTGATGTATTTAACCTCCTGCTTCAGATACTTGATGAGGGAGTTCTTACAGACAGCTTCGGAAGAAAGGTGGACTTCAGAAATACAATCATAATAATGACATCAAATATTGGAGCAAGACTTATTGAAAAATCAACCCCCCTTGGATTCCACAAATCTCATTCTACTGATGTATATGCAAAAATCAAAGAAAATGTTTTTGCAGAGCTGAAAAAAACTTTTAATCCGGAGTTTTTAAACAGAGTTGATGATATAGTTGTATTTCATCCTCTTGAGGAATCCCATCTCCTTGCAATTCTGGATCTGTTAATCTCTGAAACAAACAGAAAACTTTCTGAATACGGAATGATTATAACAGTCTCTGATGAGGTAAAACACTGGATTCTAAACAAATATTATCAACCAGTCTATGGGGCAAGACCAATGAGAAGAGCAATAGCTAAAGAAATAGAGGATCCTCTTTCAGAGGAAATTTTAAAAGGTAGATTTAAAGGAGCCAGCCTCATAAAAGTGGAGTTAAAGAACAATAACATAGAGTTTGAAGAAATTGAGGAAGAGGTAACAGCTTCTATTAATTAAGGTAAAGCATGAAAAAAAATGTTTTTTTAATTTTATTTATTTTACTTGCATTAATTGTTACAGGAAGCATAGTTTTTAAAAAGGGTAAAACTCTATCACTCCAAAAAAATGCAGAAATAGGTCAACCAGCTCCTGATTTTGAACTTAAGGATATTAATGGAAAAAAATGGCAACTTAGTGAGTTTAAAGGTAAAATTGTGATTCTTAATTTCTGGGCATCATGGTGTAATGACTGCAAAGAAGAAAAAAAATCAATTCAAGCTTATTTAAATAAAAATAGTTCAGATGATCTGATATTTTTAACTGTTGTTTATAAAGATAATCCCTCACGGGTAGCAGAAATTGTTAAAAATGCAAGATACAGTTTTCCTGTATTAATTGATGATGGAAATGTTTCATCTTTATATGGAGTAAAAGGAGTTCCTGAGACTTTTCTAATAGACAGGAAAGGGATACTGAGACGTAAAATTATAGGACCAATTCATTGGGATAATCCTCATATAGTTCCGCACCTGAAACAGGTTCTTTCTTAATGGGAAAACCCTCTCAGCCAAAAAAGGTTTTATTATTTGTTGGAACTCTGTTTAAAGATGAGGAAGCATATTATAAGGCAAGAAATATTCTTATAGAAAAATTCGGAGAAATACTCCTTGAATCAGCAAAGAAGGACTGGAATTATTCTCAGTATTATAATGCAGAACTTGGTAGTCCTTTAGTGAGAAGGTTTATATTTTTTAGAAATCTAATATCAGAAGCTGAGATAGCTCAGATTAAACTTCAAACAAATCAGATTGAAGAAACTCTTTCAATCAATGGAAAACGCACAATAAATCTTGATCCAGGATACATAGGGCTTGCAAAAGTAGTTCTTGCCACAACAAAGGATTATTCACACAGAATTTATATTAAAGACGGAATTTATGCGGAAGTTACCCTTATATTCAAGGATAAATCTTTCCAGCCACACATAAATACATACAGAGATTATGCTGATGATTATTACATAAAACTTTTCAATCTCATGAGAACAGCATATAAAGATATCCTCAATAAAAAAATGATTTGAAATTTTACTATCTAATATGTCATATTTATGACATGATAAAAGACACTGTAATTATAGGCAGGTCTCAATCAATTCAAAGAATCCTCAATCTTATTGATAAACTCTCAAAAACAGATACCACAGCACTGATAATGGGAGAAAGTGGAACAGGAAAAGAGCTAATTGCAAAGATGATTCACCAGAAAAGCTCCAGAGCTTCAAAGCCTTTTATTCCTGTCAATTGTGCTGCCATTCCATCTGAGCTTCTTGAATCCGAGCTTTTCGGACATGAAAAGGGAGCATTTACAGGAGCATTCTGCCCCAGAGCAGGTAGATTTGAGCTTGCAAATGAAGGAACAATCTTTCTTGATGAAATTGGAGAGATGCCACTCCATCTTCAGGCAAAAATTCTTAGAGTTCTTCAAGAAAAAAGTTTTGAAAGAATCGGAGGAACAAAACCCATAAATGTTAATGTACGTATTATCACAGCAACAAATAAAAACTTAGAAAATGAGGTAAGGGAAAAAAGATTCAGGGAAGACCTCTTCTGGAGGCTAAATGTTGTTCCTGTTGTGATTCCTCCGCTGAGGGAAAGGAAGGAAGATATACCTCTTCTGTGTGACCACTTTGTAGAGAAATTTTCCCAGAAGTTCGGTTATTCATTGAAAATTAAACCTGAAGTGATGGATTTATTTTTAAACTACAGCTGGCCGGGAAATGTCAGGGAGCTTGAAAATTTAATTGAAAGACTTTATGTTCTTAATGAAGGAGGTACAGTAGATATTGATGATATTCCTGAAAAAATAAGATTTTCTGAAGATTCATTCTCAAAGGAACTTATTCCAGATGATTTGAATCCTTTTGTCTCTGGAATAGACCTCAATGAGGTTTTAAAAGAATATGAGAAAAAATTAATTCTTCATGCGCTGAACTTTCATGGGTGGGTTAAAAGCAGGGCTGCAAAATATTTAAATATAAATAGAACAACACTTATTGAAAAAATGAAAAGATTGGGAATTAAAAACAATGAAAATTAGACAATTCAGTCTTTTGCTTATTATAGTTACTGTGATTTTAATATTCAGTATTGCTTATTCTCAGGAGCCTCTTAAAAAAGGGCAGGATTTTTTAAAAACAGAAGACTACATTAAAGCAAAAGAATTTTTTCAAAAATTTACTGAAAATCCTGAAGTAGCTGATAAGGCACTTCTCGGACTCGCCAAAGCAGAATATTATTTAGGAAATTATTATGAAGCAACAGTTTTCCTTAAAAGGCTTCTGAGAGATTTCAAAAATTCACCCTGTGTCAATGAAGCAAATCTTTTTATGGGATTGAGTTATCTTAAGATAGGAAGGCTTCGGGATGCAGAAAACTATTTTAAAAAAGTGGAGCAACCATTCATTAAACAGGCAATGGTCGGCAGTGGCTGGATCGCACTGCAGAGAGGTGATTTAAAGACTGTTGAATCAGTTTTAAACAGTCTTGAAAAGAAGGATTTTAATGACTCTGAAGCCGCACTTCTGAAAATAAAGTATCTTTCTCTGACAGGCAAACATGAAGAGGCCTTAAAAGAGCTTAGTAAAAACCTGAAGCTCAAAAAAACCGTATATGACATTGATAAAGCCGAAATTTTAATAAAAGCTGGAAAATTTTCTGAAGCAGAGACTATTTTAAAAAAATTTATAGATAAAGCAAAAAGGCTTTCAGATGCTGTAAAGGCAAAAAAAATACTCTTTGAACTTTATGTATCTCAGAATAATATTCAGGAAGCTGTAAAAATCGGCAGAGAAATATACTTTCATATACCGACTGACGAGATAAGACTCACACTTTACTCAATTTATATAAATCAGAAAAATTATGATGAAGCACTGAAAATGCTCTTTGTATTAAGGGATAAAGATCTTAAAAACAAAAAAACAGAAGAATTTTTAAAATCATCCATGCATGAAACTCCTGAAAAAGCAACCTTCTATATCATGAAAGTATATCCATTTTTACCCTCAGACTCTTCAATATTAGTTGAGTCTGCCAATTTTCTTATTTCATGTGGCAAATTCAATGAAGCAAAAAACATATTAAGAAAAATTATGACAGGACCAAGAAGAGCGGAAGCAGTACTTCCATATAGCAAGATACTGATAAAAGAAAATAAATATCAAGAAGCAAAAAAAATTTTAGACCCACTTAAAGATAAAAATGAATACGCAATGGCATTATACGCATGGATTCTTGAAAGTCAGGGAGATAAAACCACAGCTCTTACATATTTAAGAAAACTCTCAAAATCAATAAAGGATCCTGATATCTTAACAGTAATGGGGGATCTTGAATACTCTGTTGGACTAAGAAAGAAAGCAATTTTTTACTGGCTTAAAGCCTCAAGCATGGGAAATGCTCAGGCAACCCTCAAAGCTGCTGACTATTTCTACCTTTCAAAAGAGACAAAAAAAGCAGTGCAGTATTACAAAAAAACAATAGATATGGGGATAAATGATAATAAATCTCTGATGTGGGCATACTATCAGTATGGTAAGCTTGCAAATGATAGAACCTATCTTGAGAAGGTGGCAAACTCAAACTGTGAGTTTAGTGAGGCAGTAAAAGCAATCCTTGAAAAACCATGAAAAATGAAAAACTTTTAAATGAAGCCATACTGAAAATCAACACAGCTTCTGAAGCTTTAATCAAGTATTATCGTGTTCTTGAAGAAAGAATCAAACTTTTAACCGAAGAAGTTGACAGGGAAAAAAGACTCCTCAGCAGTATAATTGACAGCATTGACATAGCTGTTGTATTTTTTGACAGAGAAGGTGTCATCAGATTAATCAACCGTGCTGGTGAGACTCTTTTTAATGTAAATGCAGAAGAGATTATTGGACAAAAAAAATTACCTATAAAAATCAAAAATGACCTTGTATATCCAGAAAACTCTTCAAAACCTTTTTATGCAATAGTTTCTCAATCTGATGTGCTTGATTCAGAGGGCAACAAAATCGGAAATGTTTTTCTATGTAAAGACATTACAAGAATAAAGGAACTTGAAGCAGAAAACGAAAGAAACAGAAGACTTACTGCAATGGGCTCCTTAGTGATGAAAATAGCTCATGAAATAAGGAATCCTCTTGGAAGCATAGAACTTTTTGCCAATATGATATCAGAAGACCTGAAGGAAGGCATTCATGGAGAGTATGCAAGAAGAATTTCAAGCTCTGTAAAAATGTTGAGAAATACTCTTGAAAACATGCTCAGTTTCTCAAGAGGAATTAACCCAAAAAAAGAAAAATTCTGTATAAATGATTTAGTGGAAGAAATCATAAAAGAATTTCAGGAGTTATTCAGCAGGGTTGGGGTAAAAATTAAAGTTAACATGAATGAAAAATTTATTATAATTGCTGATCCTGCATTGCTCAGGCAGGCATTGATCAATATCATAGTAAATGCCTACCAGGCAATGCCTGACGGTGGACACCTATTTGTTCATGTAAATAATGATGGGAATTTTATCAGACTCTGTATTAAAGACACAGGTTACGGAATTGACAGCGAAATAATTGACAGAATTTTTGACCCATTTTTCTCAACAAAGGACAGAGGGACAGGACTTGGCCTGAGCATCACACAGAGTATAATATCCGCACATGGTGGGAAAATTGATGTAAAAAGCGAACCTGATGAAGGCACAGAATTTGCAATATATTTACCACTTAAATGAAATCAGTTCTGATTATAGATGATGAACCTGATATGGGATTTGCTCTAAAGGAAGCAATGTCTCGCTTCGGGTTTGATGCTCAATTTTGCAGAGACCCTCTGCAGGTTCTTTCAAACATGAACTTAAGCGATTTTTCACTTATTATCACAGATGTTAAAATGCCAAAAATGGATGGTCTTCAGCTTCTATCAGAGATAAGAAAAAGAGGAATATTCACACCAGTAATTGTTATTACTGGATATGGCAGTATTGAGGATGCTGTCAGAGCAATGAAACTCGGTGCTGTGGATTATATAATGAAACCATTTTCAATGGAAACCCTGAAATCTCTTGTCTCAAGACTGATTCCAGATGAGGAAGAAATTGTGGCTCAGTCAAAACAGATGCGAAGGATTCTTGAAATAGCAAAACAGATAGCGAAAACAGATATAACAGTGCTTCTGACAGGAGAAAGCGGTGTTGGTAAGGAAGTAATAGCAAGATATATTCATAAACACAGTCAAAGAGCAAAGCATCCATTTGTTGCAATTAACTGTGCTGCAATAACCGAAACACTTCTTGAAGCTGAGCTTTTCGGACATGAAAAGGGAGCATTTACAGGTGCAACAGAGAGAAAACTTGGAAAGTTTGAGCTTGCAAATGAAGGAACAATTCTTCTTGATGAAATAAGTGAGATGGCATACAGACTTCAGGCAAAACTTTTAAGGGTTATTCAGGAAAAAGAAATTGACAGAGTTGGCGGAACAAAACCCATTCCTGTAGATGTAAGAATAATTGCGACAACAAACAAGGATCTCGCAGAAGAAGTCAAAAAAGGAAACTTCAGGGAAGACCTTTTCTACAGAATAAATGTGTTTCCAATCAAAATCCCTCCTCTGAGGGAAAGACCTGAAGACATAATCCCTCTTGCTGAATTTTTCTTAAAAAGACTTTCAAATAAAATGTCAAAAAACTTTTCACTCACCACTGAGTTGAAAAAATATCTCCTTGAAAAAGCATGGCAGGGAAATGTCAGGGAGCTTGAAAATTTCATATACAGAACTGCTGTGCTGAGTCAGGATGGACAGCTCAGACCTCCGGAGGAAACATTTGAATCAGAAAAAACAATTAAAACAGGTAAACTTAAGGATGCGGAAAAGGAACTCATCATTGATGCTCTTAAAAAAACAGGCGGAAATCGCACAAAAGCCGCAAAAATTCTCGGAATAAGCGTGAGAACATTGAGAAATAAAATAAATGAGTACGGACTCAAAGATAATTAATGGCATGAAATTTGTATATGATTTTAGTGAAGGAGGTAAACATGGATAAATCAATAAAAATTCTTGAAAAAATTATGGATATATGTGCCTACAGGCAAAAAATTCTTGCATCAAACATAGCAAATGCTGATACCCCTCAGTACAAGGCAAAAGATATAAATTTTCAGGAGGAACTAAAAAATGCTCTTGAGACAGAAAAAAGCACATACAGAATAATTGAAGCTCCAACAACAATGCCAAACAGAGATGGAAATACTGTAAATATAGAAGTTGAAATGAGCAAACTTGCAGAAACACTTCTTATGCACAGTGCTGCAAGCCAGCTTATGTCAACAAGAATTCGTATGTTAAAAGATGCTATAAAAGGAGGTAGATAATGAAGGATATATTTTTACCTCTCAGGGTCTCTGCAACAGGACTTGAAGCACAGAAGATAAGACTTAATGTTATAGCTTCAAATCTTGCGAATATAAACTCAACAAAAACTCCTGAAGGAGGACCATATCGGAGAAAGGATGTCATTTTTATAACATATATTTATGACGAAATCTCACAGGGAGTTGATGTTTATAAAATTGTTGAAGATCAGAGACCATTTAGAACTGTTTATGAGCCTGGACATCCTGATGCAGACAGGGATGGATATGTTAAGTATCCAAATGTGAATCCGTTAGAAGAAATGATAAATTTAATTTCTGCTTCCCGTGCATATGAAGCCAATCTGACAATGATGAACTCATACAAGGAGATGTTTATGAGAACACTTGACTTATTAAAAGTGTAGGAGGATTAAAATGACAGAAATAAAAAACATTGAATTAACTGGTAAAAGCCTGCCTGAGCTTAAAAAACTTGAAGGTAACAAGAAATACTCATTTGAACAGGTTTTAAAGGATGCCATAAAGGAGGCTTCCCGGGTGGAGCAGGAAGCCCAGAGGGCAATTGAAGCATTTTCAAAAGGAGAGCTCAGCATACATCAGGTTGTCTTAGCTATGGAAAAAGCAGACCTTACACTTCAGACACTCATTCAGGTAAGAAACAAAGTATTAACAGCTTATGAAGAAATATCACGCATGCAGGTTTAGTAAAATATGGCAATTATTGATAGACTTAAAACAGCCTTAGAAAACATTAAATATATGCCACTAACCAGAAAGTTAACTTTTGGGGCTGTTGTTCTTATCATTTTTGCCCTCCTGTTAACCTTACTTCTATGGTTACCTAAACAGGACTATCAGGTTTTATACACTAACCTCTCACCTGAAGATGCTGGAAGTGTCATAAATAAACTCAAAGAGAAAAAAGTTCCATATCAGGTAAAGGACAACACAATTTATGTGCCATCTGACAGGGTGCATGAATTAAGACTTGAACTTGCTGCACAAGGTATACCATCAGGGGGTGGAGTTGGGTTTGAGATATTTGATAAAACCCAGATAGGACTTACTGAATTTTCACAGCGTGTAAACTATATTAGGGCTCTTCAGGGTGAGCTTTCAAGAACAATAAGACAGCTTCAGGAAGTTCAACAGGTCAGGGTTCATATAGCAATTCCTGAGAAAACCATATTCACTGAAAAGGAGGAACATCCGACAGCCTCTGTTGTGCTTAAACTCAAACCAGGACGCACCCTAACAAGGGAACAGGTATCAAGTATAGTGCATCTTGTATCAAGCAGTGTTGAAGGGCTTTCTCCACAACATGTAACAGTTGTTGATCAGTATGGCAATCTTCTTTCAGCACCAAAAGACCTTGAACAGTTTGCAGAGGCTTCACATCTTGAATATAAAAGAAATATTGAGAAAATATATGAAAAAAACATTCAGAGTATGCTTGAAAACATAGTTGGCAAAGGAAAGGCAATTGTAAGAGCCTCTGCTGATATTGATTTTTCAAAGGTTGAAAAACTTGAAGAAAAATATGACCCTGAAACAATTGCAATAAAAAATGAACAGAGGACGCAGGAAAAAACTTTAGCACCGCAGACAGGAGGCATACCTGGGGTGCTGTCAAATCAGCCCGGTCAGCCTCAAACAGGTGTAACACAGGGTGTTCAGTCACAGAAGCAACAGGAAAATATAAGTTATGAAGTAAGCAAAAGCATAAGTAAGATTTTGCAGTCTTCGGGTCAAATAAAAAAGATATCGGTTGCTGTACTTATTGATGGAGTGTACAAAGAAGAAAAAGGTAAAAAAGTTTACATACCAAGAAGCGATGATGAGATAAAAAAATATAAAGAGCTTGTTCAGGCAGCAATAGGGTATAATAAAGAAAGGGGTGATCAGGTGATAGTTGAAAGCATTCCTTTTGAGGTTATACCTGAAGAAAAACCACCTATTGATTATGTAGGAATTGCGACAACCATGCTTAAGTATCTTATACCAGTTGTTGTTATTCTGCTCATAATTCTTTTTGTTATAAAGCCTCTTTTAGAAATTCTTAAAAAACCAGTTGAAGAAAAAATTAGAAAAAAGGAGATAGTTATACCTGAAGAAAAAATAACTCTTCCACCTAAAGAAAGGGACATCAGAGAAGAAATAAGGGAGATGGCAAAAAAGAATCCTAAAAGAGTTATATCCCTTCTCAGAGAGTGGATATCAGAGTAAATGAGAAAGTTTTCAGGAATAGAGAAGGTTGCAGCTCTTCTTTCTCTGATTGGAGAAGATGCTGCATCAGAACTTTTTAAACATTTTGATCCAATTGAGCTTGCAAGAATAATTCCAATGATGTCAAGAATAAAGCTAACTCAGGAAGAAGCAGAAGCTGTGCTTAAAGAATTTTCAGAAAAGATAGGAACAGCTCCTGTTACAGTTGATGAAGAATACATAAAAGCTATATTAACAAGAGCATTTGGAGAAGAACAGGCTGCAAAGCTTATAAGCAAAATTGAAAGCGGTGCCAGCGCATTTGATATTCTCAGATGGCTTGATTCTCATGCTATAGTAACAATGCTTCAGAAAGAACATCCACAGACAATAGCAATAATTCTGGCTCATCTTGAGCCTTCACAGGCTGCTGAAGTTTTGAGCAAATTTCCAGAACAGCTTAAAATAGAAATTTCCCATAGAATAGCAAACCTTGAGCAAATTTCTCCTTTTGTTTTAAGTGAGCTTGAGGATGTTCTTCAAAGCCAGCTTCGTTCATACACTCAATCAAGAAGGATTGGTGGAATCAGAACAGTTGCTGAAATACTTAACCAGATGGATAAAACATCTGAAGAATTAATTCTTAAAAGCATTGAAGAAAAAGATCCTATTTTAGCTGAAGAGATAAGAAAACTCATGTTCACATTTGAGGATCTTATAAATGTTGATGACAGAGGGATTCAGACACTTCTCAAAGAAATATCCACTGATGATCTTGCACTCGCTCTTAAAATGGCTTCAGATGAACTCAAAGAAAAGATATTCAAAAACATGTCTCAGAGAGCTGTAGAAATACTCAAAGAGGAAATGGAAGCAAGAGGTCCTGTGAGAGTTTCTGATGTGGAAAAGGCTCAGCTGAATATTGTAAGGGTGGCAAGAAAGCTTGAAGAAGAAGGCAAGATAATAATTTCTGGAAAAGGTGGTGAAGCCATTGTTATCTGAAGATATCAAGCCTTATGTTCCTCTGTCATTTGATGAAAATAAAAAAAGCACCGCTGAACGCAAAGAAAAAGGCAAACGCAGGGAAGAGATAAAATATGAGCAGGGTTATAGTTCAGGCTACAAAGATGGATATAATGAGGGCATAACCAAAGGTTATGAAGAGGGAATTAGGAAGGGTGAAAGAGAAATAAAAGAAAAAACAGAACAACTTACAGAAACAATTAAAATCTTTAAAAATCTGACAAAAGAATTAACAGTTTTTAAAGAAGAGCAGATGAAATTTTTTCTACCCTATTTTTTAAAACTTTCCTTTAAAATCGCGGAAAAAATCGTATCCACAAAAATATCCCTTGACAGGGATGTGATAGTCTCTGTTGTTAAAGAAGCTTTAAAGGCTATTCCTTTAAATGAAGAAAGAATTATCATAAAACTTAATCCTGATGATTATAACCTGATTATAGAAAGAATTGATGAGCTTGAAATTGACAGAACAAAACTTCAAATTGAACAGTCACCTGAGATAAAAAAAGGAGGCTGTTTGATTGAAACAAAAACCCAGCATATTGATTCAACAGTTGAACAGAAGTTCAAGGAGATAGAAAATGCAATCAATTCAGTATTTTCTCACGAAGACTGATAAAATTTTAGATGAAATAAATCCTGTAAAAATTTATGGGAAAGTAACAAAAGCTGTAGGACTGCTTGTTGAAGGAGTTGGAATAAATGCAAGTATTTCTGATATCTGTGAGATCATCACAGATGAAAACACTGTAGAAACTGAAGTTGTTGGATTTAAAGATGGAACCATTCTTTTTTCCCCGCTTGGTGAAATTTATGGAATAAGTGCAGGAGCAAAAATTTCATTAAAGGGAAGGCAAAGCTACATACCCTTAAATGATGATATCCTTGGAAGAATAATAGATGGAACAGGGCATCCCATTGATAGCGGTGAACCTCTTAAAGGAAAGCCCTTTCCAATTTATAAAGAAGCCATAAATCCACTTGAAAGAGAAATTATAAAACAGCCTCTTGACCTTGGTATCAGAGCAATCAATGCTCTAATTACATGCGGCAGGGGACAGAAACTTGGCATCATGTCAGGAAGTGGTGTTGGTAAAAGTGTTTTACTTGGAATGATTGCAAGATATACAGATGCAGATGTAAATGTAATAGCACTGATTGGGGAACGTGGAAGGGAGGTAAGAGAGTTTATTCAGAATGACCTTGCAGAAGGACTTCAAAAATCAGTAGTTGTTGTTTCAACATCTGATACTCCTGCACTTGCCCGTATCAGAGGTGCTTTTTTAGCAACTGCAATTGCTGAATACTTCAGAGAAAAGGGAAAACATGTTCTTCTGCTTATGGATTCGCTTACAAGATTTGCAATGGCTCAGAGAGAAATTGGTCTTGCTGCAGGTGAACCTCCAACAATGAAGGGATACCCTCCAAGTGTATTTAAACTGATGCCTAAACTTCTTGAAAGAGTTGGAGTTACAAAAAATGGTGGCTCAATAACAGGAATATACACAGTGCTTGTTGAAGGTGACGATTTAACAGATCCTGTTGCTGATGCTGCAAGGGCAATCCTTGATGGTCATGTTGTTCTTTCAAGAGAGCTTGCGAATAAAAACCTTTATCCTGCAATTGATCCTCTCAGAAGTGTTAGCAGGCTTATGAAAGACATAGTTGATGAGAAGCATCTCAGGTGCGCGGGTAGGCTTCTTGAAGTTCTTGCCACTTATGCAAGATATGAAGATATTATAAACATAGGAGCATATAAAGAAGGAACAAACCCAGAGGTGGATTTTGCCATAAGAATGATGGACAGGATTAACAGTTTCCTCAGACAGGACATAAATGAGAAGGCAAGCTTTGAGGAAAGCGCGAAAGCACTTCAAAGTCTGTTTGGTGAACATTCATGAATACAAAAGCACTTAATATGATACTTAAGTTAAGGCAGTGGGAGGAGGAATTGGAAAAACAGAAATTCATCAGTATTCTTTCAGAAAAGAAAAAAATTGAAACATACATAAATGAAATTGAAAAAAGATTTAATCAACTTTCTCTATCATCTAATTCACTGTTATCTGATGAGCTTGCTTTTGTCTACTCTGAAATCCAATATCTTATAGAGGAAATAATCAAAACCAATGAGATTCTCAAAAAAATAGACAGCGAAGTTGAGTTGCAGAGAGAGATATACGAAGAAGCATTCAAAGAAAAAAAGAAAATTGAACGACTTTATGATAAAATTATATCTACAATCAAGGCTTATAGAGAAAGACTTGAAGAAAAAATGATATCAGATATATTTATAAGCCGCTTAAGGAGTGATTAATGGTTAAAAAAACAATTATCTTTTCTCTGCTGATTCTTATTCTTGGTTTAGCTGCGGGCACAATAATAGGTCAGCAAACATCTAACAAACAGTCAACCAGTATAGAGGAAGAAAGACTCAAAATTCTTCAGGAAGACATCGCAAAGAAATCTCAGGAATTAAAAAAACTGAAAGAAGAGATTGATGCAAAAATAAAGAAACAGGAAGAACTCAAAGCACAAATTGAAAAAGCACAGGATGAAAGATATCAGAGGCTTGCAAAAATATATGAGCAGATGCCTCCTGAGGAAGCTGCTACAAGGCTTGAAAAACTTGATGATGAAACAGCAACAAATCTTATTCTTGCAATAAAGCCAAGGCAGGCAGCTAAGATTCTTGCAAATGTCAATCCAGAAAAAGCAGCGGTATTCTCCAAAATAATTATTTCTTTAAAGGAAAGGTCATCCAGGTAGGAAATTTTTTCCTTCTGTTTTATTATGAAAACATCTCAACTATCAATGAATTTCATACCTTTCACTGCTGGCATAAAAATTGTTTTTAAATTCTGGCATGATATTAGGCAGGGTAGATTTAAATATATTAAACATCTTACAAAATCCTGCTGGATTATTAAATAAAAATCCTGAATTTAGTTCTTTATTTAACGATCTTTTAAAATCTTTCTTTAAAAATGATGAGTTAACACCAGATAGTTTAACATTTCTATTATCAGAAATTATCCCTGTTTTATTGCCACTGCAAAGTGAACAAAAATCCGCAGAGTTCCAACCAATACTTTCAGAATTGGAAGCCTCTGATTTTCCCTTACAGCTTGAGTTCCAATCAGAGCAAAAATACATAACATTTTTACAGCCAATTTTCTCAAATCTCATAAATCAGACTTGTAGCATTCTTTCCCAATCCAAACCATTAAAACTTTTACAGGATTTTGTCTCGCAAAAAAATGAAAATTTATGCTGGGTCTTAAATAAAATCCAGATACCTTTACAAACTTCATCTGATAAAACGCCAATAAAAACCTCTGATACATATGATAAAATGCCAATAAAAATCTCTGATACATATGAGTTAAAAAAAGAGCAATCTGAGATCTCTGAAAAATTTTCTCAGTTTGAAAAGGAACCATTGTTAGATCTCTCCATTAAGTATTCAAATCCAGTAAAAAAATCTGCTGTTTCATTTCAATCATCATTAAGATTTTGTCATCCTGAGAATGAAAAAAACAGTTTTTCTGAAACACTTATTGTTCAACCCATTCAAAATAAAACTGCTGAGAAAACAAGGGATGACAGAATCTCACTCCCTAAAACTAATGTATTTCCTGATAGCATTAATAATCATACACATAAAATCCCTGATAAAATTGAACTTCCTGTTACAAGGTTAAATGAAGTTTCAGATATCATGTTAAAAACCATTGCAAGCTCCAGAAAAACAATAACTGTTCAGCTTGAGCCCCCAGAACTTGGAACAATACTTCTCAGGCTTTCTATGGAAAGCGAAGGAATTAAAGCCCACATGAGGGTTGACAGTCCTAATGTAAAGGAAATGCTGGCAGGATTGATTCCTGAAATAAAAAGTAATCTTGAGGCGACAGGAGTAAAAATTAATGATTTCATCCTTGATTTGAAGAAAGATAATCAGGCATATTCTGATTCTTATAATGGGCAGGGACAAAAAAAATACAATGGCAATCAGAAATTTTTTGAATATTTTGCATAAAGAGGAGGGATAATATGTCAGATATAACAAGCATATTTAATAATCCAGTCTACACATTTCAAGAAAAAACCACTGCCATAGGAAACAGCACAATTGATAAGGAGGCATTTTTAAAGCTTCTCACAGCCCAGCTCAAGTATCAGGATCCACTGAATCCACTGGATAATACCGAATTTGTTGGACAGCTTGCCATGTTTTCAGCACTTGAACAGGTTATAAACATAAACAGCACACTTGAAGAATTGGCAAAATCTCAGATTTACTCAAATGCACTAATGATTGGCTCAACGGTAATCGGCAAAAAAGTTATTACAGTAGATGGTGCTGAATACACTGTTAAGGGAATTGCAATAGAGGATGGAGTACTAAAAATCAATACAGGCGACGATTATATAAATATAAATCAGATAAAGGAAATTAAAGCTTAGGGGGTGAGACTGTGTTAACATCCATTTTTACAGGAATAAGTGGACTAAATGCAAATGCAATGGCTCTTTCAGTTATTGGAGATAATATTGCAAATGCAAATACTGTTGGATTCAAGGCAAGCAGGGCGAACTTTGGTGATATTCTGAGTCAGACATTGGGAGGTGCTGCTGCAATGCAGGTAGGTCGTGGTGCGATGATATATGATGTTCAGAAACTTTTCACACAGGGAACCCTTGAAACAACCGCAAATCCACTTGATTTAGCCATAGAGGGAGACGGATTCTTTGTAGTTCAGCAGGTAAACGGACCAACCTATTATACTCGTGCAGGTCAGTTCAGAATTGACAAAAACGGTTACGTTGTTGATTCTAATGGTTACAGGCTACAGGCTTACGAGATGTTAGAAGGAAGCAGGACAGGAGCAATTGGAGATGTAAATCTTGCAGGTCTTATGAGTGCACCTTCTGCAACAGGAGGAATAAGACTTCAGGTAAACCTTGATTCAAGAGATGAACAACCTTCTACATGGACGGGTCCTTCTGGTGGAAATCTACCCGATCCAGATACCTATAATTTTTCAACTGCAATAACAATATATGACAGTCAGGGAAATCCTCATCTTGTTTATACTTATTTTAGAAAAACGAATATAAATGTGTGGGAAGCTCATGTAGTATATAATGACAGTTCTGATCCTGATAATCCAAATTATGTTGAAATAGATTTTGACAGTACATCGCCAGGAACCCAGCCTATAACTTTAACATTTAAAGAAGATGGTTCTCTTAATACAATCACACCTGACCCTGCAACAGCATCTTTTGATTTTGATGCATGGGGTGCAACATCACCTCAAACAGTTACCTTTAATTTTACAAACTCAACCCAGTATGGCTCTCCAAATGCTGTAGTCTTTCAGACTCAGGATGGATACACATCAGGAAACCTTATTGCAATTACAGTTGACCAGAATGGAATAATCTCAGGTGTATTTACAAACGGACAGGTTAAAAGTGTTGCACAGGTTGTTCTTGCAAAGTTTGTTGCAGCACACAACCTCACAAAAGTTGGTAAAAATCTATTCCTTGAATCCTATGCCTCAGGTGGACCAACCTATGGAGCACCAGGAACAATAGGAGTTGGAACAGTTTATGCAAACTCCCTTGAGTCAAGTAATGTTGACCTTGCTGAAGAGTTCATAAGAATGATTGCTGCACAGAGAGGTTATCAGGCAAATGTGAGGGTGATAACAACAACTGATAATATGCTGAATGAGTTAATGAATGTAGTAAGATAATTTATTACTTAAAGCCTCACCTGAACGGTGAGGCTTTATGATTCATCAGAGCATCATACCAAAAATACTTGCGATTTTTCCTTAATGGTTGCTACTATAAAAAGATTTAAAATTTTTCTGGAGGTGAATTTATGTATTTTTTAAATTTAATATCAGATGCTTATGCAATGGGACCCCCTCCACAGGGTGGTGGACAGGGTGACCCAATCATGGGACTTCTGGCAAGTCTTCTTCCTTTAGTTCTGATAATAGCTGTCTTTTATTTCCTTCTTATAAGGCCTCAGCAGAAGAGAGCAAAGGAACACAGACAGATGCTTGAAAACTTAAAGAGAGGGGACAGGGTAATAACTGTCGGGGGCGTTTATGGGGTTGTTGAAAGCGTAAACCCGAATACAGTTGTCTTAAAAATTGCTGAAGGAGTCAAGGTTAAGTTTTCAAAGCAGTCAGTAGCTGCAATAAGACCTGCAACAGATGAGGACTGATAAAACCTTATGAGAAAAGGCATATATCTCAGAATAGCCCTGATAGCCTCAACTGTTGTGCTTGCGATAGTTTTCTTTTTGCCAAATACCCCGCTTTTTGAACTCATGCCTCATTGGTGGAAAAAAAATATGCCCCATAAAGGAATTGTTCTTGGACTTGACCTGAGGGGTGGCTCTCATCTTGTTTTTGAGGTTGACCTTAAAAGAGCACGAGAGATAACGGTTGAAAGAATAGGAATGCATCTCGGAAGCCTTCTTGAAAAGAAAGGAATAAAGCCTTCAGTAAAGGTTGAAGGTGAAAAAATAGTTATTCAACCTGTAAGTGATGAAGTGAAAAAAATTATAAAAGAAAATTATCCGGATCTGTCTCTTTCTGAAAAGGCTGGTAGCATGCTCTGTGAACTTCCTGAAAGTGCATTTAAAAGGGTTGAGGCAACTTCAGTTGAACAGGCTATAGAAGTAATCCGTAACAGAATTGACCAGCTTGGAGTCAGCGAGCCTGCTATACACCGTCAGGGTGACAATGAGATAGTTGTTCAGCTTCCTGGAGTTAAAGATCCAAAAAAAGCTGTTGAGATTATAGGCAAAACAGCTCAGCTTGAGTTCAAGCTTCTTGATGAGGAAACCATGCTGTGGAGAGAAATTCCATCCATTATAAAAGCAGGAGAGGAAGATGTTTTTTTAAAACAATGGAATTCAAGAATCCCTGAGTATGATGAAATTGTCTTTCAGAAAATTGTTAATAAGGAAACAGGCGAGGTTTATAAAAGACCATACATAGTAAAAAAGGAGACACTCCTTACAGGTGATCTTCTCGCAGAAGCCCATGTAAGTATTGATCAAAGGTTCAATGAACCTTATGTTTCTTTAAGATTCAATGAAGCAGGTGCAAAAATCTTTGAGGATATCACCGGGAAATATGTGAAACACAGGCTTGCTATAATACTTGATGGAAATCTATACTCAGCACCTGTTATTCAGGAAAAAATTGAAGGTGGTAATGCACAGATTACAGGAAGTTTTACAATGGAAGAAGCAAAAGATCTGGCAATTGTGCTCAGGGCTGGTGCACTTCCAGCGCCTGTAAATCTTATTCAGAATGTTACAGTGGGACCAACTCTTGGAAGAGACTCAATTGAGGCAGGTAAAATGGCTGTGATTATTGCAGCGGTTTTTGTATCAGCATTCATGATCTTGTATTATCGCCTAAGTGGTGTAATTGCAGATTTTGCATTGATATTAAACATTCTTCTTTTAATAGGTGCACTTGCTGCTTTAAATGCAACTCTCACACTTCCTGGAATTGCTGGAGTAGCACTTGCAATAGGTATGGCAGTGGATTCAAATGTTTTAATGTTTGAAAGGATAAGGGAAGAACTCAGGCTCGGTAAAACTCCTAAGGCTGCAATAGAGTCTGGATATAAAAAGGCTTTCTGGACAATATTTGACTCACATGTGACAACACTTATAACAGCAGCAGTGCTTTTCCACTTCGGTTCAGGTCCGATAAAAGGATTTGCAGTAACACTTTCACTGGGTGTTGCAATAAATCTTTTCACAGCACTAATAGGCACAAAAACAGTTTTTGATTTCATATACACTGGAAAGGAGCGTAAGAGCCTGAGCATATGATACAGATACTTGGAAAAACAAACATTGATTTTTTAGGGAAAAAATATATTGCTCTTGGAGCTTCATGTATAATGATAATTCTCGGGATATTTGCAATTTTTCAGATTCATGAAGGAAAAGCAAATCTCGGAGTTGATTTTGCAGGTGGTCTCAGCCTTCAGGTAAGATTCTCCAAAAGTATTACACTTTCTGAAATAAGAACTATTCTGGATAAAACAGGAATAAAGGATGCGGATATACAGGATCTTCCAACAGAAAAAAAGATTCTTATAAAGCTAAAAAAACAGCAGGAAGGGACTGGAGACAGAATCGAAAAGGTTTTAAAAGATAGTCTCCCTGATAAAGAGCCCCAGATTGAGTCAATTACTGAAATTGGACCAAAAATTGGACAGCGCACAAAAAAAGATGCCCTGCTCGCAATTCTTGCAGCTACAGCTGGTATTCTTATATATATTGCAATAAGATTCAGATTTTACTTTTCAATCGGTGCCACAGTTGCCACATTTCATGATGTTATGGCTGTTCTTGGAATTTTTTATCTTCTCGGTAAGGAAATAAATCTTATCTTCATAAGTGCTCTTCTCACAATCGCAGGATACTCACTCACTGACACAGTTGTTGTATTTGATAGAATCCGTGAAAATCTTGGGAAAGTTGCTAAGGGCTCAATGACACTTGAAGCATTGATGAATAAAAGTATAAATGAAGTTTTATCAAGAACAATTGTAACATCTTTTACAACATTGATGGCTGCAGTAGCATTGTTTTTCTTTGGAGGAGAGGTTTTACATGACTTTGCTTTTGCAATGATACTCGGAATAATTATCGGGACATACTCATCAGTGTTTGTGGCAAGCCCTGTTGTTTTATTGCTTGGTAAAAACTCCCTTATAAAGAAATAAGATGCAATACTCGGAGTGGATTGTTGTTAAAACAAATCAGGAATACCTTCAGTATATATCAAAATCTCTGAATATAACTTTACCGCTGGCACAGGTTCTCGTATCAAGAGGTCTGAAAGATATTAATGAAATCTATTCATTTCTCAATCCTTCAATTGAAAGCATTGAATTGTCTCAGGTTTCTGGTATTTATGAGACTGTAAATATAATAAATGAAGCAATCAGGGCAGGAATAAAAATTCTCATAAATGGAGATTATGATGTAGATGGTCTGACTTCAACAGCGGTTCTTTATGATATTTTAAGAAAAAAAGGTGCTCAGGTTTTTTATCATATACCCCATAGAATCAAACATGGATATGGACTGAGCATTGCAAGCATTGAGGAAGCAAAAAAAATAGGTGCACGCCTTATAATAACTGTTGACTGTGGAATAAGAGACTTTGAAGCTGTGCAGTATGCTAAAAAAGAAAAAATTGGAGTAATAATTACAGATCACCATGAACCATTAAATTTGAATGGACAACTTATACTTCCTCAGGCTCTAACTGTAATAAATCCAAAAATTGATGAAAACTCCAGATATTCATCTCTGGCAGGAGTTGGGGTTGCTTTTATGCTTGCATTGGCTTTAAATAGCCAAATCGCAACGGAATATCTTGATCTTGTAACACTTGGAACATATGCTGATATGGTTCCGCTCAATACTGTTAACAGAGCGTTGATAAAAAATGGATGGGGACTAATTGAATCAGGTTCAAGACCATCTATAAAGATACTTAAAGACATAACAGGAGTAAATGCAAGTTCACTTAAAAGTTTTCATCTAAGCTTCTGTCTTATCCCGAGGCTGAATGCTCCGGGCAGAATTGATCATGCAGGAGATGTTGTAAAATTTTTAATTTCAGAGGAGCAATCAGAACTTGAAATGCTCGGTCAGTGGTTAAATGAGGTTAACTCTCTAAGGCAGAAAGCAGAAGAAAAAATAATGGAAGAGGTTGAAGAAAAGCTCAGGGTAGAATTCAATGATGAGCCTGTAATTGTTTTATGGGGACAGTGGCATCCTGGAGTAGTTGGAATTGTTGCAGGAAAGCTTCTTGAAAGATTTAGCCGTCCTGTTTTTGTATTTTCTCTTGAGGATGCTCTGGCAAAAGGTTCTGCAAGAGCTCCTGCAAATTTCAATCTTCAGGAAATGTTAATCAACACAAAAGATTTGCTCATAAGATTTGGAGGGCACAAACAGGCAGCTGGTGTAACTCTTTTAAAAGACAATCTCTTAGAGTTCAAAGAAAGACTCTGTAATATGGTAAAAAATGTAAGCACTAAAAATATCCTTCAGCTTGATGCTGCTGTCAGTTTTTCAGATATAAATGAGAAAGTGGTTGAAGAAATAAAACTTCTTGAGCCATTTGGAGAAGGAAACCATGAGCCTGTTTTTGGAGCAAAAGAGCTAACTGTGGTAAATTTAAAGAAAGTAGGCAACAACCATCTTAAAATGTTTCTAAATCAAAGGGGAATTTTTATTTCTGCAATTGGATTTGACATGGCAGAGGAAGAAATTACTGAAGGAAGTATGATTGATGCAGCATTCACTCCAGCAATTAATGAATGGGAGGGGATGAAAACCCTTCAGCTTCAGTTGAAGGCTTTAAGAAAGGCTCAGAGATGAGATTTACTGTAATGGATTTATTAAATAAAAAAGCAGAGAGACAAAAAATTACAATGCTTACAGCATATGATTATCCATTTGCTCATCTTGTTGATGAAGCTGGTATTGATATGATTCTTGTAGGTGATTCCCTTTCAATGGTTGTTCAGGGTAATGAGACAACGCTTCCAGTTACAATGGATGAAATGATTTATCACACGAAAATAGTTGTCAGATCAACAAAAAGAGCAATGGTTGTTGGTGACATGCCATTTATGTCATATCAGACATCTGTTGAGGAAGCTGTAAGAAATGCTGGCAGATTTGTTAAAGAAGCAGGTGCTCATGCTGTCAAGTTAGAGGGTGGAAGAGAAATCCTGCCTCAGGTTAAAGCGATTACCGAGGCTGAAATTCCTGTTATAGGTCATGTTGGACTCACACCGCAGGCTATTCTCAGAATAGGTGGATACAAGCTTCAGGGTAAACTACCAGAACAGGCAGAAAGAATAAAGGAGGATGCCCTGGGGTTGCAGGAAGCAGGTGCTGTGGCAGTGGTTCTTGAAGTTATTCCTTCAGAACTTGCAAAGGAAATCACAGAAATCCTTCATATACCAACAATTGGAATCGGAGCCGGTCCTCACTGTGATGGACAGGTTTTAGTACTTCATGATTTACTCGGACTTTTTGAAAAATTCACACCAAAGTTTGTTAAAAAATATGGAAATTTAAGAGAAAGCATCCTTGAAGCAATAAAACAATACAAAGAAGAAGTAGAGAAAGGAGTTTTTCCGGGACAGGAACATTCTTTTTAAGGAGGTAAAGTGCTACCACCTCAAAAACAATTTGAAATTATAAAAAGAGGCACAGTTGAGATAATACTTGAAGATGACCTTAAAAAAAAGCTTGAACACTCCTATGAAAAAAGGAAACCATTAAGAATTAAAGTGGGATTTGATCCAACAGCTCCTGATATCCATCTTGGACATACTGTGCTACTTGAGAAAATGAGACAGTTTCAGGAACTCGGTCACGAGGTTATATTTCTTATAGGTGATTTTACAGGGATGATCGGAGATCCATCTGGTAAAACAGAAACAAGAAAACCACTTACAAGGCAGGAAGTTTTAAAGAATGCTGAAACATACAAGAAGCAGGTTTTTAAAATTCTTGATCCAGAAAAAACATCAATAATGTTTAACAGTCAGTGGTTTGGCAGCATGACAGCACTTGATATGTGCAGACTTGCAGGTGCTGAAACTGTTGCAAGGATGCTTGAAAGAGATGATTTTAAAAAGCGATTTCAGGAAGGCAGACCAATAACAATTCTTGAGTTTCTGTATCCTCTGCTTCAGGCTTATGATTCTGTATATCTTAAAGCTGACATAGAGCTTGGAGGGACTGACCAGAAGTTCAATCTCCTGATGGGAAGGCAGTTAATGAAGATGTATGGAATGGATGAACAGGTAATAATAATGACACCTCTCCTTGAAGGAACTGATGGTATTCAGAAGATGTCTAAAAGTCTTGGCAACTACATTGGTATAAATGAACCAGCAGATGAAATGTTCGGAAAACTGATGTCAATAAATGATGAGCTAATGCTTAAATACTATGAGCTACTGAGTCATATATCTATTGATGAGCTCAATGAACTAAAAAAAGGAATTAAAGAAGGGAAAATAAATCCAAGAGATGCTAAAGAAGCTCTTGCAATTGAGATTGTTACAAGATATCACAGCAGGGAACTTGCTGAAAAGGCAAGGGAAAAATTTATAAAACTTTTCAGAGAAAAAGAGATTCCTTCTGAGATAGAAACCGTTGAAATAAAAGATGAGGGCGAAGGTGTATGGCTTCCCAGAATTCTTAAAGAACACGGACTTACAAAAAGCACTTCAGAGGCAATAAGGCTAATCAATCAGGGAGGTGTAAGACTCAATAATGAGCAGATAAAAAATCATGATATAAAACTCAAAGCAGGTGAATACATCGTAAAGGTCGGAAAAAGAAGATTCATAAAGTTCAAAATATCTTAAACAGCCTCATAGCAACAAATCTTTCTTGACATAATTTAATCCTCTTTTATATACTGAACATCAGTTCACATGAACAAGCGTTCAGGACATGAATCAAGAAAAAGGATAATTGAGTCTGCTGTTAAGCTCTTTTCTCAAAGTGGCTACAATGGCACAACAATGAGAATGA
>Ga0315298_1001141_pt1 | contig 49966 bp, 43 predicted proteins | sample WHS_1_MG_FD_203077 | JGI IMG/M metagenome (GOLD analysis project Ga0315298, IMG submission 203077) | Extremophilic microbial mat communities from Washburn Hot Springs, YNP, Wyoming, USA - WHS_1_MG | ecosystem: Environmental > Aquatic > Thermal springs > Hot (42-90C) | place: USA: Wyoming...
TCCAGAAGCAATCAAGCCTAAGCGGGACCAAGTCGAAATCTCCGAGACTGCCCAACAACTCCAGCGAGCCATGAATGCCGTGAGGGAGGCGCCGGACGTCAGAGAGGACAAAGTGGCAGCGATTAGGCAGCGTATTGCCGACGGGACCTACTATGTGCCAGCCGAGACGTTGCTGGAAAAGATCCTAGGCAGCTTGAGAGATGGATAGTGCGGCCAGTACCGAGCGCTCGGAAACTCCAGAGGATCGAGAGATCCGCAACGGCGAAGATGGGTCGAAGTTAGCCCCCCGGCCCATCTGTCGTTCCATTGAGCTAGAACTGGCGCAATTGCATGAGACCCTCGGTCGCGAAGAAGAGACATTGGTGCTGTTGCGCGAAGCCAGCGAGCGGGTGCGCGAGGCGCTGGCACATCACGAGCTGCCATCTCTAACGCAGGTGATCGAGACACAGGCGCGCTGGGTTAATCACCTGGCCGAACTGGAGGAACAGCGCGCCAAGTGGAGGTTGGCTGTTGCTGAGGATCTCGCCTTCGATGCCAGTGATCAATCACTGTGCAGACTGAGCGACTACGTAGGTGCACCTTGGCGCGAACGCTTGCTCGCTCGAAGGGAAGCTATCCTCCGCCGCGTCGAGGAGATCGCCAACCTCAGCCGGACGAATCGAGCGGTACTCGAAGCTTTCACAAGCTTGACTCAAGACGGCATCGCCTTTCTCGCTTCTGCACAGCGTATTGAAGACGGATATGAGAAACAGGGTCGACCTTCCCCATCGTTCCGAAGAGGGATATCAATCCTCGACACCAGAGCTTAAGAGGAGTAGTCTAGTTTGCGTTCGACGTTCTTTGGGCTCGATATGGCGCTGCGGGCACTACAGACCCAGCAGCAGGCCATCGATATCACCAACCACAACGTAGCGAATGCGAATACGGAGGGCTTTTCGCGTCAGACGGCGCAGCTCGGCACCACCGAACCGTATACCGTCCCCGCCTTCAATCGCAATCCAGGGCCCGGGCAGGTTGGAACGGGTGTGCAAGTGGAACTGGTGAAGCGTGTCCGGGACCTGTATCTCGACGCCCAGATTCGCCAGGAACAGCAGGCCCTTGGCCGATGGGAAGCCACATCAAACGCCCTCCAGCAGATCGAGGTTATCTTCAACGAGCCCTCCGATTCGGGTCTCAATACGCTCATGGGGCGCTTCTGGGCGGCATGGCAAGACTTGACCAGTAACCCTGAGGACGTCGCAGTACGGTCCAATCTTGTGGAGCAGGCCAACAACCTCGCCGTGATGCTACGTCGAGACTATGACCAACTTGTCGCTCTTAGGCACGATATGGACCAACAGATTCGGATCAAAGCCGCCGATGTCAACGGGATCGCCCAACAACTGGCTGACCTGAATGCCCAGATCGCCGCTGTGCAACTGACTGGCGACCAAGCTAATGACCTCAAGGATAAGCGCGATCTTCTACTCGACAGGCTATCCAAGATCTCTAAGATATCCTACAATGAGGCCGGGAATGGGGCAGTGAATGTCTTCCTCGAGGGAATGCCCCTCGTGGAAGGGAATCGAGCGAATACTTTACGTGTCGCCGAAGGTGCCGATGGGTTTGCCAGAATCACTTGGTCGAGCAATGGATTGGCGGTAGCTTTCGGAGGCGGTGAGATCCAAGGCCTCCTGGAGGTACGTGATGCCGGTATCCCTCAACGCCTTGAACAACTTCAGCAACTAGCTAGCACACTAATCACGCAGGTCAACGGCATCCACCGTGGCGGGTTCGGTCTCGACGGTTCGACGAGCGAGATAATCGCTGGCCTAAAGCTGGTGACCGCTGGTGGCACCAGCACGAACGTTGCCATATCCGCAATCGACGTCTCTGGGGCCACCGAGAAGACGGTCTATACCTTCAGTTCGGCTGGTGCCTCCCAGCTAACGCTATCGGCGACGATTAATGGTGTGGCGCGGACCCAGACCGTCTCCGTCAGCGACATGCTGGGTGCAGGGTCGACCCAGGTGCTCGACTTCTCCGATCTGGGAGTGAAACTGACTCTTGTCGGTGGTGGAACTGACGCCTCGGCCGCCAATATCGTGGACTCTCTCACCAAACCGGCCACAGATGAGCTGACTACTGGCTTCGATTTCTTCACCGGCACTGGCGCCAACGATATCGCGGTCCACCCTGCTGTTCTCGCCAATCCGAACGTCGTCGCCGCGGCTAGCGTTCCTTGTGCGCCAGGAGACGGTTCGAATGCTCTAGCCATCGCCCAGCTTCAGCATCGCTCAGACGAAGCCTCGGTCACGGGCATCTACAAGGCGATGATCGCCCAACTGGGCGTGGATGGCGAAGGGGCGCAGACGATGGTGACCAACGAAGACCTGCTGGTGCAGCACTTGGAGCGGCGCAAGGAAACAGTGTCTGGGATATCGTTGGACGAAGAGACCGCCAACCTAATTCGTTACCAACACGCATATCAGGCGGCAGCTCGCGTGATGACTGCCATTGACGAGATGCTGAATACCATCATCAACGGCATGGGAATCGTGGGCCGGTAACGTGGGGGTGATGGAGCCATGCGCATAACCGAAAACATGATGACCGAAACCATGTTACGAAATCTGAACGTCAATACCGAGCGCTTGGAAGCGCTGCAGGATCAGCTTACATCCGGCAAGAGGATTCGCAAGCCTTCAGATGATCCACCGGCCGTCGCCTTGGCTCTCGGCTTCCGCGCCGAACTGGACAAGACGAAGCAGTACGTCAAGAACATCGACGCGGCATCCTCATGGTTGGGCACTACAGATTCAAGCCTAGACGCTTTGTCCAGCTTGCTTCTCCGAGCCCGAGAACTGGCCGTCGCCGGAGCAAATGACACGCTCTCCGCTGAGGACCGGCAGGCCATGGCTAACGAAGTGGCCCAACTCCTCGATCAAGCGGTCGTGATCGGCAACTCTACTTACGGTGACCAGTATATCTTTGCGGGCCAGAAGACCACCACCCCGCCCTTCACTCTAGTCGCAGGCCCGCCAGAACATGTCAACTATGACGGCGACTCAGGGGCGATTGTCAGGGAAATTGGCGCGAATGCTGTGCTGTCGATCAACACCACCGGCGATACCGTATTTCCGACCGCCTTTAAGGCCTTGATCGGCTTGAAGAACGCGCTAGAAGCTTCTGACAGCGATGCGGTGGACGCGAGCCTGAGCGACGTCCAGCAGGCCTGCAATTCAGTGCTCGCCGAAAGGGCCAAGGTAGGTGCCAAGGTCAATCGTCTGGAGGTGGCGCAGTCAAGACTGGAAGACATCCGCATCAACATTGCAGAGTTGCTTTCCAAGCAGGAAGATGTAGATATGGCCGAAGCCGTCACGCACTTCTCCGTCGCGGAAAGCGTCTACAAGGCAGCCCTGGCGGCCGGCTCGCGTGCTGTGCAGCCCAGTCTCTTGGATTACTTGAGGTGAGATGCTTACGAAGAACGCGGTGACCACTCTGACTATTAGCGAAAGTGGTAACGAAAAGGCCGTCCAAGTCAGCGAGGAAGAGATCATCAGCTTTCCGGAGGGCTTGGTCGGATGTGAATCTTGGCGCCGCTTTGTCTTGCTGGCAGACCCGGAGAACGACGCCGTCAGCCTGCTTCAAGACGTCGACCACCCGGCCATTTCGTTCCTTGTGACCGACCCCACGCTCATCTGCCCTGACTATGACTTCGAGCTTGGTACGGCCGATGGCAAGATGATCGGACTCGAGGACCAGAGGGATGTTGTTGTGCTCTGCATTCTTGTGGTCCGCGACAACCCCCTGAGGATAACGGCGAACTTACTCGGGCCCTTGGTGATCAATCGCCGAACTAGGCTGGGCAGACAGATCGTGCTTGCGGACTCGTCTTACTCGGCCCGCCACCCCGTGATCTTTCCCGCGGAGGAAGCACGGCAATGTTAGTGCTTACCCGCAAGCCGGGAGAGAGCCTCGTCATCGGCGGCAAAGCCACACTGCGGGTGCTCGGGATTGACGGCGATCGGGTAAAGATCGGGATTGAAGCGCCGCGAGACGTGACCATTTTGCGTCAGGAACTATGCGAGGAAGTAACCAGCGCCAATCTTCAAGCGGCGATGCCCGCTCAAGATCTACGAGCTCTGCTTCCCTCACTGAAGCGGCACCTCGTCGCTCCAGCGGCCCCTCATCTTGACTCTCTAGTGGAGAACGACAAGTAACCGGCGCGCGGCACTAGGGCTGTCTGATGATGCCAATACCCAGAGCGACATAGTCGGACCCGTCCTCCGTTGACAGCCGCTGACCGGTTTCCGCATCGTAAAGCCCCGCGATGATTAAATACTCCCCGTTCATCAGGCTGGCGGGCAGGGTCAATTGGTGTTGATCAAGAATGATCTCGCCAGCTATCCAGCTAGTAGTCGGCCGTTGGCCATGCCCGTTATCTTCTGCGAGCGCTGGGAGGCCATCGTGCTGGGCAACAACGTGGTTCGCCCGGTCCAGCACCTGAACGAAAACCGTGTAACTGGTTTCCATTTCCGAAAACGCACGCCAGTGAAGCGTAAACGTTACCGCCCTTCCCGGTTCAAGCAAAACGTGGTACCCGGCTTGGTTTGGGAAAACAGAGACATCGGACTGCATTCCCACTCCTTCGATGTCATACCCAAGCAGTTCGGCACCCTGTGAGAAGCGCTTGGCAAGCTCGGCCTGAGGAGGGGGCACCTCATATCTCCTGAAAGGCACCTCCACGTGGACCGGCCCAAGGTTGACGCTCCGAGAGGTGCCATCAGGCCATGTCAGACGCACCACTAGATCGTACGAGCCAGCCAGGATCTTGGGACCCACCCGGAGAAGCGCTCGGTCGAGCACGAGCTCCCCTGCTCGCCAGTCACTTGTGGCATGGTTGCCTCCAACCCGCCGCTCTTCGACTGCCACGGTCCGTCTATCCCCATTCCGTAGCTCCAGGTAGCAGACGTAGTTGCCCTTCGGAACGGCCACCGCTTGCCACAGGAGGTCCACTGCCAGGGAGGCGCCGGACTGCACCACAGACAAGGCTGGCGCCGCGGAAAGCAGCCTCACCTCGTTGTTAGAGAGGGTGCCCGCGAACGTCTTGGGGATATCGAGAGAACCGGTGGCTAGGAAAGGCTGCCGGTTGATGGTTCCGATGGTCACGGATACGTTGGCCGCACCCCCTTGAGAAAGAATGCCGGGCAGGATGTTTCCGCTCTTACCATCGTAAATCCGGATCTGCAAGTCATATTGCCCGGGTGGCGTCCCGGCGCGGAGCGGCACCTCGACATAGTCGTTCACCACTTCGCCGGGCTGCCAGGCACCGGTGGGGAAGAATCCACCCAGGGGAGCAGTGTCCCGCTGGGCAAAGACGCTCCCGTCGCCGTCGAGAAGTCGGACAGAGTAGCGCAGATCTTCCCCATGCAGATTCAGGGCGGCCCATCGCAGGCTTAGTCGAATGGTCGCGTCTCTAGCCGGATCTCCTAGAACCCCCCAGCCCGTGAGGCTGATCTTGTCGCTGAATTGCGCGTTGAAGTCTTGGAGATGAGCGGTATCATCGGTACCAGAGGAAGAGGCGAGCTTTAGAAGTAGGAAATCTTGCGTGGCGGCGGCAACAGGATAGCGCCTAACGACGTCCAAGAAGTCGCTTCTCGCCAGCATCCACTCTCGGTCAATAGTCAGGAAGTACGCGGCCCCCTTTCGGCTGAGGTCGGAGACTGCTGCCAACGAGAACTTGTCCCGGAAGAGCACCCACCCATGGCGCTTGGCGGCATAGAGCACTTCAGGTACCCCAGCACCGGCGGCGACGACGGTTGCATCCTGCGGAAGTAGGCGGTCCACGGCGTTTCCAGCAGCCATCGTCTGAGTAGCGAGACTGTAGAGCGGACCCAGCCGTACAGCGCTTTGCCAAAAGAGCAGCCCGAAGATCAACAACGTGGCCGCTGGCCCGGCCAGTTTGACCATCTTGTGCCGACCCGATACCGGCGGAGACGTAGCCACATTCCAGACGCCGAGTCCCCGCGCTGCTATAGTAGTACTGGCCCCGCGTACTAACCTCGCGCCGACTCCCACCAAAGGCGCCAGGCTGAGCACGGCGGGGAGCACGTAGTAGTCGTTCTGCACAAGGCCGCTCGCGCCGACCACGAAGTAGATTGCTACGGCTGAAAGCCAAGAAAGGTAGAAGCCCCGTTGCTCTGACTGAGTCAAGCCAACGATGCCGAGAGCCGCCAGGCCCAGACCGGGAATGGTCAGCACATTCCGGATCAGCCAGTCCGCAATCAGCGAGTAGAAACCGGGGTCGAACACCAACATCCAGCCGGCCGGGCTGGCGGCGGAGAAGACGGCAAAGCTAACAGTGGTGGTATGACCAAGCTGCCAGGCATGCATGTACCAGCCGACAGCCGGCACTAAAGCGATGGCGGCGTACGCCCATAGCCTGAACTGAAAGAGCACTCTCCATCCGTACCAGCGAATCGCCAAAAACAGGATCGGTACCCCGACGTGAATCGCCGGAAGCTTGGCCAGAATCATTAATGCCGCGGCAGCCGACGCCAGGCCGAATTCCAGCAGCCGCCCTCGCTCCAACCACCGCTGAAAGGTCAGAAGCGCGGCTATGGAAAAGAAAAGCATCGACGATTCGGGCATGAATGTGCGCGTAAAGTAGATCCCATAAGGGCTAAGGGCGAAGAAGAGGGTGGCATAAAATGCCACCTCCCGGTTCTCCAATCTCACCAGCAGCCGATATAGCAGGACGGCCGTTCCGCCTGCGAACGCCACGGAGAGGAGCCGTCCCAGAAGCTCGTGTAGGCCGAAGACTCCATAAAGCAAGGCGACAAGATAAGAGTAGACAGGGAACTCGGAGGCTACGTCGACTGGCAGCGGGCCAGCATCATTCAGTTGCGGATGAAGTATCCGGTATCCGTTTAGGTAGAAGTTCTTGGCAATGCTCGCAGTCTCTGTCTGGCGGAAAGTGTGGTAGTCAAAGAGTGGAGCATCCAGGTGATAGAGCCTCACCAACAGTGTGACCGCCAGTAAGAGAAGCACGGGCAGCCATCTGGAGCCGCGCAGGGCTAACATCTGTGGATTTGCCATCGCCTAACCATTGATGTCGATATTCGTCAACAGGACGTGGTCGCTGCCATCCTCGACGGCCAACCGCTGGCCAGTGGAAAGCTGGTACATTCCGGCAATGACACTGTAGCGACCGGCGGGCAGGGACTTATCGAGCATCAGATCGTGTTCGTCAACAATCGTCTCGCCGGTTTCCCAGTACGACGTGGGAAACTGCCCGGCCGCAGGCTGACTATCGGACTGAGCGACGAGGCGACCATCGGCGTTGAGTAACTGCACAAAGACCGTATAGTCTTCAGGGGGCACAGCCTTGGCCCGCCAATGGAGGTTGATGCGAAGGGGTGATGGCGTAGATGGGCGCTGCTCGCGTTGCAGGTCGAACCCTTCTAGCTCAATGCAGCCCCCCAGCATTTTGCCTATCGGCATGGCTGCCGCAGCGTATTGACGATCGCCGCCAGCTACCTTGACGAACCCGATCGACAAGGTATCGCTCGCTGCCGGCGAATCTGAGACGGGGAGCCTTCTCAGTGTATCGCGATCGTAGACACCTAGCTCCACGGCGTACCTGCCCGGTGGGGTGCTGTTTCCGACCTCGACGCGGTACTGACCAACTACCATGTCGCCTGCTCGCCACTCCTGGGCGGGGAAGGCCGAGGTGTCGTATTGGGCTTTCATCACGCTGTGCGCGTCCAAAAGATGCGCGAAGATCACATAGTCTCTGGCCGGCGCGTCCGCAAGAATGCGCCAGATCGCAGTGATAGACAGCTTGTTGCCTTGTGTGACACGTTGGTCTAGCCGATAGGCGACAAGCTCGATAGCGTCGCCGAGATTCTTGTTGGCTTGCGTGAACGACGGGTTTTCCAGCAAGTCGCTCACCGCCCTTCTCACCTGTGCTGCAGTCAGCCGGTAGGCGATAAGCTTCGTGGTACCGTTATTAAAGAACGACCGCTCCACAATGGCTTCACTTGGCAGATAGCTGTCGAGGTCTTCGGGCATCGCGGAGAAGGGAAACACGTACAGGCTGTCCCTGTTTTCCTCCGGCGCGAGCACCAGCGTCGAGTTGCCGTCGAACCACCTGAGATAGGGATAGACTTGTGGCGCGAGATGCGCGATGTCCGCATGCTGATAGTACTCGGAGCTGACGAATACCTCCTCTTCGGCCGGCCTTGCTTCTCGCACGAGAAACCGCGCTCCGGCCACCATATCCGCCATGTTCTCGTAGTCGTTGCCAAAGCTTCCAGCCCAGACGGTAAAGTAGTCGCGATAAGTAATCACCCCATCGACCAGCAGGACAACGATGCTCAGCACGACAAACGCCCGCTGTGTCTTCTGCTTCCAGAGTCCGGGCACCTCCCTGACCGTCCAATCCCATAGCCCGACCAAACCCAGCGCCGGCAACAAGTACAGCATTGGCACTAGTCCCATCGACCGGAAGGTGTACCCACCAACGTCATAGGACAGGAAGCTTGGGAAGAGCATAGTCACAAACCAGGCGATCACTATAGCGCTGGCCGCCTGTCTCCGGCGAGCATTCCTGCCAGCAATGATCAACCCCACGTAGAACAGCACACCGACAAGTCCTATGAAGATTGGTCTTCCAGGAAGGTTGTAGCGCCAAAGGGTCTCACCGTAAATGGTGAAAGTGGCGAGCAGTTTGGCGATGTTCTCTAATAGAGCCTGCAGCGGATGCGCGGCCGTCGCGCTGTATTGGAATACCGATACTTGGTTGATGCGGGCGGAGAAAGTCCCCGGGTGAGTGGCAAAGAACAAGAGCAGCGGTGCGGCGACGATCGCGGCGGTGATCAGGAAGAGGCCTAGCCGGGGCCAAACGCTGGACCCGGGGCGCCCCTTAAACAAGACCCACCACAGACCGAAGACCACCAAGACCCCGGGAAACAAGCGAGCACCGAGGTAGGTGTAAAGGGTGCCACCAAAGGCGGCGCCCGCGGCGGCAAACCACCAAGCGGACTGGCGCCGCCCGGCACGCCACAGCAAGAAGATCGCCAAACCCTCGGCCAGCGGCTGGGTGATGACACGGCAGCCGTCGCGACTCATCATTACCTGCCAGAACGAAAGGCCGAGGAGCGCCGAACTGATCAGACCGATGCGGCGATTAAACAATTCGCGGCCAAGGAGATAGGTGACGCCGACGGTCGCCACACCCACTATCGCTGACGTGAGGCGCAGCGGCAAGATGTCTTGGTTGCCGCTCATCAGCCACATCATCCCCGCCGACAGGTAGATGTAGAGAGGTTCCTGTCCGAGATAGGCGGAGAAGAAGATCGGCCGCTGCACGCCGCGGTAGACTTCCGAGGCCATGACGCCCATTAGGGCCTCGTCGTGATGCCAGCCGGCCGGAATCGCATCCAGCCAGAGCAGACGGAGAAAGGCCGCAGCAAAGAGGATCAGAGCCAGCAGACCTATTTCAGCACGAGTCGATAATCGCATAGTGTTCAACGAGCCAGCCGACCCAGTCTCCAAGGACCCCATCGGCTTCGTCTACCTTATAGTCAGTACCTCATTGAGTAGGACAGCATTCCCGCTGATCGCCAGCGTCGCAGAGACGGTTTGTGAACCGTCAGCACTACGCAGCGTCAGCCGTTGCCCTGATTCGGGATCGTACATCCCTACTTCCAGGCGATACTCCCCGGGGGAGATATCGCCCGGCACCGCTAGCTCCCATTCGTCCCGGATCACCTCCCCTTTCTTCCAGTCTGCGGTAGGACGCTGTCCGTGAAGTGGAAACTCGTCCCTTTGGGCAACGACTCTACCATCCGGTCCGAGCAGATGGACAAAGCCCTTGTAGCTGATGCTCATCTCCGTTTGCGCCTGCCAATAGGGGTGGATGGTCAGCTTCTCGCCGCGCACTGCTCTCCAGCTGGAGGCGTCATAGCCGAGGAAGGTAATCACCCCACCCAGATCTACCCGGTAGGCATACTGTGGAACGGGGAGCGCGAAAGACCGCTCGGGGCTACGTATGAGTATTCTCCCCAGATCGACAGAATCCCCAGTCTGCTCGCGCGCACCCCGTATGTCGCGGAGGACTAGTCGCGCACGGACATGGTAGGTTCCTGCTTCTGTGTTGCTGGAGGCCGGGAGGGAAAGGTATTGCCCGACTATCTCGCCAGCGTCCCATCGGTCCGTGGTATACCAGTCGCCAATAGGCAAGCGGACCTCCTGCACAGCTACGTTCGCCGTGTTCACGAGCTGGAAGAGCACGTCATACCGGACCCCCGGCCTCTGCTGTGCTTGCCAGAGCAGATAAAGGTCGATGCTTTGTCCTGTCAGGGCATCTTCTCTGGCTAGGGCATAGCGCAACAGGGAAATTCCTCTACCTAGACTCTGTTTGGCCTCGCACGTTAGCGACCTTAACGCTCGACCAGCCTCCTTCGGCCCGGCCTTCTGCACCTCAATCTCAGCCAGCGACGCCACGTCGCCGGTCTGGCCATCTAGTTTCAGGCCGTCTCCTGAGCCTGCGGAGTAGAGACGGACTTTCAGTTCGTACAGGCCAGGCGGCGTCCCCGCCGGTATAGGGAAGAGATACTGGTCTGTGAGGTATTCGCCCGGGACCCACCGGGACGTGGGATAGTCCAACGTCAAAGGAACGCGATCTACTTGGGACCATACGCGGCCGGTCTTGTCTTCCAGATAGGTTACGAACCGATAGTCCTCGGTCGTTCTCGCCAGGCTTCGCCAGAACACCTTGACCTTGATCTCGCCGCCCGATCTTGCCTCCTCAGGCAGCTCGTACCCGATCATCCCGATCTTGCCGGCGAATACGGTGTTGAGCGCGTTGGGCACAGAAGGAAACCGGAAATTGGGGCGGGGCTCAAAGGAGTAATGTAGCACTCTGGCCCCACGAACCATTGTTCATCCAGCAAGAGCCCTCTCTCGTCAAACCACGCCTTGACAATGGATTTCGGATCGATCGCCTCGTCGCGGCGGACAATTAGCCATGCACCTTCATAACCGGCGGTAGTGCTTTCCAAAGATGCATCCACGGCGCCCTCATCGCCAGATTCGGCGCTTCGCCATTGTAGAACACCGTGATAGTAGAGGTCAAAGACGAAGTGCAGGTATCCAGGATTCAACACGATGACCTCGTTAGGCAGTTCCCTTTTCATGACGTACGAGGCCACGGACCGGTATTCCTCCTTCTGCCTGGCAACAGCCTGTCCGGCGGTGGCGACGAAGAGCACGGCGAATAAGAGCCCTCCCACCAGAAGACCCGAGGCCCTGCTATGCCGGGCTAAGGAGCAAATGCTGTAGGCCAGCAAGAGCAAGTAAGCTGGAAAAATGACCATATAGTACTTGTCTGATTCCGCTCGAATGTTCTTAGACAAGGCGACGGTCACCAGAAGAGCGGCAACCGGAGCGTTCGCGAGATAGAACAAAGTGAAAGCTACACCCGAGCCGCACCCTCCAATCGGCGATTTGCCGTCTGGCAGGAAAGACACCCGAATCGGCCACGGGCGACGAGACCTTGTCCTGGTCTGTCTTCGCCAACGGGTCGCGCGCCAAAGCCCCAGGCCAACGCCAAGAAGCAGCACCAACAGGAACACCCAGTGCAGCGGCCCAATCGACGACGCCGGGGCGCCGATGACCTGCGATAGGTAGGGGACAGGCGCCGGTTCGTCACCCACACTGAAAGCAATGCTCACTTTCTGCAGCATACTCCAGAGAGCCACAAATCCCTGGGGACCCAGGGTGCCTCGTTGCACTTGCGACGCGAACCCAAAGAGCCACGGTGAACATAAGCCCGCTATTAGTCCTTGAATGGCCAGCCACTTTCGAAGGCTCAGACTCCTCTGCCGGCCAATGACTAAGGCGGCGAGGAAGGCCATGTTTTCGAACAAGAGCACGAAAAGACCGTAATAGTGGGACAGCAGCAGAGCCGCCGAGATCGCCACGTAGGCTAGGACAGTCTTCCAGCCGGCGCCACTTTGACACTTCAGATAGAGGGAGACAGAGGCGATCGCCAGAAGGCAGACCAGTGCATACATGCGCGCTTCTTGCGAGTACCAAATGTGAAACGGCGAGACGGCCAGCAGCGCCGCTGCCAGGTAGCCAAGTCGCTTGTCGAAAAGGCAAGCCCCAAGGCGAGCGATCAAGGGGATGGAAAGCGTCCCCGCAATTACCGACACATAGCGCAGGGCAAATTCGCTGTGTCCTGCAAAACGAACCCAGGCTTGGAGAATTAGGTAGTGCAGCGGAGGATGTACGTCCTCGCGCACGAGGAACTGCAGCAAATCGAGAACGCTGGGCCGCAGCGCAGCGTAGGCGGCAAAGCCTTCGTCGAACCAGAGGCTCTGGTGGTCTAGTTGATAAACGCGGACCGCAAAAGCGAAGAGCGTGATCGCACCGAGAATCGCGTAGGACGGCGGGCTAGCCAACCCAACTCGCGTGGCCGCAGCCTCGGACCTGACCTGTTGCTGGCAAGCAAGGGTACTGTCTCTCACGGGCCGCTAGTATAGCAGATGGCAAGGGTAGGTCAAGTCTTTCGCCTGCATGTGTTGCAATCATCGATTCTCAATGATAAACTGTCCGTTGGCTGCCTTGGCGCCAGTAGGCTGGTAGGACGGCTGCGCGTGCTTAGCGTCAGAGCTCCTAACAGTATAATAATCAAAGGGTGGGGGCTTGTCTCCCGCGATCAAGACAAAGAGTAATCAACCAATACCGTTGACGGAGGCCTGTACACATGGACTGGGGCATGAAGAACCGCTTGGCGCGAATCATTAGGCCGGAGACCGGCCGTACGGTAATGCTCGCAGTGGATCACGGCTATTTTTTGGGCCCGACATCCCGGCTGGAAGAGCCCCGCAAGACTATCGAACCGCTCATCTCTTACGCCGACGCGCTTATGCCGACGCGGGGCGTGTTGCGAACTTCGGTAGATCCCAACACATCCACGCCAATTGTTCTCAGGGTGTCTGGTGGCACCAGCGTGATCGGGCCCTCTCTGGCAGACGAAGGGATCACTACTCCCATGGAAGAGGCGGTACGCCTTAATGTAGTGGGCGTAGCTCTATCTATTTTTGTGGGTACCGAGCATGAGCACCAGACGCTACTGAGTCTTTCCCAGTTGGTAACGGAAGGGCAGAAGTACGGCATGCCGGTGCTGGCCGTGACGGCTGTCGGCAAGGAGCTGGAAAAGAGGGATGCTCGGTATCTGTCGCTGTGTTGCCGCATCGCTGCCGAACTCGGCGCGAACGTGGTCAAGACATACTACTGTGACGGCTTCGAAACCGTGACGAAGGGCTGTCCGGTACCATGCGTGGTCGCCGGCGGACCGAAGCTGAATACCGAGATGGACGCCTTTGAGCTGACCTACGGCGCGATTCAGAATGGTGCTGTCGGAGTGGATATGGGCCGCAACATCTGGCAATCGCCACACCCGGTGGCGATGATCAGGGCGATCCGGCACATTGTGCACGAGAACGCCACGCCTAAACAAGCGCTGGAGCTGTTCGAGAGCATCAAGAACGGGTAGGAAAGCTATCGCTCAACAGTCGTCAGCTTTCGGCTATTGGCGACATGCACTATGGAGTCTGCGTCAAGTATGGCGTGCCCCCGATCGGGTTCCCGAATGTGACCCCACGAAGACTGGGCGAGGTACGGGGGGTTGGATTCCGGCTTTCGCCGGCATGACGAGGTCGTGCGCATAGCGAGGCCGCGCGAATCATGGGGATCTACCGATGGCTGACCGCTGATAGCTGATAGCTGAAGGCTGATACTGGAGGACTTGCTGTGCGCGTGGCGATGTACTACGGCAATCAAGACGTGCGATTGGAGGAAATGCCGGTGCCGCGAATCGGTCCCGGTGAGTTGTTGCTCCGCGTCGAGGCCAGCGGCATCTGCGGCAGCGACGTGATGGAATGGTACCGTCGGGACCGCATCCCCTTAGTCCTGGGACACGAGGTCGGCGGTGTCGTCGCTGCCGTTGGCGAGGGTGTGACGCGCTACAAAGAGGGCGACCGCGTTTGCGCTGCTCATCACGTTCCCTGCAACACCTGCCGCTACTGCCTGAGTGGTCATCACACCGTCTGCGAAACGCTGCGGCACACAAACTTCGACCCTGGCGGCTTTGCGGAGTATGTCCGGCTTCCGGCGATCAACGTCGACCGGGGAGTGTTTACGCTTCCGGATGAGATGTCGTTTGAGGAGGCCACTTTCATCGAGCCATTGGCTTGTGTCCTGCGCGCGCAAAGGATCGCCAATCGGAAAGCAGGCACCACAGTGGCCGTGATTGGCAGTGGCATTGCCGGATTGCTCCACGTGCACCTAGCCTCGGCTCTTGGTGCGGGGCGCGTGGTAGCCACAGACATTAGCGACTACCGGCTGGTAGCAGCACGGCGCTTCGGGGCGGACGCCGCCTGGCATGCGGAAGAGGATCTGCCCGCTAGGCTACGTGAAGTAAACGATGGAAGGCTGGCCGATCTCGTGATCGTCTGCGTCGGTGCCGCCTCGGCGATACAGCAGGCTTTCCAGTCCGTAGAACGGGGCGGCACCATCCTCTTCTTCGCCCCTACGGCGCCAGGGGTCACTATCCCCCTATCGATCAACGATGTGCTTTGGCGTAACGACGTCACCTTCACGACGTCGTATGCTGGCAGTCCAGCAGACCACTGGGAGGCGCTGGAACTGATTCGCGCCCGTCGCGTCAGAGTGGCCGAGATGATCACCCACCGCTTGAGCTTAGCCGAGGCCGGCCTAGGCTTCCAGTTGGTTGCCAAAGCGCAGGATTCGATCAAGGTAGTCATCCGGCCTCAACAGTAGCGTGTATCCCAGGGCGAGAGGATGGACAAAGATGTCGCGTCGTCTTCTACTAGCTCTGCTCTTAGCGGTAGCGACCATGACCTTGGGGTTCTGGCTAAAATGCCGCATCCTGCCGGCCCCGGATCGCGATACATGGGAGATCGAGGCGACCAAGGAGTTCGCCTTCACGGACATTGTCGGCATATACTATGAGCGGGACGTTGGCTCCCATCCGCTGCCATATGCCGAGATGAAAGTAGAATACCCGCCGGTCGTGGGCGCAATGATGTATCTCACTAGTTTCGCCCCTGGCCCACAGGGATACTTGGCTGCGAACTACGCGGTTCTCGCCCTCGCCGCGCTCGCCACAGTCTGGGCCATTCATCTCCTGAACCGCGAGGCGCCACTCTGGATCTTTGCCGCGACCCCGCCCTTAGTCTTGTATGCTGGTCTGAATTGGGACCTCATCGCTATCTTCTTTGCCATGGCCTCGCTCGTGCTCTTTCAACGTGGCCGAGACCTTTCGTGCGCCGTCGCCCTCGCCCTTGGCACCTGGTCCAAGATCTTTCCGGCCCTCCTGCTGCCGGTATTCCTGTGCCAGAGAGCGAGAGAAGGCAACGGTCGGGCGATCAAGACTATGGTGATTACCTTTGGCCTCCTCTCGCTGGCCATCAACCTGCCGGTGTTTCTCCTCGCTCCCTGGGGTTGGGGAGAGCTTTACATATTCAGCGTCGGCCGGGGGGCAGACGGCGGCTCCTTGTGGCACAACTTCCCAGGGTTCCCGATGATCCTCATCGACGCTCTGGGTCTGGCAGCCGTATTCGCCGGCCTAGCGCTGCTGTCCAGGACTGGATTGCGGAACTTGAGGCCACCAGCCGAGATTGGGCTGACGGTGCTGATCATCTTCATCATGGCCAACAAGGTGTCAAGCCCGCAGTACCACCTCTGGCTGATGCCTTTCCTCGCTCTCTTCCCGCCGCCACTTTGGCTGCTGTCACTCTTCTTGGCGGTTGACCTCGCCTACTACGCACTCTGCTTCCAGAGCCTCTTTGTGTTTTGGGGAGGGCAGAGTGCTCTTGCAGATGCTTTGATCGCCATGAGCCAGCCAATCAGCCTCGCTCGCTTAACGGTTCTCTTCCTTCTCCTCGTCTTCACGGCGCGCAAGCTCCTTCGGCCGGCTAGTCGGGACGAGCCCACACTGCTGCGTGGACGACTGCATGGTAGGGACACTAGAGACCTCGCCGCTGCCGGATACGCCGATCGGAGGTACACTGTCTAGAAAAAGCAGGGAGACCAACGGATTTCAGACCAATTCCTTGGCTTGCATGCTAACCCTAGGACTGTTACAATGGGAACACTCCAAGTGGCCAGGGTGAGGATAGTGGACGATGTCGTAGAGACAACCCCCACGGTCAAGAGACCGTGGCGTGTGCGCAAGCGGATAGGGGTGACACCCCGGCGCTTCATCCCGAGCCGGCGCAGAATCCCTCCGCTGGCCTCGATTGGTGAAAACTGCCAGATCGCTTCGACCGTGCGCATTAAGAACCCGGCGGGCATACGCCTTGGTAACAATGTGATCATCGGCGAGCACGTTTGCCTGGCCGCCTGTGGCTTATTTGGCGTCCGCGATGACCACATCGAAATCGGCGACGAAGTGACGATCGACGATTACGCGATGCTCCGCAGCGACCATGGGTTTATCCGTTTGGGACGGCACTGCTATGTGGCACCATTTGCCATTCTTTACGGCCACGGCGGGCTGACCATGGGCGATGAGGCCTGCATCGGTGCTCACAGTGTGGTTATCCCGGCCAACCATGTCTGCACCAGGCCCGATCTACCTGTTCGGTGGCAAGGGGAAACACGCTTAGGGATCACCATTGGTGAAGACGTCTGGATTGGTGCGGGCGTGCAGATCCTCGACGGGGTGACTATCGGCAATGGAGCGATTGTAGGCGCCGGTTCCGTAGTCACCTCCAGTATTCCTGAGTTCGCCATAGTAGCGGGGGTCCCGGCAAAGATAATCAAGTGGCGCCGCCCGCCCGAGTAGTTGTCAGTTAGCAAGGAGAGCGCACATTGGAAGTAACTTCAGGCATTCACCAATTCAAAGTTCCCATTCCGGATAATCCGCTTGGCTACCTCAACGCTTACCTGATCAAAGGACAGCGGCAACGGATGCTGGTCGACACCGGTTGGAACACCGATGAGGCTCTGAACTCCCTAGGTCAGCAATTAGCTGAGGCTGGGATGCAGTTTCAGGACATTACCCACATCCTGATTACGCACATCCATCCCGACCACTACGGCCTTGCCGGCAGGCTGAAGCAGCTATCCGGCGCAGAGATGATCTTCCATGAAGTAGAGAAGGTCTACGTCGAGTCCCGATACGTGGAGTACGGCAATCTCATGGAAGAGATGGAGCAATGGCTGCGCATCAATGGCGTGCCGGACGAAGACCTACCTCAACTACAGCAAGCTTCGGTAGGGATGACGCACGTTGTCTCCGCCGTCTGGCCCGACCGGACGGTTCGCGGCGGCGAGAAGCTTTCCATCGGTGACTTCGAGTTCGAGGTGCTGTGGACGCCGGGCCACTCGCCGGGCCATATCTGCCTCTATGAACCGCACAAACGTATCCTCATTTCAGGGGACCACGTTCTACCGATCATTACGCCACATGTTAGCCTGCATGCCCAGTCGATGGGCAACCCTTTGGCCGACTACGTCGATTCGCTGCAGGCGGTGGAAGACCTCGACGTTGGACTAGTCCTACCGGCCCACGAACACATCTTCTATGACCTAAAGAAGAGGGCGGCCGAGATCCGTCAACACCACGAGGAGCGCAAGCAGGCTATCCTAGACGCCATTGGCAACGGTAGGCAGACTGCTTTCCAAATATCGGCGAAGATACCTTGGAACGTGCCGGGCGTGACCTGGGAGACGATGGCCACCTTTGACCGGCGCAGCGCGGTGATGGAAACCCTGGCACACTTGGAACTAATGAGGCTCGAGAGCAAGGTTCACAAGTTCCTGAAGGATGGTATCGCCTACTACATGCAGACCACCAAGCCTAGCAAGTAGTCAGCCATCAGCTTTCAGCGTTCAGCTATCAGCAGCACGATTCGTGATTCGCGGTTTGGGATTGGCCCTTCTGGAGAAGGACCAAGCGGTTTCTGTTTTCACGCCGTCCGTGTGAGGGGGCCTGCAATGCCCGGGATTCCACGGACGGCTGGTCGTTGATTGCTCTTTCTGGCTTCCGTTCCCCACACGGCGCAATACAAGGGAGCGATGAGCGCGGCAGGGAGAGGCTTTGCAGGCGAGCCTTTGCTGAAAGCCTCGGCTGTGAGCTAAAGCTGTGGGCAGAACCGGTACGGGACGACGTGTCTCTGGAGCTCCGCCCTGGCGAACTGGTGGCGCTGGTGGGACGCGACGGCGCGGGCAAGTCGACGCTGCTGTGCTGCCTAGGAGGCTGGACGAGCGTGGAAGGCGGCGAAATCAGTACCGTAGGCATCCCCATCGGCAGGGCAGAACGGGAGATCGAGCGGCATATCGCGCTGATTCCTAACGTTCCGTGGTTCCATGAGGAGTCGATTGCCTGGGAGCACCTACACTCCTTCGGCTAGGCCCATCGTTTGGCAAACTGGGCACAGCGCGGCGAGGAGTTGCTGCGGCGCTCAGGACTGTGGTCCAACCGACGGGCATTCCCGTTCACTCTCTCACGAGGTATGCGCTACAAATTGGTGCTTTGCACTGTCCTGATGATCGCGCCACGATTGGTGTTGCTGGATTAGCCGTATAGCCTGCTTGATCCCTTGGCTGCCAGGCGCCGGTGGGACGACCCCACGGTGCTTGCAGTCGTAACCGTGTCAGCGTTTACCTGCGCAATTGTCGTGGTTCTCGCTGCGGCACCCGAGGGCTCTGTCTCGACCTAGATGGGTTGAAACTACCGGGTTTTGGCATTCGCGCCTCCCACATGTGGGGAGCCGTATTCTCCTTCGGGCTGGTGCTAGGTTTAGGCTCCATGTCGGGAACCCTCTTCTTGCCACTCGTCGTAGGTGTCGTGGCCATGAGCAGGGCCATGGCTCTAAGATCAAGCTATGGTAATGCGGCGTAGTTTGGTAATGTAAGCTTCAAGATCGAAACATACAGAACAAGCTTTGCATGGCATACTTCTTGCTCCCCTGAGTAGCTAGCGCTTGTCTTTATTCTCTGTCAAGGGAAGAGCAAATGGAACCAGCAATCCGAAGCGGTACTGTCCTGGTCGTGGAGGACGATCGGCTTGTAGCCGAGGTACTGTCGGCAATCGTCGAGGAGTTTACTAGCCGCCGTGCTGTGATCTGCGAGGATGGAGCCAATGCGCTGGAAAAGGTCCGCGAGATCAAGCCAGATGCTGTTCTCCTCGATATCGTGTTGCCTGGACAGGACGGTCTGACCATCTATGACCGCCTTAAGAGCGAGTCTGACACCGCCGGTATCCCAGTGATCTTCCTCACGTGTCAGGATCGCTATCGACACGAATTGAGAAGCCGCCAAGCCAGATGGTACTTGGGCAAGCCGTTCGAGCTTGACGACCTGCTCGCAGCCTTGGATCAAGCATTTTCGACCACCCACAGGTCTGCTCTGGCGTCGTGACCACCACACTGGCCCGGTCAGTGAGGAAAGGATCCGGATTCCTCTGTGGGTTCTCCCTCGGTTCTCTCATGAAAGAAGCGGTCCCCTGCGCTTCTCCCAGATCACCATCCGGCCGTGCGCAGGCGGGGAAGCTTGGATCCCGTGGGCCTTGTCGTCATTGCGGTTCCCCCAAAGTGAAGAGCCTGGGTTCGGGCTTTCGCCGGAGTAACGGGGTGGCTCAGTTGCTCCAGCCACGATTACAGGCTTTGGCACAGTTGTAGTGGATTTTGAGGAGGGAAAGCGAATGCCACCAGGCGATCACTGCAACGGTCACATTTGGATTGGGTCTTCGGTAATCGACGAGGCTAAGACATTCATGGTGGACCACGCCGACAGCATTCTACTGCTCGTGAATGCAGCGCGCGAACGCTACGCCCAGATCTTCTCGCAGGAAGTGAAACCGGCCACTCGGGATCAGTTGATCAATGCCGTCCAAATGATCTTTACCAACCGCCCACTGGCCCTAAACTTAGCTTGTCTGATCACAATCTGTCTCTCGCTGGAAGCAGAGGAAGACTTCGATAATCTGGTGGTAGATGAGATTCTTGGTTCGCGGATCGCCGAGATGATCGCCGCCACCGAACCGGGGCGCACCTATTCCCAGGCAACCTTTCACATCCTGGATGTCGTCGTGCGCAAGGAAATAGGACACCGTGTGCCCCTGCTACCAGAGAAGTCCGTCGCGACGGACGATCTGCTAGCCGGGCTGGCCGCTGGCTTCGAGGCCATCCTTCCCGGTTGGGCCTGGATGGAGAGACAGTGAGTGCAGCCCGGTCCGCCGTGAAATGGCTCGATACTGGAACGCACTTGGGTGAAACATGCCAAAGGACACGGTGAAGGGCTTCGCTGGCCAGATCGTCAGGGTGCTGCACCCAAGCTACTGCGCGATGATGATGGTCACGGGCATCGTGTCGATCGCCGCATACCTCCTAAGTATGGTAGCACCGGCCTGGGTGCTCTTTGGCCTTGGCCTCATCGCATATGCTGTGCTCTGGATTCTCACGCTGGCTCGCCTGCTATGGTACCTGCCGAGCGCACTTTTCGATCTAACCGACTACACGCTGGGGCCCGGATTCCTCACCATAGTAGCTTGGGCTCCAGGTCAATAAAGGGACCGAAGCGATTGCAGGCCTGACCCTTCCCCAGAGTTCACCTCCCCTGCATCCATGCGTCAACCACTCCACCAGGGTTGGCCGATACAAACAATCGTGAGCACGTAGTCTAGCTGTGCTCACCAACCGCCAGGAACTAGGCCTCGACGGTCAAAGCGTCCACTGCCACTCCTGCTGGTCCGGCGTCGACCACCACCTGCAAGAGATACCGGCCTTTCTTAGCCGGCGGCAGCCAAACCACGGTGCGATCATTGAGTTCAAGGGTCCCGCCCGTAACCAGCCAGCGGACATCACCTGGCGAGAAGTTAGCATCGAGGCTGTAGGTGTGAGGCCGTTCTTCTACGGGACGAATCTTGATTTGCAGCCGCTCCTGCAATGGCAGGCTGCGAGATAGAGTCTGTGGCGTGACGTTCGGCGGCCGTGGGACCGGGTCGCAGATCACCGGAGGCGTCTGATTGGTCGTTGGCGTGCGTTGTGGTGTGGGCGTCGTCGTGCGAGTCGGCGTAGCAGTGGGGTTACCAGGCGTTGGCGTCGATACGACGCCCCCCGGAGGTGTCGGGGCACCGCCCGCCGTGGGAGTAACGGTCGGTGGCGGGGGCACTGGGTCGCAGATCTGGGGCGGCCTGCCGGCCGCTCCCAAGCCGGCAGCTACGGTCTCACCCAGTAGGACGGTAGCCAACACGTTCTTCGCCCTTCGCTTACGTGGGGTCTGTTCCTTCATCTGGCATTCTCCACGAGTCTGTTCAGGCGCAGGCGCCAGCGTCGTAGGCGCTCGCCAAGCTCCATATCCACTCGATTGGTCTCCAATGCCAATTCAATAGTCAACTTGTTGACTCTAGCCACGTCGCAGAGATCTTCGGTTCGGGCATATGCTAATAGCCTGCGGATCACCCCTACCGTATGCCGGTTCAGCTTGGCGACGATGCGCCGCAGGGCATCCTCTATTCCTGGCTCGTATTTCTTGGGATAGAAATGCTTGTAGATTAAGAGATCGTAATAAGCTTGGATCGCCGTCTTGGAGAGGCCTTCTAGGTCGTAGTTTCGACGATACATCGCCGCCAGCATCTGGCGAAAGACCAGTTCGGCGGCCGGGTCTTCAATCTCGTAATCCCATGCGACGTAGTCTCCGCGCAGGCGGCCCTCCGCCCGCAGCCGTTCCATAATCGGCGTGCCAGAGTAGACTTCCATACGCGCGACGGTGATCGGAACACATCCGTCAGCGGCCAAATCGTCGATGAAGCGCAGGTTGTCCTCGATATCCATCAAGGTAGTATAAGGGTTGAAAAGGAGAAGTTTGAAATCGGCCAGGATGTCTAGCTTCTTGAGAGTCGTGACTGCCCGGCGGTTCTGCTCGACGGTCAGCCTCTTGTTGAACACTTCCAGCGCCGGTTGGGCGCCTGTTTCGATCCCAACGTAGGCCCGGATCAGCCCAACCTCCTTAAGTCGGCTGAACACCGGCTCATCTACATCGCTCGCGCGGCACTTGATGAACATTTTGCCCTTCAACCCGCGACTCTCCAGCTCGTCGGCGAAGGCCAGCGGGCGGCGGGGGTCGGCGAGGTCGAAGAACTCGTCGTCGTTGAATATGAAAAGGCCCACCCCATACTCACGCTGCAGTAATTCCATCTCGTCGACGACGTTTCTGACGCTACGCATCCGCTGCGGTCGTCCATTTGGCTGGTGATAAAAGGCGCCGATGCTGCAGAAGGAGCAGCGATGGTAGCAGCCTCTGCTGCCGAGAAGCGCGGCGTCGCCTACGCCGCGATGCCTCTTGATCTCACCATCGCGCACCGGAAACGGCAAGGCATCAAGATCGGCTACTAGAGGGCAGGGCGGGGTGGCATGGACAGAGCCGTCCTGCCGGAAAGCGAGGCCAGGAATCTGCGACCAGGTTGCCGGCGAATCGAGCGCCCGAAGCAGATCGAGGATAGTCTGCTCTCCTTCGAAGCGCACCACTATGTCGATTGCTGGATGGTGAAGCAGGAGCGGTTCATACTCGAAAGAGGGGAAATGACCTCCGATCACGATCTTGGCATCGCTGCCGGCATCCCGCAGTTGCCGGGCCAAACCGAGGAAATCGCCGGCAGAAAACTGAAAGATGACAGAAAGACCGATCAGCCTCGGCTTTTCCGCAATCGCCCGGGCGATTACCGCGCCGGTATCGTCCGGCCCGTTGAACTTGGCGATGGCCGCGCTATATCCTTCGCGCCGCAGCATCGCCACCAAATAACGCAATCCCAAGTTCTCTTGGCTTTTCCGCCCCGACCAGTAGCGCGTCCAAGCCCATGATTCGTCCTCGCCTTACCCTGGGAATCGCAGGACCCTCTGGTTGCCATCGTCCACCACCAAAACACTGCCATTCTGGTCGGCGGCGATGCCTAAAGGGAATTGTAGCGACGACATATCGATCCCCTGCTGTCCCCAGACTGCGACGATGGTGCCGATGGTCGTGAACTTGAGCACCCGGTGCCTGTCGGGGTCGGTGGCATACAGGTTAGCTTGTCCATCGACCGCTAGATAGGGCTTGTTGGTCGCCGCCTGGCCGGCCCATCCCTTGACTGGCCAACTGCCGACCACTTTGAGGTTGGGATCCAGTTTCTGGATCCGCTGATTCCAGGTGTCCGCCACATACACATATCCAGCCGAGTCTACGGCAATACCCACCGGCTCTCGAAACTGATTTTCGCCGCTGCCCTGCCCTCCGACCTGCCCCAAGAAGTTGCCCTGCCCGTCAAAGCGCTGCACGCGATGGTTCCCCGTATCGGTCACGTAGACGTTGCCAGAGGCATCAACCGCAACGCCGCGCGGGCCAAAGAATTCCCCCGGCCCCGTTCCCTGGTGGCCCCATTTGAGAATGAATTGGCCATCCGCAGTGAACTTCTGAATGCGATGGTTCCACATATCGGCTACGTACACGTTGCCGTCCCGATCTACCGCCAGCCCCCATGGCCCCCAAGCATCATTGAATTGCCCATCGCCGCTACCTGATCCGCCCCACTGTAGCAGTGGCATCCCCGCGGAGGAGTACTTGATAATGCGCTTGCTTTGGGTATCCGAGACATAGATGCTACCATCAGGCGCTACCGCAACACCCTTGGGATCGCCGAGCTGTCCCTCTCCCGAGCCCTTACCGCCGATAGCTTGAGTGCTATTCACCAGATGGTACTTCCCGACGTATTCATCGCTAGTTGTCGTTTGCGAGACTGTCGGAGACGCACTGCCACCGCTAGCGAGGTCTTTACGAACGTAGAACATAAAGTCTGTTGAACCAAGCGGCCTCAGAGGCTCCCGATACAAGAAGTAGCGGAAGAGCTTGCTCAGACCAGTCGGACTAAGTGTCTGAGAAATGACGTCAGAGAAGCCAAACTGGGTCTTGCCGGTTCGGAGGGTCTGCTGCTGCTCCTCTGGCGACTGCAAAGCAGTAACCCACTCGTAGGCTGACTTGTAGTCTTCGGGGAACCACCAGCGCAGTTTGTAACGCTGTCCGACATAGCGGTCGCCAAGCTGGGCGCGGATCGCAGCGTCGTGATTGTCCTCAAACCCTACCAGGACCACGGCCGCGTCTGGAGGTGGAGAGCCCATGCCGAAGAAGACTTTGCCCGGGTAGTCGCGGAGGTACCACTCGAAGGGCCAGCTTACGCCGCTGTCATAAGCGATCTTGAAGTTCGCGCCGGTCCCAGCGCGAAAGGCTGCTGCATCGATCTCCTTCATCACGTCCCGGATGTCTGGCGAGCTCTGGGTATAGATCAGCATCTCTACAGGCGTATCGGTATTGTGGAAGTTGGCCTGCAAGGAGATGTGCACTGTAGTGGCTAGCAGAATCACGAAGAGCGCGGCAGCAACGATCTTTGCCGAAGCCGTCGCGCCCAGCCGGTTTACCATTTGGGCGACGCCCACCAAGGCACCAAAGACGACGATTGAAAGTAACAACCACTCCGCACTCAGATAGTTCTGCTCACCCGGGCGCAAGGGCCGGAGCCGCCAGGAAGAAAGCAGGAAGCCAAGGAGAGCGAGAAGCGCGATCACGCCGAAGATGGGCAGGGCATAGCCACGTCGCTGCCATAGGCCACGCCAATCGGTATTCTCCACCAAATCCCCGAGGAAACTGCTGGACAGGAAGATTAGTGGGATACTGATATGGATCACCAGCCACGGCATCTTCTCCCCGGCCCAACTGTACATCGCAAGGCTGGCAAAGGACCAGAAGATGAGGAACAAACCGAATAGCCGACCGCGCGCAAGATGGTAGACCGTAGCGATGACGGCAAAGATCAGGGGCAAGAAGTCGTAGAGCGGCAGCAAGAGCAGGTAGTAGTACCATGGCTGAGCGCCACGCCGGTAGCTCTGTTGTGTCAACCAGTATTGGAGAGCACCAATGGCCCCGCTGAAAAAGCCAGCAGGGTCGGTGAAGAACCCGGTGTAGATCAGGCCAAAGATGCCCCAGAAAAGCGCGGCCAGCAGAAACCAGCGCCGGCCTTGCCACCTGAAGCCGACGGCTATGGAGAACGCCGCCAGCGCGAAGAAGCTGATCCCCAGTAACGCATTGGTGCCAAGGCTGGCAACCAAGAGATCGGCCAGTGGCTTCGGAATGAGGATGGCGGCGGCAAACAATGGTGCACAGATCGTGGTCAACAGCAGAAGGAAGTCCCCAGCCGGCTTCACAAACGAGGCTGCGCTGTCATACCCCACGCGGCTATTCCCATTCCCCGCCGAACGAGCAAGGATCAGAGTTGAGATGCACACCGTAGCGGCAAGGAACGTGGCAAAGATGAACACCGTGATGTAAGTCAGTTCATGGTTGGTAAAACCGAGCGCCAATGCGCCCGCTCCCAGAAAGAGCCAGCGTGGCTTGCGTTCATCGACATGGCGCCACAGGGCAATGGCCAACATCACTGTTGCCACCGCAGCATAGATATCATGACGTAAGGATCGCGAGTAGTACAGCACAGAAGGTGAGACAGCTAAGAGAAGAGAGGCAATCAGGGCACCCGACCGGCCCAGCCGGTCCCGGAGCAACCTTGGGAGGAAGACGAGCACAGTCCCGGCCAGCGCCGGTGCTACCCGGGCGGTGTAGTCTGAGGCACCTAGGATGAAGTAGATGAGCGCATTGGCGTAGTAGAGGAACTGACCATGGTAGACTGGATCGTGCCAATAGCCGGCACCGGTATAGATCCGCCACGATTGCACGGCGTGAATGCTCTCATCATGATGTAAAACTCTCGTGCCCAGATCCCAGAAACGGAGGACAACGGCCAGAATGAAGATGGCGATGTAGGCAACCAGCTCCCAATTGACCGCCGTCAGATCGACGAAGGGCCTCACCGCTGCCTTCGTGGCGACGCGGTCATCTCCCCTCGCTGGCAGCGTTAAACCCATATGGCAACACCTCCAGGTGCAAACCGCTTAAAGCCTATTCAACAACGTGGGGCGCGGGACAAGCCTCCGCGCTACGGATTGCGAGCCACCGGATAGGCTCTCACATGAAGAGAAGTTTAGCACACGCCGGTGTCGCTGTACAGGCTACAGTAAGGCCGCAGACGCAAAGAGGTTATGATACAATAGTGCGGAATGGAGGGCCAAAGCGGTGGCAATTCGAGTTCTGGATCGTGCGGTAGCCAGCCTAATCGCCGCGGGCGAGGTGGTAGAGCGCCCGGCGTCGGTGGCCAAAGAGCTCATAGAGAATGCTCTTGATGCTGGGGCGACACGGGTGGCCGTGGAGGTGAAAGGTGGCGGTACGGCTCTCTTGCGCGTGGCCGACAACGGCTGCGGCATCCCGGAAGCGGAGGTACCTTTGGCGTTTCAACGCCATGCCACTAGCAAGATCCACGTTCCAGAAGACCTGCACGAGATCCGTACCTTGGGCTTTCGAGGAGAGGCTCTCCCCAGCATCGCCGCTGTGGCCGAAGTCACCGTCCTGACGCGGACGCCCGACGAGACTGCGGGCACCTATTTGAGCCTGGCCTGCGGCCGTCTGCTGGAGCAAGGACATCGTGGTTGCCCTGTGGGTACTATCATCACGGTTCGGAATCTCTTCGCGGAGGTGCCAGCCCGGGCAAAGTTTCTCCGCTCCCAGGCTACTGAGGTGGGGCACATCAGCAACCTGCTCACCCAGTATGCGCTGGCGTATCCAGAGGTGCAGTTCACCCTGCAGGTTGAGGGACGGGAAGTCTTCCGCTCGCCTGGCAGCGGGGAGCTGAAGGACGCGCTCACTGCGGTGTATGGCATCGACCTCGTGCAATCGATGTTGCCGGTGAGATCGGACGCTGAGGACGCGAGTGAAGCGGGGCAGAGCCGGCCTGTGAAGGTGACGGGCTTCGTCAGTTCTCCGGCAGTCCATCGCGCCACTCGTGGCCAGCTCAGCTTCTTCGTCAATCGGCGCTGGGTCCAGAACCGGATGCTTGTCTATGCGACGGAAGAAGCCTATCAGGGCCTTCTGATGTCTGGTCGACATCCCATCGGCGTGCTCAATGTTGAGCTGTCCCCTTCAGGAGTTGACGTGAACATCCATCCGGCAAAGAGCGAGGTCAAGTTCCTCAACGAGCGGTTGGTTTTTGCGGCAGTCCAGCGAGCCGTACGGGCCACCGTGCTCTCCAAGGCGTCCGTCCCCACGATCATGCCCCGGCCTGCCGCGGCGGAACGTCAGACAGTTGAACAGGCGCGCATGGCCGTGTTCCGTGCCGGCGGCTGGGATGGTGGGGCACTGGCGACACGACAACCGTACCGTGAGCAAGATAATACGTTCGACCCCTCCCCGCGCCTACCCATCCTGCGGATCCTGGGGCAGATCAGCAGCACCTATGTGATCGCTGAGGGACCGGATGGCATGTATTTGATCGACCAGCACACTGCTCATGAGCGAGTAATCTACGATCGGATCCTCAGACAGCAGATGCAGCAAGGGCTTGAGTCTCAGGGCTTGTTGGAACCATTGCCGGTAGAAGTGCCTTTGCACCAAGTGCGGGCTATCGAACGTGCGCTTCCAGAGTTGGCGGATCTCGGGTTCTCAGTCGAGCGTTTTGGAGAGCGAACGTATTTGGTGCGCGCCGTGCCAGCGGTGATCGGGACTGGCGATGTGGCCGACACTTTCCTGAGTATTGCCGAATCCGTGTCCACGCCAAGTAGCAAAGAGGACCGTCTTACGCGCCTAGCGGCCGTTCTGGCCTGCCACGGGGCCGTGAGGGCAGGTCAGACCCTTTCGATGGACGAGATGAAAGCGCTGCTCCGCGATCTGGAGGCCACAGAGCTTCCTCTCACTTGCCCGCATGGGCGACCGACGATGATCCATCTCAGTGCCTCCCAGCTGGAGCGCGAGTTCGGCCGGCGTTAGGTGGCGTTGTGGGTTGTTCCCGGGTCAGGGAATCAGCCCCTGTGTGCTAAGGGCACGCTACCGGTTGGGCTGCGAAGGGCTGTTCGCCCGGATCTCCAACTGGACTTCGATCATCTCCGAAGCCATTCGGAAGTCAAAGCTACCCGCTAAGTGAGGAGCGCCGTCAATCGCCAGAACAGGCAGGGGTAAGGACCGTTCGCGGATCATATCTGCTATTTCCTTGTAGGGAGTGGCCGTAGCAGGATCGACGAGATCCACGTACTCGATCCTGATCTTCTCACCGAATCGCTCGGCAATGCGCCGGAGCACATCTTGGAGTGACTCCGGCGACGTCCAGCAAACCGTGCATCCTGTTCCCCGTTCTGCGCCTCCGCTGTCGTCTAGGACTACGACCGCCAATCGGTCGTCTTCTTTCTCCACTACTTGACCTCCGGCCACTCACATCGTGGCACTCGACGCCCATTCGGCAACGTAGCACGGGGGCTTGCCTCCCGCGCACACCTCAGTGGGAGACAAGCCCCCGTGCTACTGTTGTTGGGCGTCGAGCAGGCTCCCAGTGACGGGAGCATGTTACTACGGCCAGAGGATACAGATCAAACTTCACCTTCGGGCCGGCTTAATTCGTCAGGAATGTGACGCATTGACGGAGAAGCCTGCTTGTGTCTTAGCGCCGCTTCTGCCGCCGACGAAGTAGAAAGACAACCGGCCCCGCGCCCCATCCGGAATGCGTAGGGGGCCGGCCCTACTCAGGCTTCCTTGTCCATCGGTGGTCACACTCGTTATTGGCTGGCTGCTGGGGTCGCCGAGGTATACGCGCACTTCCTCCTTGGCCGCAAAGCCATGGCAATCGAAATAGACCGCCGTACCCGGCAGGCCCGAAGCAGGCGAAAGGACTACTTCCGGCGCCCAGGGCAAGATATCGAACCGGAGCGTCAGCGCGCCGCGGTTAACCTCGCCGACGACGCTGAGCCTCACGGATCCCACTGGGAGATCCTCGGGAAGGTTAAAGGTTTCGCCCGGCGAGAGGTTACCGTTATCATCGGCCCGCACGGACAAGAGCTTCTTGCCCGCACCTGGGTCTCCCAAGAACACCTCTACGCGCTCCCGGCTCCGAAAGCCTTGCCCGGCCAGAGTCAGCCGCGCACCCGGACTACCAAAGTAGTCGCTCAACTCTACAGACGGCAACCCAGGACCGTACTGGAAATCGGTACGCGCCTCCTGTTGAGAACGCTTGCCACGTGCCACAACGGTGTTCTTAGTCATCAACACATTGGGGAGTTTCAGCGCATTGTGGTAGGCCAAGTGCCCAGCGCTGTCGGTCTGTAACGCGACCGGTTTAGCGTTTTGGCCGTCCAAGTAGACGTCCACCTCTTCTGAAGGAGCAAAGCCGTAGCCGAAGACCGATACCGCGGCATTAGGCGAAAGGGTTTCGGCATTGAGGATCAGTACGGGCTGGAACGCCGACACCCGGAAGGATTTCGCAGAGCGCACTTGACTGAGTTGCCCGAGGAGGATCAGATCGTAGTCACCAGGTTGGACAAACGGGATTCGCAGATTGTCAGCCCAAACGCTGCCTTCCACGTCAGCCGAAAGCGCCGTCAAGGGATCATTGCCATGACCTTCGAAAAAGACGACCACTCGCTCGCCGGGAGCGAAACCGGCCGCTGTCAATGAAAAGCGATCTCCCGGAGCCCCGGAAGTACGGGTCAGTTCCACGGAGCCAGCGTTCCCTCGAACCCAGAACCTGAACTGAACAGCGCGCTGGCTTACTCCACCACGCGCCTCCAAGAGATACTCACCCGCAGTCAGATTGCTCGGCATCCGGAGGCGTGTCGTCGGCAGGTTGCCAAGGCCATCGGCCTGATAGATGTTGAACCCCGGCACCAGGACTTGCCCATCCGATCTGAGGATCGCCAATGTGATCTCTTCCTCGGGTGCAAAACCCTGACCCATAAGAACTACTTCATCTCCGGCCTGAGCCATCGGCGGAACCAGAGAGATCCAGATTGATACCCCAGCCGTACCGACTGCGGCGCCCCCGCCGGACGCCCTACGAGTCGCAGCAGGCTCTGGCCCGCTTGGCGGAGCGCCAGATTGACCGCCGCCGAACAGAGGCCGGAGATCTAGGCCACAGCCGGCCAGCGGCATCATTGCTACCAGCGCCAGCATGATCAGTAACCTCGCACCCTTGCTCATCATACGCCGCCCTTCCCTGTTCTTTGCCAAGCCGGAGCTTGGGGAGTCTACCGAGCTTGTTTGCAAGGCGCGTGCCAAAAAAGGAACTGGGGAGCGGCAGGCGAGACCAGGGTGGGGCCAGGGATCAGGGATCGGTAAACGGGGCAGGGGTCGGCGGCCGGGAGCTAGAAACCGACCCGGCTTGTGCCGCCAGGTTACTAGGCAGATTCTAGAGCGTCTTGGAAGAAGCCATCAACGCCTCGAAGATGGAGTCAGTGAGCTGGGCGAGGCTGATCAGTTGCGATGCGCTAGCTACATCGCTTTGAAGCGGCGTGATCGACGCCAAACCTTGGCGCAGAGCCCAAATATCAGAATTCTCCGCCATATCCCATTCGGCGTTGCCACGGACGATCCAATAGTAGCTTTTCCCTCGCGTGTCTACGTGCTCCTCGACCGAATCGACGTAGCTCCGTTCGCCAAGGCGCGTGACGGCCACGCCTTTCAACTGGTTCAGTGGAAGGTTCGGCAGGTTAACGTTGAAGAAGCTCTTCGCCGGCAGCTCTGCTGCTGCGAGTTTGCTACCCAAGACGGCAGCCAGCTTGGCCGCCGGACCGAAGATCGGGTCTCGTAGCTCGGCGACTGAGATGGCGATAGCCGGAACACTGTTGAAATACGCCTGCATCGCAGCGCCGACAGTGCCGGAGATTAGAACGTCGTTGCCCAGGTTCGCGCCTTCGTTGATTCCTGAAACCACGAGGTCGATCTTCTCTTTGCTCAGCGAGTGTAGCCCGAGGATCACGCAGTCCGCCGGGGTACCCTCTACAGAGTAGGCCTTAACCCCTGCCACGTGAGGCCGCAACTCCTTCACTCGAAGAGGGCGGTGAAGCGTCACGGAAGTGCCGACCCCACTCTGTTCCCGGTCAGGCGCTACCACCAGCACTTTGCCAATGGTCACTAGCTCTTCTACAAGCGTCCAGAGCCCGAGGGCATGGGCGCCGTCGTCATTGGTTACTAAGATGTTGATCTTCTTACCTCTCAGTTCAGTCAGTACCGAGGACGCGACGTCCAACCACCCGCAAGCGCCCCTCTGCGAAGAGCTGAATCGCTCGTGGCAAGAGCCGGTGTTCTTGCTCGAGAATCCGCGCGGCCAAAGACTCTACATCATCCGTGTCAAGGACGGGTACAGCGGCCTGCAAGATAATCGGCCCAGCGTCCACCGCTTCCGTGACGATGTGCACGGTACAGCCCGAGACCTTCACCCCGTGAGCAAGAGCATCTGCCTGAGCATGCAATCCACCGCCGAAGGCTGGCAGGAGCGAAGGGTGGATATTGATGATGCGTTCGGGAAACGCACGGCACGCCTCGGGATGTAGGACGCGATCGAAGCCTGCTAGGACCACCAGTTCCACCCCTCGGTGCCGCAAGACATCAATAATGGCAAGGTGATGTTCTCGTCGCGAGCGATAGGCCTCGCGAGTCACTACTTCACAAGCCAACCCGTGGCGCCGAGCGCGCTCTATCGCCAACACATCCGGATGGTTGCTGATCACCACAGCGATCTCCGCGTCGATCTCGCCTCTCTCGATTCCATCGATGATCGCCTGGAGGTTGCTACCTCGCCCCGAGACAAGCACCCCCAGCTTGAGCTTTTCCGACAATTCTTTCTCCCTCGCCTACCAAGTAGCTATCAGCCGTTAGCGGTCAGCTTTCAGTCCTGCTCACGAAGGACTGACGCCCTTCCAGCCGCGATGCTCTGGCTGATCACGTAAGGCTGGTGGCTTGGGCAGGGGACAAGCCCCCGCGCTGCGTTCTAGGCGACAACTCCCTCATCTGGCAGCCACTTGGGTTCTTTGACGGTGAAGGTGCCGCCTAGGCTCCTCGCTTCTTCCTTCAGTTCCCCCAGCTCACGATTGTACAGCGCTTTTAGGGCGCGAAACCGATCGGCGTCGACGTCGCCGACAGCGTAGCGATCGTTGATTCCAGGTACGCTGGCCAAGATCTGATTGATGCGCTCCTCGATCTCCTGCAGTCGCTCGCGGCGGATCCGCTCTCTTTCAGCCGCCAGAATCGCTTCTTGAAAGCGTTCACGCCGTTCGTTGTACATGCGCTCCCAGTACTGTCTTTCCTGTTCTTCTCGCAAACGTTCTTCTGCGGTGAGGGCTTCGAGCTTGGGCCGGCTGATCATTTCTCTGCTTGAGGGGGGTATGATAGCGCCAAGGAGGGGAATGCGCCATTCGTGTCCGCGCCAAGCCTGGACAGCACCCGCCACAGCGAGTAGCCAGAAGAACAGAGCAATGCCGCCGGCTGGCAGTAGCCTGCTTTGGAAGAGACGATCGCCTGGTACCGGAATACCGACTGAGGCGAGCAGAACGCCATCGGCCAGCGTCAACGCTTCTGTGGCCGCGAGAACAACGCCAGTGGCGGCGAATCGTAGTAGGTGAATGGCAAGCGCCTGACTGGCGTGCGTCCGAATCAAACCATCACGCTTTAGGATCTGCACCACGATGGACATAATGCCCAGATAGCTTAGGGCAGCCCAAAGGCGTGTCGTGTCCGGCCATCGCGCGGTGACTTCCGCGACCTCGGGGGTGGCGCCAGCTACGGCAGACAAGGAAGTTGTGCCAACGTATGCCCCAGAGCGAACATCGGGTTGGAATGGGCTGGCAGCCAGATAGGGCGGCTCTGTTCCAGACCCACGACCGGGTTTTTCTTCCGGTTCTTCGCTAGTCACCGGCATAGGATGCCAGATCTGCCTCTTGTGCAGTCTCTCAAGCGCCATGAGCATCTCTGCGGCGCTCTGGTAGCGGTCTGCTTTCGCTTTTGCTTGGGCCTTCATCACCACGGCTGCCAGCTCCTCTGGAACCTCTGGAGCAAACTGCCTTAGGTGTGGTACCTCATCGTTGATCTCACTGACGACCAGCGATACGAAATCGGTAGTCTCGAATGGCGCGCGTCCGGCGAGCGATCGGTATAGGACCCGACCCAGCGAGTACAGGTCAGCCCGCCCATCGACCCGCTCGCCCCGCAGTTGCTCCAAAGCCATATAGTGCGGACTTCCTAGGAAGGCACCAGGCGTGGTGAGTGTCATCGAGGTGGCACCCTTGGCCAATCCGAAATCGGTGACCTTGATTTGCCCCAGTCCCTCGTTCATCAGAATGTTATCAGGCTTAATGTCTCGGTGAATGACACCCATCTCATGTGCATACTGCAGCGCTTCGCATACCTGCATCGCAACTTCTATGGCGCGCTGAGGGGACAGTCTTCCTTCCTTATCAAGCAGTTGTCGGAGACTGCGGCCGGGGACGTATTCCATGGCTATAAAGAAGAAATCCCGTTCGCAACCTTGGTCATAGATGTGGACGATATTGGGGTGACTCAGCCTGGCGGCCAAGCGTGCTTCGCGCAGGAAGCGTTCCAGCAGTTCTCGATCGCCAGCCAGGTTGGGAGCGAGGACCTTGAGAGCCACGTCTCGCTGTAAAGTGGTCTGGATAGCGTGGTAGACCACTCCCATGCTCCCCCGGCCCAGTTCCCGCACCACGCGATAGCCGCCTAGTTCACGCCCGATCAGACCTTCCATCGTCCCGAAGCCCTGCCGATCAGATCGACTCAACCTTCTCTAGAGCTAGTTTGTCCAACTCCAGTTGGACCGGGATCGGGTACTCCCCTGTGAAACAAGCCGTGCAGAAAGAGTCCTTCGGCAGGTTCACGGCATCGATCAGCCCTTCAAGGCTAAGGTAGCCAAGGGAATCAGCACCTATGTAGCTCCGGATCTCTTCGACACTCTTCCGCGCGGCGATCAGTTCGCGGCGAGTAGCCATATCTACCCCAAAAAAACAAGGATAGCGGATCGGCGGGGCGCAGATCCGCAAGTGGATCTCGGCGGCCCCTGCTCGCCGCAAGAGGTTTACTACTCTTGGGGTAGTGGTACCCCTCACAATACTATCATCGACCACTACGACCCGCTGATTACGGAGGATCTCGGGCAAAGGATTGTATTTAAGCTGCACTCCGGCATCTCGCAACCTTTGGTCAGGCTGAATAAAGGTGCGGTGAACATAACGGTTCTTCAGCAGACCTTCGCTAAAGGGGATCCCAGCCTGACGAGCGTAGCCGATACCGGCAGCGGTCGCGGAGTCTGGCACGGCAATGACGAGATCGGCGTCGACGACATGCTCCTGCGCTAGGTTTGCACCCATCGCCTGGCGTGCCAGATGCAGCAGACGGCCCCTGATCACACTGTCGGGCCGGGCGAAGTAGATGTACTCGAAAATGCACATCGCCTCCCTCTCGCTTCGCTGCCCAACGTGGCCATGCACACCCTTCTCGTCGATTACAACGATCTCGCCGGGTTCAACCTCACGGAGAAAGCGGGCGCCGATATTGTCTAGGGCACAACTCTCTGATGCCAGCACCCATCCGCCATCCAGCAATCCCAGACATAGGGGCCGCACTCCAAAAGGATCGCGCACCCCAAGCAACTGCTCCGGAGTGAGTATAACTAAGCTGTAGGCGCCGTGCATCCTGGCCATCGCGCGGCGAATCCTTTCCACGATGTCGTGGCCGAATGAAGAGGCAATCAGGTGGGCAATGACCTCCGAATCAGTGGCGGTCTCAAAGGAGTGACCTTCTTCGATCAGTGCGGCTCTTAGGGTCTGGGCATTGACCAAGTTGCCATTATGACCCAGCGCAAAGGCGCTCCGTCCCCGGCCAAGCACAATTGGCTGTGCGTTACCAATACGGCTGGACCCAGTAGTGGAATAGCGGTTGTGTCCGATGGCCGTATTCCCCCGCAACTGGGCAAGCCTTGCCTCGTCGCCAAAGACCTGAGAGACAAGACCCATGCCAGTCTGGACTAGGATGTCGTCGCCGGTGGCGCTGGCGATACCGGCGCTTTCCTGTCCACGATGCTGCAGCGCATGAAGCCCAAAAAACGTGATCCTCGCTACGTCCTCACCCGGGGCATAGATGCCAAAGATCCCGCAACTCTCTCGCGGTTCGTCGTTCATCTCCACCTCGCGTTCGCCATCAGCTCGCCAGAGACGAAGAACCGCTCCCTGGCTCTGGCCAGAGGAGCGCTTCTAGACGAATTCGCTGGAGATACCTCAGCCGCCTTGCGCTTTCGTGGCTATTCGCCTTGTCAAGCAAACAGAACATACGGAGAGCGATCCTCGGTCGCATTATAACCGTTGGCTGAAGCCAGGTCAATATCCCGAAGACTGAGCCGTCTGCTGATCGGTTGCAGCAGGGCAGAGAGAAGTAGTAGAATGCTGACTGTATTGGGCGCTTGCCAGGTCACACGATTACGACTTGCGTAGGCCAGCCGCCGGTCGGCATCGGTGACTAATAGTCACGGGTTGTTGACTCAAGGGATCAGAGACTCTCACCCTGACCCTCCATCCACGCTAGCTAGCGAGCCCTCACCCCAACCCACTCCCCAGGGGAGAGGGGGCAAATCCTGTTGCTCAAGGGGACCGAGGCCGATCCCCTCTGGGCGGAGATTCGCCCTCCCAGAGGGAGGGGGCTAGGGTGAGGGAGACCGCGAGCAGGGCTAAACAATGGAGGAAGAAAGACGAAGCGAACATTCAGAACGAGACATCTGGCGATCACGGTGATCATGATCGGCATCCTTGCCGGCACGGGGTCTCTTCAGGCTGCTCCGGCAGCGGATCGAAGCGGACCAAACTCTCTCGCTGGCTCAGCTTTGGAATCGGAAAGCGCCAAGTTCGCACCGGGGGAAGTATTGGTGAAATTCAAGCCTGGTGTTGATGCTCTCCGGGCAGAGACTGCGGTGGGCCGTCTTGGCGGCGCTGTTCGTCAGCGTCTGCAGAACTTGGATATCCGGCGGGTTACTGTGCCCAAGGGCCTAGAGCGAAAAGTCATTGACGCTTTGAGGGCGGATCCCTCCGTGGAGTTCGCGGAACCAAACTACGTGCGGCGGATCGCCATGGCACCCAATGATCCCCTCTATCCGTCGCAGTCCGATCTCACGCAGATCAATGCGCCGCAGGCGTGGGATCTTACTACTGGGAGCGCCGATGTGACTATCGCCGTGGTTGACACTGGGGTGAGCCTCAACCATCCAGACCTCGCGGGGAAGATCCTGGCCGGAGCTAGCTTCGTCTCGGGGATCACCTCCGCGGACGACGACAATGGACACGGCACACACGTCGCCGGTATCGCCGCGGCAATCGGCAACAACGGCATTGGCATTGCAGGCGTGTCTTGGGGGGCTAAGATCCTTCCTGTCAAAGTCTTAGATAGTTGGGGAAACGGTACGGATTACGACGTCGCGCAGGGGATTGCTTGGGCGGCCGATCAGGGTGCCAAAGTAATTAACCTGAGCCTGGGAGGAGTAAATGTCGGGAGCGTGTTGCAAGAAGCGGTCTCTTATGCTCAGAGCAAGGGCGCCCTCGTCGTCGCCGCGGCCGGGAACTGCGCACAGGGGGGCATTGGCTGCGACTACTCTATCAACCCTGTGTTCTATCCCGCTGCCTACCCCGGCGTACTGGCCGTAGGCGCGGTAAACGCTGCCAATCAGAAGTCGAGTTTCTCCGAATACGGGAACTTCGTCGACGTGGTAGCACCCGGGGAATCCATTTGCAGCACTGTTCTGAGCGGCAAGTTCAGTTGCGCACTTTCGGGCACATCGCAGGCCACGCCACACGTCTCGGGGCTGGCAGCGCTCATCTGGTCCCGCAATCCTTCATTGACTGCGGATCAGGTAGCGAACATCATTGAGATGACGGCGACCGATCTCGGCAGCTTTGGTCGAGATGACTACTATGGCTATGGCTTGGTCAACGCGCTGGCCGCAGTGCAAGCGTCCACGTCCATGGTTCTAAGCCCCGGGAGCATGTCGTTCATGGGCGACGCGACGCGCAGCACAGCCACCCGATACCTGGACATCACGAACTTGGCGAGCCAGCCGATCAGCTGGATGCTGATTAGCGCTGTGCCGTCCTGGCTTTCGCTGAGCAAGACATCGGGCACAATCCCCGTCGGTGCGGACGACAAGGTGATCGTCGGTGCCTTGGGCGTTGGACTGGGCACAACTGGCACCTACACCTCAACCCTGACTATCGCTTCGTATGAAGGTGGCGCCTTCCTCAATGCCGCCCCTGTCTACATCACATTCGACCGTGTGGATCAACTCCCCATCCAATACTACTTCCCCATCCTGTTTCAGTCGCTGGCCGGTGGTTGATCCCTGGGCTGGCTTGGCATATCGGGGAGGGCGCGCTGTTGCACCCCTACCGCCTGTCGGCGCATCCTTGCTAAACATGCGAGGTGATATGCTCCAGCCTGCTCTCATGCAGTTGGAAAGGCGTAAGAGCGCAGGTGCGCGTACAGTGCCCGCGGAACCGCGGAACGGCGACATAGCGTTTGGTGGGCATTTATGGTAAAATTAGCCCGTTAGGAGGCTGCGTAGCTTGGGCGTAATCGACACGCTATCGGCTGGTTTTGCTCTGATCAACCGCCGACCGTGGCTGATGGTCATACCCGTAATCCTAGACGTCTTGCTCTGGCTCGGGCCAGTGGTAAGTGTGGCACCGCTGGTGGATCGACTTCCGGATGCCTGGTACGATGCGGCCACCAGCTTATCGAATCAGGGGTTGGAATCGTCGGTCTCTCGAGAAGAACTTGGGCAAGCCAGAGACGAGATTCGATCATACACCGAACAGCTTGGCCAGGTGAATCTCCTCTCCCTTTTGGCGCTACAGATGCCGAGTCTTATGACGGGGAGCGCGGTGTCCTCTCCCCTGGGAGCCGGCGTTCAATTGAGCATGGATAGCCTCGCTTTGGTCTTGCTGGTTGTCGCGGCCTTGAGCTTTGGCAGTCTCTTGATAGCCTCCCTTTTTCTCGCCGGCATTGGCATTTACGTACGAGGCGATGCATTCCGGCTTAGGCTTTACCTCAGGAGAAGCTTGATCAACTGGGGGAGGCTAATTCTCCTCTATGTCATAGTCCTAATTGCTCTGGCCGTGTTGGGCATGCCTGTGGCCATGATTGCTATCCTCGCTAGCGCCTTGAGTAAGACTTTCGGCGGGTTGATTCTCGGCCTGTTGCTGGCCGCGATGCTGTGGGCCGCGCTATACCTTTTCTACTCTTTAGCGGCGATGTTCGTCGGGGATGTCAATCCAGTACTAGCACTGTGGCACAGCTTCAACATCGTACGCTACAACCTCGGGCCGGCGATGGGGCTGGCGGTGCTGGTAGTGATTATTGGCCAGGGCATCGGTATAGCGCTGCGTTTCGTCCTCGGCAATCCGCTCTTGGTGTCGGCCGCGATCATTGGTAACGCCTATGTTGGTGCAGGTCTGGCGGCCGCCGCGATGATCTTCTATCGCGAACGGTACGCGATCTGGCAAAAGAAGGTGCGCTCAGGAAAGCAAGTTGTGGAGATGACCAAGTAGAGATGAGTCAGCAAGCAGTGGAGTACACGGCGCGAGATATTCAGGTACTGGAGGGCCTCGAAGCGGTGCGCCGCCGCCCGGGTATGTACATCGGTAGCACGGACCGGCGGGGCCTGCATCACATGGTCTATGAGATCGTGGATAATAGCGTCGATGAAGCGATGGCCGGCTTCTGCACTCGTATCGATCTGACGATCTCCAAGGACGGGGTAGTCACGGTCGCGGACAACGGACGCGGCATCCCTGTGGACATTCACGAAAAGACCGGTAAGTCGGCGCTCGAAACGGTGATGACCGTCCTGCATGCCGGTGGAAAGTTCGGTGGCCGTGGCTACAAGGTCTCAGGAGGGCTCCACGGCGTGGGTGCGTCGGTGGTGAATGCCCTTTCCTCCTGGCTGCGGGTCGAGGTAAAGCGGGATGGGAAGATCTACCGCCAGGAGTATGTCCGTGGCGTGCCACAGGGCGAGATCCGCGTTGTGGGCCAATGTGATCCGGCGGATACCGGAACGACCACGCAATTCCTGGCCGACAAGGAGACCTTCGAAGATCTGGATTTCGACTTCGACACGCTTATCCAGCGCTTTCGGGAGATGGCCTATCTGACTAAGGGACTGGAGATCGCCTTTCGAGATGAGCGCGACGATCGCGAGATGACCTTCTACTTCGAGGGGGGGATCGTCAGCTTCGTACGCCGGCTGAACAAGCGTCGCACGCCGATCCATTCCCGCCCCATCTACTTCGATCGCCAGGTCAACGGCACCTCTATCGAGATCGCCTTGCAGTACAACGACGGCTTTGCCGAAAGCGTTTTCAGCTTCGCCAACTGTATCAATACCGTCGACGGAGGCACTCACATTACTGGCTTTCGGTCGGCGCTGACCAGGGTACTCAACGACTACGCACGCAAGGCCAAGTTCCTCAAGGACGACGAGGCTAACCTCGCCGGTGACGACGTTCGGGAGGGCCTAACGGCGATTGTCAGCGTGAAACTGGGCGACCCACAGTTCGAGGGGCAGACGAAGGCGAAGCTAGGGAACGCCGAGGTGAAGGGCCAGGTCGAGACCGTGCTGTCGGAAGGGCTGAGCGTTTACCTCGAAGAGAATCCCAGTGATGCCAAGCGGATTCTCGAGAAGTGTATCACAGCGGCCAGGGCACGGGAAGCCGCCCGGAGGGCGCGAGAGCTGGTCATTCGCAAGGGCGCTTTGGAAGGCCTTACCCTGCCGGGTAAGCTGGCCGACTGTTCCGAACGGGACCCGGCTCGCTGCGAACTGTACCTCGTGGAGGGCGATAGCGCTGGTGGCTCGGCCAAGCAGGGCCGGGACCGGCGTTTCCAGGCGATTTTGCCATTGCGCGGCAAGATCCTTAACGTGGAGAAGGCGCGCGAAGACAAGATGCTCAACCACGAGGAGATTCGCACCATTATCACCGCCGTGGGCACCGGCATCGGCGAGCATTTCGACGTGTCCAAGCTGCGCTACCATCGCATTATCCTAATGACTGATGCGGATGTCGATGGTTCACATATCCGCACGCTCCTCTTGACCTTCTTCTTCCGCCATATGGAACCTCTGATTAGTAATGGGCACCTCTTCATTGCCCAGCCACCGCTCTATCGCCTGCAGAATGGCAAAGAGCATGTGTGGTCCTATAGTGAGCGCGAGAAGGACGAACTCCTCGCCAGATGGAAGGGCGCAAAGAATGTCAGTATCCAACGCTACAAGGGCCTTGGTGAGATGAATCCGGAGCAACTGTGGGACACGACGATGAACCCACAGACTCGGACCATCTTGCAGGTAACCCTAGAGGACGCGGTGAAAGCCGATCAGATCTTCGACATGCTGATGGGTGACGCCGTTCCGCCACGCAAGCACTTCATCACCGCCCAAGCTCGCAACGTCAAGAATCTCGACGTGTAGCTGCCACTAGCGGCCATAAGTAGGTTAGGCCAGGCGCGTTTGACTTGCCCGGGTTCGTGACCTTGGCCAAGTGGATGGATGAGGCGCTGAAGGGAAAGGCGATCCAGCCTAGGAAGATTCGTTTGCATTGGCGACCCAATAGGGGTCTACCTACCCATGAGCGTGAGCTCCTCTAGCATTGGAGGTAGGAGCGCCGGCTGCCGATCTTCCATCGTGGATGAACCTCAGGTCAATGGCCGTGCCGCCATCCGGTCCTCGAAGATGGTCCGGTGCAGGTCTGGCAGGGTGGCCGGAGTGGGCACGATAACGTCTCGCCGGGTCAAGGAAAGCGCGCCGGTAGGGCAGGCCGAGACACAGACAGCGCAGCCAATGCAGCGGTCCGACTTCACTTGTGCGACTTCATCCTGCAAGACGATGGCGTCCATTTGGCAGCGAGCCACGCAGGCTTCGCAGCCGTTGCACGAGTCAATCTCTATGGAAGCCAGGAAGTTCGACTTGGCGACGGAGTTCGGATTGTCGTACTTATGCAGGGCGCCGACCAGCCCGCAGCAGCAGGAGCAGCAGTTGCAGATGAAGCTGATGCGCTCCTGAACGTTGTCGGAGACGTGGATTAAGCCATACTTCTCAGCCCGGTCAAGGGTGCGCTGCATTTCGTCGGTAGACATTTTGCGGGCGAAGCCCCGCTCGATGAGGAAGGCGGCGAAGGGGCCAAAGACCATGCACATGTCCTTTGGTGCGCCGCAGGACTTGTCCACGAGGTCACGGTGGTGCCGGCAGTAGCAGGTGGCGATGCCAAGGGTGTTCTCGTCGTTGATGAACTCGGAGACCCTTTCGTAGGCGAACACCTCGATCTTGCTGGGAATCTCCTTTTCGATCGGAATGACCCGTGCCGGGGGAGTGACTTTGATACTCGGTCTGGTTCCCCCCTGCTCGCGGCTGGCCCTAGCATAATTGTCGAAGAGCCTCGCCATGCGCATCTTCGCCGGCGTGGTTTCGCCTTTCATAAACTGCATCTCGAAAATGCCGGGCAGCAGTGGCTGCAGGTTGTATTTGTGGACGCCCCGGCTGAATCGGGCCACCAATAGGCCTTTGTCGGCCATCCGCTCCAGAATCGGGAAGACCTGCTCTGGTGTGGCACCCGCCCGCTCAGCGATCACCTCAAGGGGATTGGTGCCCAGCGGCATAGCGATAGCCACCGCCGCCTCCTCGGGCGCAAAAAGCTCTTGTAGTAGCTCCAGCAGCGCTGGATTCTTGTTCGCCCCTGAAGCGATTTGGTTCATCCGGTCGGCGAGGCGATCATATAGACTCATTTTGGGCGTCCTTTCATCTGCTGAGTACCCAGACTCAGCTTTGGTGACAAGTACTGCTGTGATGATACTTGGAAACAGGGCAGGTAGTCAAGCGAAAGGATCCGCAACCTCAGCAGGCCAGGGCTACCGGGTAGCGAGGAGGTCGGTATCCATTAGCAAGGATATGGGTGGGTCAGCCAGCCTTCTCGTGGTAGTAAGGCATGGGCCCTTTCAGACCCCCTGAAGAGCAAGCGAAACGTGAATCCCTGGCACCGGGGACATCGGCTAGTGAGAATACGGGACCTTCGCCACTGGCGTTCACTGGTGTTCGGTCAGATCTGATGCGGATAGACGATCCGGCTGCTTCCCTCTCAAAGAGACAGAGGCGGCAATTGGACGAAGGACTCAACAGGAGACGCAGAGATTTCTACAAGATCCGTTAGGTCTCAAACGTCGATGGCCGCCTCTACAGGGTGCTAGGTTACGCTTATCGACGATGAATGACCCAGCGCATGGCATATTCTTTAACTTGACAGGACTCCAGAGTAGGGTATACTTCGACGCACCATGCGCTACCATCTGTTATCTCGAGGAGGTTGGTGAATGGCCTATCAGGATCTAGTGTTTGAGAAGCGAGACAAGGTTGGCCTTATTACCCTCAACCGGCCGACGAAGCTCAATGCCATCAACATGAACATGGTCGACGAGCTGGTTCAGGTGGCTGACGAGATCATGCGCGACGACGAGATTCGGTCGGTTGTAGTAACCGGCGCCGGCCGGGGATTCTGCTCCGGAGCGGACCTGACTGGCCGCCCAGCGGAGGAGCAGACTCCCGGGCGGCAGTCCCGGCTGGACCCGCTGATGTGGGTCGGGCGTTGGTGTCTGGCAATGGCCGGCATCGAGAAGCCGACGATCGCTGCTGTTAACGGCGTAGCAGCCGGCGCTGGCTGCTCGCTGGCGTTGGCTTGCGATATCCGGATCGCTTCGGAGGAATCACGCTATAGCCTCATCTTCATCCGCCGGGCGCTAGCCCCCGACGCCGGGGCGACCTACTTCCTGCCCCGCCTGGTTGGCCTGTCCAAGGCCTTTGAGCTTTGCTTCACTGGCGACATCATCGACGCCCAAGAGGCGGCGCGAATCGGCCTAGTAAGCCGAGTGGTCCCGGCCTCCCAGCTTATGCCGGAAGCGATGGCACTGGCGACACGACTGGCCGACGGCCCCCCGATCGCCATGCAACTGACCAAGCGTGCTCTACAGGCGAGCCTGCAGAATGACTTGGTGAACCAGCTGCGCCTGGAGGCGAGCTTGGTCAAGCTCAACGGTGGCTCAGAGGACGTGAGGGAGGGGCGAATGGCCTTCGTGGAGAAGAGACCTCCCAAGTTCACTGGTCGGTGAGACTTAAGGTGGCACAGAGTGGTGGGTCAATGTGGTAAGCTTGCAGAGACCGCTGCAGGTTGCTAGAATGGCCACAATGACACGCATCGCTCTGCTTGCCGATACGCATTCCACGAGTTTTGACGACGGTCTTGGCCCCGAAGTGGCCTCCTACCTCGAAGGAGTCGATCTGATCGTGCATGCCGGCGACGTCTATGCCAGCAGCGTACTGGACTGGCTAGAGACGTTCGCCGAGGTGGTGGTGGCAAGGGGGAACGGAGACGAGACGCTGGGACACGATCATCGGGTGGCAGATACGCAGGTGATAGACTGCGATGGCCTAAGCTTGGGGATCGTGCACTGCTTCGAGTACCCGCCGTCTTCTCCTTACTCGCTTGGCCAGCACATCCACGATACCTTTGGTCGAGATGTCGACGTGGTGGTTTTTGGAGATACGCATAGCCCGGTCTTCGCCCGACATGGCTCGACGTTGATCGTGAATCCAGGCAGTCCGACCATGCCGCTCACGCGGCTTGGCGCTCCGGGTACCATGGCCCTGCTAGACGCGAATGGCGGCCCCCCTCGCGCGCAACTCATCCAGTTGCAGGAGCCGATTCTCCTGAAGAGGCTGGGTTACCGGGAACCATGGGTTCTGCCACCCCGTTCTGGTTGATCGCCAGCACGACTTGGTCCTGAAGACCAAGTCGTGATTACCCCTTCTAATGGGTAGCATCTCTCATCGCTCGTGCCACATCTACACTGAGCAAGATCACGAACGACAGGAGCATGGCCGCACCTCCTATAAAGAAGGCCCATCGCAGCGTCCCCGCTAAATCGGCCGCGCCACCGGCAATTACAGCCCCTATCGGTTGAGCCAAAGACGCTACGAGAGAGCCAACCCCTGTCAGCTCGCCCGCGCGGGTCTCTGGAATCAGGTCCATGAGCAAGGGGATGAGCAGTGTCGTGGTAATGGCGTTAGCAATGCCGATGATCAACATCGCCACCGGGATGGCGACTAGCATAAGAACCGGCGCCTGAGAGATCGGTTGCGCGAACTGTGCCGCCAGTACGCCCATCAGTCCAAAGAGAAACAGTCCCACAGCCAATACCGGCTTCTTGCCAAACCGCTCGGTCGATATGCCAGCCGGTATCGCGAAAAACGCCGCTCCCACTATTGCTGGGGCTAGCAAGAGGAAGGACGTGTTTGCTGCAAGCCCTAGCACCTCCACACCAAAACGTGTCAGGAAGGGAGTGAGTCCACCATTCCCCAGCCAGAAGAAGAACATTACCGCCATGTACTTCAGCAATTCACGATGCTGGGAGAGTTCCTTGATATAGGCCCGCACAGTAAAGTGCGTTCCGTCTGAATCGGCCGAAGGCGCAGCCGCTGGCTCTCGGATGGCGAAGGAGGTGACGGCGAAGCTGAGGACAATGCCAATCGCCACCGCCCAGAACACCACCGCCTGTTGGCTGTTCCAGAATAGGTAGGCCAGCACTGCCACTGCAGTGGTGCCAAGCATAGTGAAGACGGCCATTACGCCGCCCACGCGTCCTCGCTGCTCTGATGGCGCAATATCAGCCAGAAGGGCTAGATAAGGAATGTAGGCAATGGCGAGGAAGAATGAGAAAACCGTCATGATCGCCACGACAGCCCATAGTGCTGGATAAGTGGAGAGGAAGATCAACGAGGCTGCGGTCAGCGGCACGCCAACCAAGAAGAAAGGCCGGCGGCGGCCAAGGCGATTTGGCGGTAGGCGATCGGACAGCGCACCGATGAACGGCTGAACAAATCCGCCGACGAAGGACCGTTCTTGAGCCAGAAATCCGACCAACACAATCGGGATCGGGTAGGCCGTCAGGAAAAGGGGAAAAGCGAAGTTCGCAAAGGCATACGCGAGGTTGGCCCCAAGGTTCGCCACGCCGTATCCTACCATTCCCCGGAACGTTAGACGCTTCACGTCTCCGGAATCCTCTCTCTGCTGCATGTATTGCCAACAACAGAAAGTGTACCAAGGCAGTTGCCGGCAGCAAGGAGGAACAGGCGATGGCATCGGTCTTGGAGCCAATCGCTGCAGATCTGCGCTATGGCGAGAGTGGCAGCTTTGGAGTCACCGTGACCGGGAAGGCTGAGATACAGCTGCCAACAATGCTTTGTTTCACCTCTCAGGGGCTTGCTCTTCCAGTTCATTGGCGGCAACCTGTCGATGGTTTCTGTTCGGAGGCGAGCCAAGTCTGAGCAGCCTGAGACCGGTAGTTCAGCAACGTATGCCTGCTGGAATCGTCTGGCGCTGGCCCTCGCCATATCTTATCACAGGTTCGAACCGAAAGCACATGCTTACATCCGCCTTCGCGTTCCGACTTTGACAGGCGAGAGTGAGGAATGGTACCCTATCGGCACCTGGTTGCCGAAGGAGATCTAGGCGCAGGCTCTACGCGTGCGGTGCACAACTTGGGGTCAGCATAGGTTGCAGAAGATGGAGCATGGTGTGGCCGGGACCGTCCATCTCAGAGCCTGTGATCCGTCGTCTGCGCCTTTGTGGTTCCCAAATTGAGGCGCTAAGCAAGTGATAACCTCGCAGGCGAATCCCAGTTGCCCTCACAAGCACCTGCGAGGACGCGGTCAGGCAAGATGCCTGCAGACCACAAATCGTAGACATTTGAACTCACGATAAGGAGAGCAGCATGGAGTATCGAAGACTGTTTCAGCCAGGGCAGATTGGCAGGATGCAGCTCAAGAACCGCCTAGTAATGCCGGCAATGGGTACCGGCTATGCAGATGCCCAAGGCCACGTGAGCGCCTGGAGCAAGAGGTACTATGGAGAGAGGGCGAAAGGTGGCGTCGGCTTGATCATCACCGAAGTGACTACTGTGGTGCCGACCGGAGGCAGTCAGTTATCTGTCGCCGACGACGAATGCATCCCAGGTTTGAGCGAGCTTGCCGAGGTAATCCACAAGGGGGGTGCGAAGACGGCGCTGCAGCTCTGGCACTCGGGAACACAACACCTCGTGGCAGACACACCGCCTGAAACAGTGGGTCCTTCACCGATCCCAAATCCTTATGGCGAGATACCACGGCAGCTTGCCGCCGAAGAAATCCAGGACATTGTCCGGCGGTTCGCTGCCGGAGCGGTCAGAGCGCAGAAGGCCGGCTTCGATGCTGTCGAGATTCATGGCGCGCATGGGTACTTGATCGCGCAATTCCTGTCGGCGGCGAACAACCAGCGGCGCGACGAATATGGGGGATCACTCGAAAACCGGGCCCGGTTCCTACTGGAAGTTATTCGGGCGATTCGAGGGGCTGTAGGCCCAGACTTCCCAGTGTGGTGCCGGATAAATGCACAAGAGTATTTACCCGGCGGCAACCAGATCGCCGACACCAGACTAGTGGCGCAGTGGGCAGAGGCGGCTGGCGCCAATGCCATCCACGCCTCTGCCCGCGGCTTTGCTTTCCACGGGAGTGCTACGATCCCTCAGCAGCCTGGTATTCTGGCACCGTTGGCCGCGGCGATCAAGGAAGTGGTCGGCGTTCCGGTCATCGCCGTGGCAAGACTCGATCATGAGCTTGGCGAAAGGATCCTTGCGGAAGGAGGCGCCGATTTTATCGCTATGGGCCGGCGTCTCATTGCCGACCCCTGGATCCATCAAAAGGTGTTCGAGGGTCGAACAGAGGACGTTAACCCCTGCATCGCCTGCAACGAATGTATAGACTTCCTACCCGTGCGCCGGTTACGATGCGCAGTGAACCCGGCGGTTGGCACCTTGGAAGAGAACGATATTCAGCCATCAGACAGGGCAAAAAAGGTGGTCGTTGTGGGTGCCGGCCCTGCGGGCCTGAAGGCGGCCACAACGGCCGCCTTGCGCGGGCATCGCGTGACCCTCGTCGAAAAGTCCTCAAACCTGGGTGGGCAATTGAACTTGGCGGCGATCCCGCCTGAGAAAGGGGATATCGCGAAGCTCGTCTCGTATCTGGCCTTTCAGACGAAGAAGGCCGGCGTACGCGTCGAGACGAACACGGAAGCGACATTCGATTACCTCTCGAGGCTAGAGCCCGATGTAGTCGTGTTCGCGACTGGGGCCGTGCCGCAGCGGACTGGGATTCCAGGAGCACATGGTGCCAATGTGGTGGATGCCGCGGACGTGCTGCAAGAAAAGGTCCACGTGGGGCAAGAGGTGGTGGTGATTGGTGGTGGCATGGTCGGCTGTGAAACCGCCCATTTCTTGGCGACAAAGGGCAAGCACGTGACCATTGTCGAGTTACTGGAAGTCCTGGCTTCCAAGATGAGCGTGGCGGCGAGGGCCAGGCACGTCAGCCTCCTGGCGGACAGTGGCGTCAGAATGGTGACCGGCGCTAGATGTCAGGAGATCAGAGAGAACGAACTTGTCATCGCTGTCAATGGGCAGCAGCAGATCATTACTGCCGATGCCTTCGTGCTGGCGACCGGGTATGATCCTGACGTATCGCTGTACCGCGAAACGAAAGACAAGATACCCGAAACCCATCTGATCGGCGATGCCCTCGAACCGCGGAATCTGGGCGAAGCGATCAGAGACGGATTCCGCATTGGTCTTTCGATCTGACAAGAGCCAATTCAGGGCCAGACGAAGCGGTGTTCTTGGAAGCACTTCCCCTGCGAGTGCGTCATGCAGCCGTCGAACTTTGGTGTGGTCTCGTATTTCAGACCCGGGCCGTCGAACCAGCCGTTAATCCGGTCGGAAGTGCCACACTGATGGTTGTCGATCACGCCAAATCTGTTTACGCCCCGGTAGGCGAAGCAGTTGCCGGGCTCCATTCGGCACGGATGACGTATTCCTCGGGAATCTCGCGGGGGGACCGGGCACCGGGTTTTTGGTGGCACTGCAGACGCTCGACGTGGCCAGGCCATGCGTGGCGGCGGGGATTGCACGTGCGGCCCTCGAGGAAGCGTTGGAATTCGCGAAGGCCAGGATGCAGTTTGGACGCGCGATCTTCGAAAACCAAACAGTTTCCTTTGCCATGGCCGACATGGCGACCAGCATCGACGCGGCTCGCCTCTTGACCTTGCGCGCCTGCTCTCCAATCGAGAGCGGCGGGGAGTTCACCAAGGAAGGCTCGACGGCCAAGGTCTTCGCCACCAAGGCGGCAGAGCAGGTGTGCTCGAAGGCGATGCATCTGTTGGGATCCAGCGACTACAGCCGCGACGGCATTGTGGAGAAGTACTGCCGCGATGCGAAGGCTCCACCCATTCTAGAAGGCACCAGCGAGATCTAGCGTCACACCATTGCCGCCGAACGCTAGAACGGGGGTGGGTCTTTGGGGGTCAGGGATCGGGAGTTGGGGCGCTGCTCCCTCTCCCTATGAGAGAGGGCCAGGGTGAAGATCGAATGCCGGTTGTCGGCGCTCTGCTCCCACCCCAACCCTCTCTTTCAGGGAGAGGGGACTGCCGCCTCTCTCTACCATCCCCGGTCCTAGGCCCTCGCTCCTGTTCTAGACGCGTTCGAAGATTGTCGCCGGGGCCATGGCACCGCCGGTGCATAGTGTGACCAAGGCGTACCTGGCTTGCCGTCGGTGCAGTTCGTAGATCGCCGTTATGGACAAGCGGCAGCCTGAGTTGCCGACCGGATGGCCGAGCGCCAGGGCGCCGCCATTAACGTTCAATTTCTCCATCGGGGCATGAAGCTCCTTAACCCAGGCCAACGGGATCGGGGCAAAGGCCTCGTTGACCTCGAAGATGTCGATATCGTCCATCTTGAGGCCGGCTTTTTGGAGAACCTTGGGAGTAGCGTAGAGCGGTCCCGTGAGCATCAAGACCGGGTCACAGCCCACCGCGGCATTCGCCACAATGCGGGCGAGTGGGGTTAGGTTCAGTTCCTTGACCTTGTCCTCGCTCATCAAGAGAACGGCGGAAGCTCCGTCGGTGACCGGGCTAGAAGTGCCGGCCGTGATCCATTTGGTGCCGAGGGCCGGCTGGAGAGTGGCTAGCTTCTCCAAGTTGGTATCGGGACGGATGGTTTCGTCGGCATCGACGACGATCTCGTTGCCGTCTTTGTCGAGTCCTCTCGTGGGCAAGATCTCCCGTTTGAAGTATCCGTTCACTGTAGCTTGGTGAGCTTTGGTATGACTCGAGACGGCGAACTTCTCGCAGTCTTCCCGGCTGATCTCCCATTTCTCGGCAATTGCTTGGGCGGCCTGGCCCTGGTTGTAGACCTTGCCTTCTACCCTCTTGGTGTAGTACTCGCCGAAAATCGTGCCCTGGGGCCGTCCGTCGGGAAGCGTGCCACCCATGTCACTACCAATAGGATACTTGCTCATGATTTCGCAACCGGTCGCCACGATTACGTCCATCGTGTTGGAGGCGATCAGACCATAGGCAAGCTGGATGGCGGTCAAGGAGCTGCCACACTGGCGATTGACTGAAATGCCCGGGACGTGATTCGGGTATTGGGAGGCAAACACTCCCGTCCGACCGAGGGTGAAGCCCTGTTCGCCAACCTGATAGACGGTACCGTTGATCACTTCTTCCACTATTCCGGGATCGACGCCAACCCTCTTGACGACCTCATCCAGGACGTGGCCCAAGAGCACGGGGGCCATCCATTCCCTCAAGTACCCGTTTCGCTTTCCCACCGGGGTTCGGACAGCACTAACGATGAAAACGTCGCGCATTTGGACACTCCTTTCAGTGATCTGGCCACTGCCATCATGTCTCCGGCCAAGACCCGATGCCTGATGATAGCCTTGCTGTGTCTGGCTGTCAAGTCTGCTGTCTGCGGTTGTGAATGGTCTATGATTCTGTCACCCCGTAACGGTTCAGTGAAAATGTCACCCATGGGGTACCATAAAGAGTATGGAACCGGAGATGGTGACATTGAACAAGAAGGAGCAGAAGCGAGCGTTGGT
>Ga0315298_1001143_pt1 | contig 49940 bp, 41 predicted proteins | sample WHS_1_MG_FD_203077 | JGI IMG/M metagenome (GOLD analysis project Ga0315298, IMG submission 203077) | Extremophilic microbial mat communities from Washburn Hot Springs, YNP, Wyoming, USA - WHS_1_MG | ecosystem: Environmental > Aquatic > Thermal springs > Hot (42-90C) | place: USA: Wyoming...
CCCACCTTACTTCCACTTGGTTGCTTCAGGGAATTGAAAGGTTTGCTCAGGACAGAGAGAAGCGGCTATCCCGACTAAAAATAGGCTGAGACAAATTCAGGTTCCCTCGTTTCTCTCCGAAGTCCTCGGAACATTGCTCTTCCAGATTAAAAAGAGGGCTCCCAAACCAACAATTATTGAAAAATGATAAGTCAAAAGGCGCCAGAGTAAAGTGAACAAAGCGAGGAGCGTTTGAGGCACCATATTAAGAAAGAGAGTAGCCAATCCCAGCTCTGCAGCGCCACTTCCTCCAGGTGTGGGTGAAAAGGCCAATAAAATATTTAGAGCTAATTGCCCGGTGAAAGCCTGAAAGAGGTAAAGATCTGTCACCCTCAAGGAGTACAGGACTAAAGGAGCGACAGCCAACAAGGCTACCCAGTAAAATAAAGCGCAAAGAGCTGCTAACAAAAGATTTCTCCAGCCTAAGGAGAAAAGTACTTGGGAAGAAACACGTAGCTTCTTCCCTTGAACCAAACTCCAGCGCCAAGCCCTTCTAAATTTTTCATTTTTTAGCAAATGTCTTAAGGGCCAAGAGCGGATTTTCCTCATATAGGCATTCGGTTTCCGGGAAGGTTTAGTATAGAGGTAAAGCAGCCCAATTAAGCTTAATATCAAAGAAAAGGGGAGTGCAAATGTTAGAGGGGAAGCGCTATTTGCCCAAATTTTAGGACCATGAAGCAAAAATAGAAAAGGAAGAACCAAAAGGGAAAGAACCGCTGTTATTCCCATGCGCGCGGTCAAGACTAAGGCGCTTTTTCCTGCATCCACCCCCTTCCTGCTTAAAAGATAAATGAAAGCTGGAGGCCCGCCTGAGTAAAAGGGGGTTATATTGGAAATCAGGGTCCCTACTAGGTTAAACAAAAAGAGATCTTTGAATTTTACTGGATTTTTAATTCCCTGGAAGAGAAACCAAAAAACAGAAGCATCCAGTCCCCAGACGATAAACATCAAAAATAGAGCAGGAAAAAAGTAGAGAAGGTCCAGGTTTTTAATTAGCTCAATTCCGGCCCAACCATGAGTAAAGTAAAAAATGCCCAGGATGCTGAATAAAGAAATGCCAAGGGCCACTAAAAACTTTCTGTGTAAACCCTTAAATTTTAACCCAGCCTTCACCTGACTCACTTAAAAACATTAGCAAAAATATGAATGCTTGTCACCCATCGGGGCTTTTTGAACAATAAGGCAGGAGTTATCTATCCTGGTATAAGGGAAATTCGCTCCTGATTTTTTCTACTAAAGAGAGTTCCACTTCTAAAGAGAGAACCGTTTCTTTCTCTCGAGCTTGAAGGAGGACTTCTCCCCAGGGGTCTACGATCATGGAGTTCCCGAAATAGGAAAGGCTGGAAGAGTCTTCGCCTACTCTATTACAGGCCACAATATAATACTGGTTTTCGATGGCCCTAGCTCTCAGAAGGGTTACCCAATGGCTTTCCCTAGGGCGAGGAAACTGAGCTGGCACAAAAACAACTCTTGCGCCTTGAAGGCGCAACTCCTGAAATCCCGCGGGAAACCTCAGTTCATAGCAAATCATCACCCCCATTTTCCCCCAGGGAGTTTTCAGGCATTGGATACCAGATCCGGGAGTGAAATACTTATCCTCTCTGAGCAATGGAAAGAGTATCCTTTTACGATAAAATCCCAGGATTTCTCCAAAAGGAGAAAGGAAAAAAGAGGTATTGTAGATTTTTTCTTCAGATACTTCCGGAATCGTTCCCCCCAAGAGGTAAAGATGAAATTTATGGGACCAGCTGCGCATCAAGTCAAGCGTTTCTTGAAAATATTTTTTAGCCAGAATTGGAAAATTATGGTCCAAGGCAAAACCAGTACTCCACATTTCTGGTAGCAGACATATTTGCGCTTGTAGGTTGGAAACCTGTTCTAAAAAGGAAAAGACCCGTTTAACGTTGGTTTCCCAATCGCCTCTTTTGATGTCCATCTGAATTAAGGCAATTCTTACTCTTTCCATTTTTCTCTTCTAATTAGTTTAAAATAATAAATATGGAGGTGAAATAGGAAATGGCAAATAGATTGGAAGGAATTAGGGTTTTAAGTGTGATTTCGCCTCATAATTTCCGAGACGAGGAGTATCTGGAGCCCAGAAAAATTCTGGAATCCGAGGGAGCCATAATAAAAGTAGCCAGCACTTCCCTTGACCAGGCTAAAGGTATGCTGGGGTTAAAGGTTAAACCAGACCTGGACTTAACCTCCGTGAATGTAAACGAGTTCAACGCTGTCATCGTAGCAGGTGGATCCGGTACTCCCCAATACCTGTGGGGAAATTCCTTGCTTCATTACATTCTGAAAGAAGCGGTAAAACAGTCCAAGGTTGTGGCTGCCATTTGCCTTGCTCCTGCTATATTAGCTGAAGCGGGATTGTTAAAAGGATTAAGCGCAACCGTTTTTCCCTCCCCTGAAGCTGTAGCCAAGTTGAGAAATGGGGGCGCAAAATATGTGGATCAGCCGGTAGTAGTGGAAGAAAAAATAATAACTGGACGCGATCCCAATGCAGCCACAGCCTTTGGAAAGGCTGTGGCTCAGGCAATCTGGAAGGAGATCCTGAAGAAACCCCTCGCTGAATGGTAATTGCTTTAAAACTGGTAATTCATCTTTTAAGAAAAGCCTGTAGAGCTCAGCGCTTGGCCCTGACAATTAAGTAAACGCCAAACCCGATTAGAATTAAAGGCAGAGTAATTCTCCAGCCCCAGTTCCAGATGCGCCAGTCGAAGATGTTGCCTAAAAGTAGAAGCAGGCCAAAGAGAATTATGAAAAGGCCAAAGATTACTCCCCATTCCACATTGGTAATTCTGTGGGGAACCTCGTTCTGAATAAGAGACTCTCCCTCTGGGGCCTCTGGAATTACAATCATGGCTAAAATATAAGCGAAGATGCCAAAACCTCCGAAAAAAACGGTGATTCCCCAGATAAAGCGAATAAGGGTTGAATCAATTCCCAAAAGTTCTGCCAACCCTCCACAAACTCCAGCGATCATCCTGTCCTTGCGAGAACGATACCACTTTTTCACGGTTGATTTTCCTTTCTCATTTTAGCCGATCGAAATTATTATAGAGGAAAACAACTGGAACCGGGAGGAAAGTCAAAAATGGAATTAAAGGAAGCTATCTTGACTCGTAGATCGATAAGGAAATTTCAAGAAAGGGATATATCTCCAGCCCAAGTTGAAGAGTTATTAAAATTGGCTTCTTGGGCACCAAGCGCTAACAATTACCAAATGTGGTTCTTTTATGCCATACATTCCAAAGAAGTAAAGGAAAGAATAGCTCGTGCTATCGAGGTCAAACTCGATGAAATACTTTCTTGGCCTGAAGTCAAGGAAATCAAGGAAAAATTTTCCTGGATGAGCAAGTACGCTCAATATGTCCGAGAGGCTCCCTGGCTGATTGTTTTTGCTCTGGAAGAGAAAAGATCTTCCTTGGAAGAGCTCTTGTTGAAAAGAGGGTTGGAAAGGGAAAAAATGGAGCACTGGCGGCCTCACGCCGGACTCCAAAGCGTGGCCGCCGCAATTCAGAATTTTCTGCTTGCAGCACATGCTGAGGGTTTAGGAGCAGTCTGGATGGTAGGCCCCCTTTTTGCAGTGGAAGAGATCGAAGCCATTCTGAATGTGCCCCCTCAAAGAAAAATAGTCGCTCTTGTTCCTTTAGGCTACCCAGGGGAATCGCCTTCTCCTAAACCCAGAAAAGTTCAAGAAGAGACCTGGAAAATTATCCTGTAAATCTTTCCAATCCAATCCTCAGCTTTTGCCCGTCGATTTCCACTTCTCTGAGGAAAGTCCCTTCCTTGATTTCGGGAACAAATTTTGCCGATAGAGTTTCTTTTTTCAGGTAGTCCTGAAACTCAAAGAAGACCTCCTCTAAGGAAGGTTCTGCTTGAAAATAAGTGATAATGCGATCCTCAACATTAAATTGGGCTTCTTTGCGCAATAATTGAATAGTATGAGCGATGTCCCTTGCCCAACCTTCTTTGCGGAGTTGAGGCGTGATCTGGGTATCGAGAATTACCAAGTGGCTGCCTTCAGCCTCTGCTGCGAAACCTGGTAAATCCTTTCTATGAATGAATACCTCCTCGGGTTCCAGCCGAATGACTTCCTCGGGGAAGTAAAGAACAAGGGGTTTTCCTTCGATGATTTTTTGGGACGCTTCTTCACTGTCAAGTTTCTCCAGAGCCTGCTTGATCAAAGGCAATTTTTTCCCGTATTTTGGCCCCAAGATGGGCAGATTAGGAAGGATCGAAACTTCCTGCATCCCCTGCGCTTTTTCCTCAAAAACCAATTCCTTAATGTTCAACTCCTCCAGGATCAGCTCTTTGAGTTCCAGAACAATTTCTTTTTCCTCTTCCTTCAGACCCACGAGGATCAGGCGGGGTAACGGTTGGCGCACTTTGATGGCTGCTTTATTTCGGGCTGCTCTGCCCAGGCTCACCAGTTTTTTCACAAAGGCCATCCGTTCTTCGAGCACGGAGTTGATTAAGTTGAATTTAGGTTCAGGGTATGGGTTCAAATGAACTGAAATGGGTGCCTCGGGATTCACGGAGCGCACAAGGTTTTGATAGATAGACTCCGTCAGGAAAGGAATGACAGGCGCCAAAAGAGAGCATAATGTAGTAAGAATTTCATAGAGTGTGAGGTAGGCGTTGATTTTATCCTCGTCTTCTTCCGATTTCCAGAATCTCCTTCTGCTTCTTCTTAGCCACCAGGTAGAAAGGTCCTCCACGAATTCCTCGGTCTTCTCCACTAAAGCGCTTACGCAGTAGGCATCCAGGCTCTCTCGAGCAATCCTTATCAAGCTCTGAAGGCGGGAAATAATCCATTGGTCTAAAAAAGAGCGATTTTCATAAGGGGCGCAATATTTTGTGGGGTTAAACTTGTCAATGTTAGCGTAGGTGACGAAGAAGGCATAAATGTTCCATAGAAGGAGGATTTTTTTGGTCACTTCCTCTGCTGGTCCGTATCCAAAAAGAAGATTTTGCTGAATATCCTGAGAGGCATAGAGCCAGCGCATGACATCCGCACCCATTTTTTCCACGGCCTCGTCAAACCAGATTGCGTTGCCCAAACTGCGGTGCATGGGTCTCCCTTTTTCATCCAGAAGCTTTTCGTAGACAAGGGCCGAAAGATAGGGAGTTCTTTCTTCCAAAGTAACGCTCATAAAAAGCATGGAATAGAACCATAGTCGAATTTGTTCCCTCATTTCAGTGATGAAATGAGCAGGAAACCAGCGTTCCCAGTATGCTCTATCGTGCAGATAGTTCAGGGTGGAAAAGGGTACAATGCCCGCATCTAACCAACAATCACCGACCTCTGGTATTCGTTCCGCAATCCCTCCACAGTGAGGACACCGGATCTTGACCTGGTCAATCCAGGGTCGATGTAACTCCGGGATCTTTAACGATTTATCCAGGGCCAGACTTTCCAATTCGGCCTTGCTTCCTATGATGGTCGTCTTACCGCAATCCTTGCATTGATAAAAAGGTAAAGGCAGTCCCCAGAACCTCTTTCGGGAAATGCACCAATCCCCCATGTTTTCCAACCAATCCCGCATCCTTTTTCCTGCAGATTCCGGAATCCAGCGGACCTTTTCCGCTTCCCGGATGAGCATGGGCCTGATCTCCTCAGTAGAGATGAACCATTCGTCCACAACCTTAAACACCAGTTCCTCGTGGCAGCGCCAACAGACTGGATATCTATGTTTATATGGCTCTAATTTGAAAAGCAAGCCCTTTTGCCTCAAGCTGTCAAAAATCAGGGGGTTGGTTTCTTTGAGGGATTTTCCGGTGAGCATCCCGTATCCCTCCACATATACTCCATCATCATCAATGGGTACCAGGACGGGAAGGGAATGAATCCTGGAAAGCTCAAAATCTTCAGCTCCACAACCTGGGGCGATATGGACGATGCCGGTTCCTTCCTCTTCCCCTACTTCCTCCCAGGGGATCACTTTATGCTTTATTCCCTTTTGGGCAGCGAATTCATCAAATGGTCCATGATACCTGAGCCCTAAGAGTTCTTTTCCCTTTAAAACCTGAAGGACTTCGCCTCTGGGGAGCAACTCTGGGACCTTGGCGCGGGAAAGTATGTAAATAGTATCATCCAGTTTTACTTTGGCATAATCCAATTGCGGATGGACAGCTAATGCTACGTTGGCGGACAGAGTCCAGGGGGTGGTGGTCCAAACCAGAAAATATTCCCCCTTTTGACCTAAAAGGGGCAAACGCACAAAAACAGAGGTATGAACGAGCTCTTGATAGGAATCTGAGCCTAAAAGTTCATGTTGAGAAAGGGAAGTTCCACAGCGAATGCACCAGGGCATGCTGCGATGACCTTTATATAGCCAGCCCTTTTCGTGGCACTTTTTTAGAAAATACCAAATATGCTCAATGTTATTGTCTGTCAGGGTATAATAAGAATTATCCCAATCCATCCACATTCCCAATCTCTTGGATTGCTCGGTAATTAGAGAAGCGTACTTAAAGACCCTTTCTTTACACTTTTGCGAAAAACGATCTAGCCCAAATTCTTCGATCTCCCTTTTCGAATTAAATCCCAGCTCTTTCTCTACCTCTACTTCCACCCAGAGCCCTTGGCAGTCAAAACCGTTCTGATAACGCTGGTTAAAACCCAGCATGGCTTTATACCTCTGGTAGAGGTCCTTATATGTCCTTCCCCAAGCATGGTGGACTCCCATGGGATTATTGGCCGTAATTGGTCCATCAAAAAAAGAAAAAATAGGACCATGCTCGTTCTTTTTCCTTAAAAGGTCGAAGGCCTTTTCTTTTTCCCAGAACTTCAATATTTCGTTTTCCTCTGAGGCGAAGTTCGGTTTCGAACTTACCGGCTTAAACACTTTTACCCTCCGTGAATCCATAAATTTAAGAAAAGCCTATAAACAAAAAACCTCTCTTAAAGGACGAGAGGTTTCTCGCGGTACCACCTTTATTGGCAAATGCCCACTCAGGGAGAATGCCCTTACTGATAACGGAGTAACCGGTGACGCCTACTTTAGGAGTTCGGGCCACAGCTCCGAGGTGATTTTCCGGTACTCTCACTCCAGGCTCGCACCTAACCCTGTTCGCTTCAGAAAAGAAATACCGTACTCGTCCTCATCCTCGCTTTTCCCATTTTTTACTCAAAAAGAACAATGCTGTCAACGTGGTGTTTTGCTTAAGATTGAGGAGAATTATTGACTTTTTGCCGACACTTTATTTAATCTAATTAAAACTAAAGGATAAATTAGGATGAAGGACAGGGGCAGAAGAAAAATAAACCAGTCTTTGAACACTGGAATTGCCCAGAAAATAAAGCAGATTAGAAATAGCGTAGGAATGTCTCTTCAGGAACTTTCTCAGAAAACAGGCCTCTCTATGACCTTTCTTTCCCGCTTAGAAAATGACAAGGCCAACATCAGCATATTGAATTTAAGGGCTGTAGCCAACGCTCTGGGTGTTTCTATCGCTTCCCTCTTTTCCGATGATCAACGCTCTCAAATAAGGTACTCCAAAGCTGGCCAGAGAAGGAAAATGATCCTCATGGTTTGCGAGGGGAAGAAGGTTACAGAAGAATGGCTTCTGCCCGATTCTAATGTGAAACTGGAACCGGCAGTAGTCTCCCTTCCTCCAGGAACCAACGGTGGGCCTCCCTTTTCTCATGAAGGTGAGGAATTTGTCTGGGTGTTGAAGGGAAGCGTGCGCTTTCATTTGGGAAGCGAGGTTTTTAATTTAGAACAGGGCGACAGCCTTTATTATCCCGCTACTATTCCGCACCAGTTCTTTAACGACACTCAAAAGAAATCCCTTTTGCTCTTCGTAGCCACCCCCTGGTCCTTCTAATCCATCCTCTATAATAATCGAGTTTTTTTAAAAAATTTTTAAAAATACTTGACTTATATTTAAAGATAATGCTACCAAAAAATGGGAAAGAAAGGAGGCCGACTTTTGATAAATAGCGAATATTTAAAGCCAGCAGATCTGCAGGAAGCGTTAAAATTTGCCCACCAATTTGCGGGTCGAGCGCGTTTTGCTGCCGGCTGCACGAACATTTTGCCTGATATTCACTCGGGGAAGCTAAAAGAATGTGTTTTGATTGATATTTCTGATTTAAAGGAGCTAATGGGCATTAGCAGGGAGGATAATTTCATTTCTTTAGGCAGCATTACTACCATTCAGGAGCTTCTGAACTCCGAGATTATAAGAAACGAAGCCCCAGTTCTTTGGGAAGCAGCTTCCAGGTTTGCCGATCCCGTTGTACGCAATCGAGCCACTGTGGGTGGAAACCTGGCCTATGGCTCTCCGGCCAGCGATATGAGCGTGCCGCTCTTGGTTTTAGATGCCATCGTTTGCCTGCAGAGCAAAGAAAAGGGAATTAGGGAAATTCCCCTGCGGGGTTTTTTCACAGGCCCGGGCAAAACGGTGCTTTCTCCTTCTGAAATTATCGTGAAGCTAAAGTTTCAGTCCCTTCCCGATTTCAAATTTTACTATGCCAAATTTGGCAAGCGAAACGCCATGGCCATTTCCGTTGCTAGCTTAGCGGTTGGTGCCAGGCTGGGAAAGACGATAGATGAAGCGCGCATTGCTCTGGGTGCCCTGGCCCCAACCCCTGTCCGTGCTTGGAAAACAGAGGAATTTTTAAAGGGGAAAAGGATAGAGAGTAAAGTTCTGGAGGAAGCAAGCGAGCTTTTGCTTTCCGAGATCAATCCTATAAGTGATATCAGGGCCTCAAGGGAATACCGCCTGGAGCTCGCTCGCTCGATGTTTTTTAGGGCTTTAAATCAGATTACTTCTTAAGTGAGGCGCTTATGACAAATTTGCAGGTGGTTACAATATTTGTGAATGGAAGGCCTATTGCTGCTCCCGTTGAAGCCCACGAGTCTTTGCTCGATTTTCTAAGAAACAAAGCCGGAGCAGTAGAGGTAAAGTGCGGTTGTAATCAGGGGGATTGCGGGACATGCACTGTTCTTTTTCAAGGAAAGGCAGTGAAGTCCTGCTTGGTGCTTGCCCTTCAGGCCGGAGGAAAGGAGGTTAAAACCATCAAGGGTTTTGCCGGTGATCCTTTAATGGAACAACTTCAGGAAAGCTTCGTGAGAAACGGAGCCATCCAGTGTGGTTTTTGCACTCCCGGGATGCTTATCACTTCCTATGCTTTTTTGCAGGCCAATCCTAGCCCCACGAGGGAAGAGATTAGGACAGCGATTTCCGGAAACCTTTGTCGCTGTACTGGTTACAAAAAGATCATTGATGCCATAGAGGAAATTGCCATGAAAAGAAGTGAAAAGGGGCCATTCAGACCAAGTCCTTCTACCTATTCAGAGGGCCAGGAAGAAGCCAAAGGCAACTATCTCCTTTTAGGAGGAGGGTAGACATGGAGCTGAAGGTAATTGGCAAAGGAGTTCCCAAATACGATGCCTGGGGGAAAGCAAAGGGAGAAGTAATTTATGCAGATGACTTCAGCATGCCCGGCATGCTTTATGGCAAGGTTTTTCGTTCTTCCCTGCCTCGGGCTAAAATTCTGGGCATTAACACGAGCAAAGCGGAAAACTTGCCCGGAGTGCATGCCGTGATTACCTATAAGGATGTTCCCAGGAACAATCTTCGAGCTCGCTTCGGTCAGGGAACGGAAATAGGAGCCCAGTTTGAAGGGCTATACCGGGTTTTGGCTGAAGGGGAGGTCAGATATTATGGAGAGCCAATTGCTTTGATCGCTGCTGAGACCCTGGAAACAGCCGAAAAAGCCTGTGATTTGATAGAAGTTCAATATGAACCCCTTCCTGGAGTATTTGATCCTTTGGAGGCGATGCAGCCGGATGCTCCCCAGATTGGAGAAAAGCAAAACAATATCGCTTCCCACTTTAAAATCAGAAAAGGGGACGTGGAAAAAGGCTTTTCCCAGTCCGAAGTAATTGTGGAAGGTTTTTATCAGGTTGGCTATCAGGATCACGCCTACCTCGAGCCTGAAAGTGGCGTAGCCTGGGTAGAGGATGATGGCACTATTGTGATCAGGGTCTCAAGCCAGGTTATCGAACATTTTCGGGAAGTTGCAGAAGTCCTTGATCTTCCCCACAGTAAGGTTCGCTACATTGGAACTTTGATTGGGGGTGGATTTGGAGGAAAAGAGGATATCACTGTAGAGTCCTACTTAGCCCTTTTAGCTTGGAAAACCCGTAGACCGGTAAAGCTCACTTATACCCGCAAGGAATCCCTCCTGGTGCATTCCAAAAGGCATCCTTACTACATGTATTATAAAACGGGAGCTTCCAGAGAGGGGAAAATCTTAGCTGTCCAGGCTAAACTTGTTTCAGATGCCGGTTCCTATGCAGCTCTTTCTCCTTGGGTTCTTCTTTACTCCACGGTGGACGCAGTCGGGCCATATAATGTGGAAAACGTAAAGGTGGACGCATATACCGTAATGACTAATACCCCGATTACTTCTGCTTTTCGAGGTTTTGGCGCCCCTCAGGTTAATTTGGCCTATGAATCTCAAATGAACGAGTTGGCTAAAAAGCTCAATATGGACCCAATGGAGCTAAGAAGAAAAAATTACCTGAAACAAGGGGAAACTCTGGCCAGTGGATATGTCTATGATAGGCAAGTCCCCTTAGACCTCTTAGCCCAGAAAGCATGGGAGGCCCTTGGCCCAAGGAAGGAAAGCACTAAGCCCCACACCAAGATTGGACGGGGCTTGGCGGTGGGGATGTGCAGTTATGGCAGGTTAACTTTTCTCCACGATACTTCTCGCTCCTACGTCAGGTTAGAATTGGACGGAAGCGCTTTAATTCGCTGTGGGGTTCCTGATGTTGGAGGAGGACAGGGTCATATTTTGGCTCAAATTGTTTCTGAGGAGCTGGGGGTGCCTCTGAACTTAATCAAATTGCATGTAACAGATTCTCAACTTACTCCCCTTGCTGGCACCACCACAGCTACAAGACAGCTTTACATGTCGGGAAACGCCACTTTAAAAGCCTGTCGAGAGCTTAAGCAGAGGATGCTTAAAAAAGCTGCCCAATTGCTGGGCGTCAAGGAAGAGGATCTGGAAGTAGGGGAGGGTAGGGTTTTTATGAGAAGCGATCCCTCTAAATATGTAGCTTTGGTGCCTTTGATCAATAGGATGTCCGGCGATGGGGAAGAGCTTTTCGTAGAAGCCCAGTTCAATGCGCCTTTCTCTGATGTTCCTGCCACGGAGATCATAGAAGGGCGTACTCATCCAGATTTTACTTTTGGTGCTTATGCCGTGGAGGTGGAAGTAGATGAGGGGACCGGAAAGGTGGAGTTAAGAAAAATAGTGGGGGCCTTCGATGTGGGAAAAGCCCTTAATCCCATTTTAGTGGAGGGGCAAATTGAAGGAGGAGCGGTACAAGGCGTAGGTTACGCTCTTTTTGAAGAGATGCCCATCAAGGAGGGAATTATACAAACCCCTTCCTTACAAGAGTATCTTGTTCCCACTTCAGTGGATGTTCCCGACGTAGAGCCCATTTTGGTGGAGAGTGGCACCGGGCTCGGCCCTTACGGAGCAAAAGGAATTGGGGAACCTCCCATTGTGGGCATTGCTCCGGCTATCCTCAATGCCATTGATGATGCTGTAGGGGTGCGTATTACTTCTCTGCCCGCCACCTCCGAGAAAGTGCTCATGGCTCTTAAATCCTTAAAAAGGAGTAAGTGAAGGAAGATGAAAGAGCTTCAAGCTGGTTTTGTAAAGGAGGGGTTTAAATGTTCAATGTAGTTTCCCGAAAAACCCCCAGGATGGATGGCGTAATTAGGGTCAAGGGCTTGGAGAAATATTCCAGCGACATCCTTCTTCCTAATATGCTTTATGCGGTTTTATTGCGTAGTCCTTACCCGCATGCCGAGATTCTGCAAATTGATACTAAAGAAGCTGAGGCTTTGGGAGCAGTTTGTCTGACCCCTGATGACGTTCCTGACGTTTTTTATAACGAAAGGGGGGTGAGCATTCCCGCTAAAACTTACCGGGATCGGCGTGTTTTGCCCAAAAAGGCTCGCCATTACGGTGAAGCTATTGCCGCAGTGGCTGCAGAAAGCGAGGAACTGGCCTGGGAAGCCCTTAAAACTCTCAAGGTTGAATATCGGGTCTTGTCTCCGGTGCTCGACCCACTTAAAGCCATGGAACCTGATTCAGCCCAGCTTTATGAAAAGGTCTTTTTTGGAGATGAAGAGGTCCCGGTAAAAAACAACGTTGCCTGCGAGCGAGAAATTATTGTAGGTGATACAGACCAAGCATTGGCTTCCTCAGATTTTGTAATAGAAGAGGAATACGAGCTTCCCAGGGTCTATCATTTTCAGCTGGAGACCAAATCAGCAGTCTGCAATCCTGAGGAAGACGGTGGACTGACTATCTGGTGTACTACCCAATCCATTCACAACGTGCGTATATTAATTGGCTCTATTTTTGGCCTTCCCTTGAGCAAAGTAAACGTGAAAAGGATTCCGGTTGGGGGCTCTTTTGGCTCTAGTATCCAGATGAACTCCATTATCCCCATTTGCGCGGCCTTAGCTTTAAAGGCCAAAAGGCCAGTGAAGCTCGTCTCCTCTAGAGAGGAAGACATGTACGACCACTGCAAATACCCTTCCCGGATCAGGCTTAAGGTGGGCGTAAACAAGGATATGAGCATCCAAGGTGTGGAAGCGGAAGTCCTTGTGGATATCGGGGCCCATCAGATTCAGGCCTATCCACTTTTAGGAAGCATGGCCGGTTGGCTGGTTTCCCTTTACAAGTGGAAAAACATTAAGTATCGCAGTCGTGCAATTTACACCAACAAAGTGCCTGCCTGTGCTATGCAGGGTTATGGGAATCCGCAAATGAATTTCGCCGTCGAGTCCCATGTGGATTTGATTTGTGAGAAGTGCGGTTTTGATCCCATTGAGTTTCGCTTAAAAAACCACGTAGGAATTGGCGATGAGTTCTGGGGCCAGGGGCCCACCGTGCGCTCTATCATCAAAAGTTGTGGGTTGGAAGAGTCGCTCAAGGTTGGATCGGAACTAATCAACTGGAAAGAGAGAGGCCTTCCCTCCTCCAAGAGTGGTAGATACAGAAGGGGAGTTGGCCTGGCCCGAGGATTTCACACCTCCGGTGCTGGAGCTCCCGGTCCTGCAGAAGTGATCGACTATTCCGGAGCCACCATAAAGGTTAATGAGGACGGGAGCGTGGACATTCTCACCGCGGTTATGGATCTGGGAGGTGGAACGTGGGATGCCATCGCCAAAATTGTGGCTGAAGCTTTAAGCTTGCCCTTGAAAAAGGTCAACCTTTCCCCAGCGGATACCAGGACCACAGTTTATGATGTCTGCACTCACGCCTCCCGGGGAGTTTTTGCAGGAGGGGGAGCTGCTCTTAAAGCTGCTCAGGAGGTAAAGAGGAAGATTCTGGAGGTTTCCAGTTTTTTCCTGGGTGAGCATCCAGAAAACCTGGAGCTGGTGTATGATCAGGAGAAGGACGAGGCAGTTGTCCAGCCTATAGGAGCTCCATTTAAGCGTATGACTTTGGGAGAAGTAGCTAAAAATGCCATGATTACCGGCTTGGGCAGTATGGCTACCACTGTCAGCTTCCGGCAAAAGACCTGTCCTCCCTCCTTCGTCACCAACTTTGTGGAAGTGGAGGTGGACACCTTCACCGGGAAAGTCAGGTTGCTTCGGGCGGTGTGTATTGCGGACTGCGGCACTCCTATAAATCCGGATGGGGTGAAAGGACAATTGATTGGCTCCCTTGCTCGCTACGGAGGGTATGCCCTCTTAGAGGAAGCTGAGTATGACGCTCAGGGTAAACTAAAATGCGATGGTTTTATTACCGATAACAAGATTTTTACTGCAGAGGAAATGCCTTTCCTCAAGGACGTCTTTGTATACTTCACTCGCACCTATGAGCCCACAGGGCCTTTAGGGGCCAAGGGAATCGGGGAAGCAGCAGGAAACTCGGTAGCCTCAGCTATTGCCAACGCTGTCTATAATGCCATTGGTGTGAGGTTTACCAGGCTTCCCATTACGCCGGAAAGAGTGCTCGAGGCCTTGAGGGAGAAGGAGGCTTGAAATGGTGACCAACACTAAAATTCTTGCTCAGGAATTCGAGTATTTTGAGCCGGAAAGCGTAGATGAAGCCCTGGAGCTACTCTCCCTTTATAAAGGGCAAGCTCGGGTAATTGCTGGAGGGACAGACCTTTTGGTCAAAATGAAAAGAGAGCTTATCAGTCCCGAGGCTCTAATTAGTCTGTCTCGGATTTCCGCTTTAAAGTGCTTTAATGAGGACGAAAAGATGCTCCGGATTGGAGCTGCTGTCACCCTTTTTCAGGCAGAGAGTAACTCCACAGTGGCCAGGTCTTACAGCGCTCTTTACGAGGCTTTAAGATCTATGGCAGCTCCAGCCATAAGAAATATGGGGACAATCGGGGGAAATTTGGCTAATGCTTCTCCGGCAGCTGACACTGCTCCTCCGCTCCTCGTTTATAATTCCTGCTTAAAATTAAGGAGCAAAAAAGGGGAGAGAATCGTTCCCCTTGAGGAGTTTTTTCTGGGTCCGGGTTCCACTGTCCTTTCCCCTGAGGAGTTAATTATAGAAATTCAGGTTCCCTTTTTGGAAGCGTCCGAGGGTTCAAGCTTTCTAAAGCTGGGAAGGGTTTCTGCCGATATCGCTAAAATCAATGTAGCAGTTTACCTAAGGAGGGAAGGAGAAAGATGTGCGCTCTGCCGCATTGCTTTGGGCTCTGTAGCTCCCACTCCTTTGAGGATTTATTCTGCAGAAAAATTAGCGGAAGGGGAAATTTTCACTGAATCTCTGATTAAGAAAGTGGCTCGTGAATGCCAGGAAAAGATAAGGCCTATTGACGACGTGCGTTCTACCAGGGAGTACAGGATCTGGGTAAGCGCTGTTCTGGTAGAAGAAGCGCTGAGGGCTGCCTGGTTAAGAAGCGGAGGTAAGCTGTGAGAGAGAAGCAAATTGCACTGAAAATAAATGGAAAGGTTTATCAAGTCAAGGTCAAAGCGAACACCTTACTTCTGAACCTGCTCAGAGAATTAGGGTTCACTGGGCCTAAATATGGCTGCGGTGTAGGGGAATGTGGAGCCTGTTCCGTGCTTTTGGATGGCAAGCTTACCCTTTCCTGCCTTACTTTGGCCATTTCCTGCCACCAAAAGGAAGTGATTACCGCAGAGGGGCTTTCTGAAGGGGAGCAACTTCATCCTCTGGCTCAATCCTTCATTGAACACGGAGCTATTCAGTGCGGGTTTTGCACTCCGGGAATGCTTGTTGCTGCCAAGTCCCTTTTGGATCAGAATCCCAATCCCACAGAGGAGGAGATTCGCCAATATCTTAGGGGAAATCTCTGCCGGTGCACAGGCTACACTCCCATCGTGGAGGCTATTCTGGAGCAAACTCAAAAGTAAGCCTGCTTCCCACCAAAATATATTCGTTTTGTCGTGTTTTTGAATTAGTAAAGCGATATAATTAAAAAGTGCAATAATACTTGATTTTTGTTCAGGTTATAAAGCTCAGAGCAAAACGCAGGAGGTTTTAAAAATGAAAAACTTCACGGAAGAGATTCTAAGGAAAAGGCTTTCTCCTCAAGGCCTGGAAAGAGTTAAAAGCATTCCTAATCCTCGTCTTCATGAATTTTTGGCCACATTCCTAGACTTGCTTGACCCTGACAGCGTTTATGTCTCAATAGGAACGCCTGAGGATTTAGAATACATAAGGAAAAAAGCTCTAGAAAACGGAGAAGAGAGAAGACTGGCTATTCCCGGCCATACGATTCATTTTGATAACTATGGGGACCAGGGAAGGGACAAGAAAAATACCGGCATTCTTGTGCCCAAAGGGGTGGATTTAGGACCTTCTATAGAGACCAAAGAAAGGGATTCTGCCCTTTTGGATATCCGATCAATCATGCAAGGAATAATGAAAGGCAAGGAAGTCTTTGTCTGTTTCTATTGCTTGGGGCCAGTAAATTCTGTTTTCTCCATTCCCTGTGTGCAGATCACGGATTCCAGCTACGTCGCTCATTCAGAAAACATTCTCTATCGGCAAGGATATGAGGAATTTAAAAGGCAGGGTTCAGATGCCCGTTTCTACAAATTCGTTCACTCTCAGGGAGAGCTGGATGAGCGAAGGACCTCAAAAAATCTGGATAAAAGGCGCATTTATATCGACCTGGAAGAGGATATTGTCTACAGTGTGAACACCCAATACGGAGGAAATACTATTGGGTTAAAGAAGCTTGCCATGCGCTTGGCTATCTACCATGCTTCTCAGGAGGGATGGCTGACAGAACACATGCTGGTCATGGGCGTGCATGGCCCTCGAGACCGCGTAACCTATTTTACAGGAGCTTTCCCTTCCCTCTGCGGGAAAACCTCAACTGCTATGCTTGAAGGAGAAACCATTTTGGGCGACGACATCGCTTATCTAAGAAAAAGGGACGGCTTAGTCTTTGCAGTAAATGTGGAGCAAGGAATGTTTGGCATCATCCAAGGAATAAATTCCAAGGACGACCCCATCCAGTGGAAAGCTTTGAACTCTCCGGGAGAAATTATATTTTCCAATGTCTTAGTGACTCCTGAAGGCCAAGTGCACTGGGTGGGGAAAGACGGGGAGATTCCTCCTCGGGGAGAAAATCATTCCGGGGAATGGTGGATCGGGAAAAAGGACGCTAATGGAAAGGAAATTCCCTGTTCTCATCCCAATGCTCGCTTCACGCTTAGCCTTTCCTCCCTGGAAAATCTGGATCCCAAACTTCATGATCCTCAAGGTGTGATGATTGGGGGCATCGTTTATGGGGGGCGGGATTCCGATACCTCTGTTCCGGTAGAGGAATCCTTTAATTGGGAGCACGGGATTATCACCAAGGGTGCTATTTTAGAATCAGAAACGACCGCAGCTACGCTGGGTCAGGTCGGTGTGCGGGAGTGGAATCCCATGTCCAACCTGGATTTTCTTTCTATTCCCGTAGGCCGTTATATTCAAATTAATCTAGATTTCGGCAAAGGCCTGGAGAATCCCCCTAAAATCTTTGCTGTGAATTACTTCCTGAAGGGCAAAGATGGGCGATATCTGAACGAGAAGAACGATAAGAAGGTCTGGTACAAATGGATGGAGTTGAGGGTGCACGGGGAAGTAGGAGCTATCGAAACACCCACTGGGTGGATTCCCAAATACGAGGACCTGAAAATGCTGTTCAAGAGGATTCTGAATAAGGATTACAGCCGTGAGGAATATAATGAGCAGTTCAAAGTCCGCATTCCGGAGCACCTGTCCAAGATAGAGAGAGTTAAGGCTATTTTCCAGAGCCAGGTGAAGGATACCCCTCCCGTTCTCTTTGAGATTCTCGAGGCCCAAAGGAAAAGACTCCTGGAATATCGACAAAAATACGGGGATTACATTTCCCCCGATCAGTTGATCTCCAGGTAAAGAGAAAAGCACTATTTATCAATTTTTGCTTTTCCTCTATCATTTTTGAGAGGAAAAGCAAATGCAATTATCCTGGTGGGAAATACTTTTGCGATTGTTTATTGCTTCCCTGGCCGGTGGGGTAGTCGGTCTGGAACGAGAAATAACGGGAAAACCGGCAGGATTGCGCACAATGATCCTGGTTTCCTTGGGCTCTGCCCTGTTTATGGTTCTCTCCATTACCGCGTTCCCTTTGGGATCTTCAGATTTAGGAAGGATTGCGGCGGGAGTAGTCACGGGAATTGGCTTTCTCGGGGCGGGTGCTATTTTCAGGGAAGGAGTGACTATAAGGGGATTGACTACTGCGGCCACAATATGGGTCACCTGTGGTCTGGGACTGGCCTTTGGAGCCGGTCTCTACCTTGAGGGTCTCTTTGCTCTCCTTCTGGCTATTGCTACCTTGGTGCTTTTACATCCTCTGGAGGAATCCGTTCCCAAACAGAAATTTTACAGGCTTGTTCTCACTTTAACTCCTAAAGCGGATCAGATGGAAAGCCTTTTTTCTTATTTTAGAGGAATTGGAGCTAAGATGGAGGAGGTTCAGCAAGACGAGACTGGCTTACTGTGGAAGATATTTTTGACTGTTCCCTCTAGGGTAAAATTTGAAGAGTTACTGAGAATCATGCCTCAATATGCCAGTTCCTTTTCTCTGGCATGGGAAAAAAACAGGTAAGAGCTACTGGAACAATTACCTTTTAGGAAGCAGATATTATTGGCGCGCCCGACAGGAATCGAACCTGCAGCCTACGGCTCCGGAGGCCGTCGCTCTATCCTTTGAGCTACGGGCGCACAATTAGAGTCAATTTCCCGTTTTCGACTTCGCCTTAGAGCCATCGGTCGTTTCCTAATAGTCTCCCTAAGGAGCCTTACCAATTATATATGATTTCATAAACAGGAGGCAGGTACTGCTATTTTCTCAACCTCTCCCAGGTGATCACGATCTTTGTCCCCACAGTAGCCCATTCGTAGAGGAGCTTGGCCTGCTCAGGTATTAGCCCCACGCATCCATGACTTCCGGTGAGAGAAGGATCGTTTCCGAAATACCTTTCGGCTTTCCAGTAATTTCCATGAATGGCGTATATTCGAGAGATGAAGAAGAGCACCCAGGGAACATCGGGAACGTAATATTCTTCAACTCCCAGGCCTCCTCTCATATCCACTGTTTCCACCTTTTCTAGGACATGGAAAGTCCCGGAGGGAGTGGGCCACCCTTGTTTCCCGGTGAGGGTGGGGAATTCATAGACTATCCTGGCACCCTCCAGGGCATAAAGGCGCTGTTCAGAAAGGGAAATATAGATTGATTTGATGGCCGGTTGGTCGATTGCTCGGAAAAAGTAGATAGCTGCCTGCCCTCGGGAAAGGGGCTCCTCGGGAAAAACTCGTTTGCTATCAACTACACCGTAGGCCAGGCAGGAAATGATTTCCTGGAAAGCCCAGTGGTTGGAAGGGACATCCTCAAAGGGAGAGGTGGAAGTGGCGGTGATCAGAGTGTCCTCCCAACCCTTGGATCTGGCGATTAAGGTCAGGGCTTCTGCTGCGGTGACGTTGGCCTCTGGCCTGAAGGTTCCATCAGGGAAGCCCTGAAAGAGGAAAAAGGGCTTAATCCCCAGTTCCCTACCCTTTTCGATAAAGGGAAAGGCCCAGTGGTCTGGAGGAACATCCCTGAAACTGGATGAGGTTGGAGTGAGAGAGGAACCTCCCAGAGAGAGGACCAGGAGTTTGGCAAATTCCGCTCTTGTTAAGAATTCGTCTGGACGAAAGGTCCCGTCTGGGAATCCACTGATCAATCCTCGCACCCAGAGGTGCCTGATGGCTTGCTCAGCGGGGTGGCCTACGATGTCCGGGAAAGGAAGAGTGATGGAGGCGGGAGTTTCCGAAACGGAGGGGGTGGGGGAGGCTGGAGCTTTCATCGGCGCGGGAGTACTGGAAGCAGCGGCCAAAGACGTAGGAGTAAACATGGATGTAGAAGCGGAAATCGTGGGAGTATTTGCTCCGGAAAGGGAAAGAGGGGCAAACAACGCCCAGAAGAAAGGTAAAATTAACCATATTTTCCTGAACGATGTTCCTTTCATCTTTTACCCCTTAAAGGCAGAACCTCCTTTACTTTCCTGGAGGGAAAGGAAGTTAGACTTTTGCCCTCTGGCTCAGCTTAAGAAGTAGCTCTACAGCCTCTTCGAACTGTTTCTCCTTTTTTTCCGGGCAAATGATCAAGATTTCCTTGGGCTTTTCCCCTCCCAGGGAAATGATTAAGTTTCCAAACTTGTCCAGGGTTGCATTTTCAATTTCCGAAAAGGGGTAAAAGAAAAAGCTCTTTCCTGAGCGGTGAACCAAGCGGGAATCCGTGATGATGAAGGTGTCTTCTACCGCATTGAGAAGAACAAGAATTTTCTCTAAAGGATCGAGCTGTGATTCCAGATCCTCGCTTTTGACCATCGCGGGCTTCTCTCTTAACCCCTCCAGAGAATCCAGGAGTCTGTTTACTCCGCTCTCTACTTCAGTGCCACAAGACGGGCAAATTTTAACCTCCAAATCAAACTTTTCCGGGCAGTCCAGGTTGGGACAATACTGCCAGGCCTTGCGGTGACATGAGGGGCAAAAGGGGTCGCTACGGGAGATTTTAGCGCCACAATGAGGGCATACCAGGCGCTCCACTTTTGTGAAGTGAGTTCCGTCTTGCGAAATTTTGAACTCTACTCCGCAATAGGGGCAGATGGTTATCCCTTCTTTCAAAGGGGCACCGCAAGAAGGGCACTTCAACGCTCCGCAGGTGGGACAACGTTCAATTTTATCCATTTCATCCTCCATTCAATTTAAATAGGGTCAAATTTGGGCTTTCCTCCAGAATAGGAAAAAGCTCCTTGAGCTCTGGAACTTTTATCTTACCTTCTCTGGTCGTGACTGCCAAGAACTGTGCTCCTTTCTCTTTTAACTTTTCCACCTCATCCCGGTTGAGCTCTGAGAGAATGCGGAATCCCTTTCTTTCGCTGTAAAATAGATAGACAGGGTTGGATTGGTCAATGGCAATCAAGGAGCCCTCAGGAGTCAATTTGCAGATGGTTTTTCCCACTTCCAGGGGACGGGGGTCGATGTTCCAGAATTTTCCAGTTTGCGAGAGGCCCTCTATCAGGATCATTATTCCTGCCAGGATCAGGAATCCGAAAGCTATGTTTTTTAACTCGTAGCTCCGGATTTTGATCTCAGAGAATTTCCCCCAAAACCATCCCAGAGAGAGGGAGAAGGGAGGAACAAGCATCAACTGGTAGTAATCATGCTGGTACAAAACAGGGATTGTGGAGAATGCGAAGAAAACGATCAGAGATATTGTCCAGAAAAAGAGGAATCTAGTTTTTCTGAAGAAAGGGGACAGGGCGAGAGAGATCAAAAACAAGAAAAGCCCTGTCCAGGTCAGCACCCTGTCTCCCAGACGGGAAAAGAGGAATTTCCAGAACTCCATAGAGAAAAGGGTTTGGGTAAAATTGGGGAGCATGTGCAGGGTGAGGAGGGAGGTGAGGAACTTGGATTCTGCTAAGGAATGGGAGAGCCAGAAATACACTGAGGCGGGAACTAAAGCCGCAAACGCCATCAACCATACTTTCCAGTCCAGAAATCCTTTCAGACCTTTTTCCTCCCAACAAAGAAAAAGAAATAAAAGTCCCAGAAACAAGAAACTGGGTTTAGAAAGAATGGAAAGAAGGATAAAGACCGTGCTCATGATCCATAGTTTCCAGCTTCCCTTTTTCAGGTACAGGCTGAAGAAGTAAAGGCTTCCTAAGCTCATCCCCAGGAGAACTGGCTCAGGGAGCACTGCGCGATCGTAAAAGATGTTAAAAGGCAGAAGGGCATAAATAAAGCCCGCAATAAAAGCCGCTCTTGCCCCTAACTTCAACTCTGCCAGAAGCACGAGAAAAATCAGGCTCATTAAGGAAAAAAGCAGAGCCATGCCCCGGGCAATGGGGATTGAAATTCCGAAAAGCTTAAAAAAGGGGAAAACAAGAAGGGGTAGGAGGGGGAATTCCAGCTCAGCATAATTAGGGGGAGGCCCGTCATAATCCAACTGCGGAAATAGAGAGAAGTGGTCTTCGAGGTTTTTAGCCATGGATGCGGTGTCCGCTTGTCTCCAGGAAGCTTGTTCGCTTAAGGGGTTTCCAATTCCGTAAAGCCTTAAAGTCAGAAAAAGAGCTATCAAGATAATCCACAGGTATTTTTGCACGGGAAAATTTTAACCCATTTTTGAGCTCCTTGCTTATGGCTTTGCCCTATTAGTATCCTTGGGAATTTTGGATGCTTTCCCTGTGTTGCATCCTCCGAACCTCTCGAAAAAGTCTTGACAAGGGGCTCTTTCTTTCTTTTACTCAATCCATGCTCAAAAATGGATGGTTGGTAATTCCTTGCTATAACGAGGCGGGAAACGTGCTCCGCTTGATTAAAGCGCTTGAAGAAAAAATCCAGGAGCTTGCCTGGGATTTCCAGATACTTTTGATTAACGATGGGAGCACTGACTCCACCTCAGAGGAAATTCAGGAAGCCGAAAGGATTTATTCTAACGTGAAACACATCGACCACCTCTGCAACCTGGGCTACGCTCAGGCCATGAGAACGGCTTTTAATTTTCTGAGGGAAACGGAGGCCGAATTTGCTATTGTGATGGACGCTGATTTGACCCACGATCCTCGTTATCTCCCTCTCTTTTTGCAGGCCTTCCAGGAAGGCCATGATTTGGTCATTGGCTCCAGATATGTGGAAAAGGGGAAGATGGAAGGGGTTCCTCTTTGGCGCCAGCTTTTAAGCTGGGCGGGAAACCTTTTTGGAAGGATGATGGGTATTCCCGTAAGAGACGCCACCTCCGGTTATCGAGGTTTCTCCCGGAAGGCCTTTTCTCTCGTTGTGCAATCTCAAGAGAAGGACTTCTCCATTCAGCTAGAAGAAATACTTTTGGCCAAAAGGGCAGGTTTGAAGTTCAAGGAAATACCTATTACCTTGGGTGTAAGGGAAGTAGGAGAATCCAAGTTCCGTTATTCCCTGAAGCTGTTTATCCGCTACGCTGAATTACTGTTTAAAAATATTTTCCCTCCAAAAAGCTATTCCTGAATTTGGGAGAAGAGAAAAACTTTTAAGACTTCCAATAAGCTGAAGTTCAGGAAACTGATCGCTGCAATTAGCCCCCAGTCTATAAGATCAAGGGGGACGGTGCCGAAGGCTTTAGAAACCCCTGGGGTGTAAATAATTAGAACCTGGAGCAAAATAGAGGAAAGAACAGCCCAGAACAGGTACTTGTTCGTAGCCAGACCAGATTTCCAGCCTGGAAGCTTATCCGATCGGGAATAAAAACTGAAGAGAAGCTCCAGAATGACTATGGTGGTAAAAGCCATAGTTTCCCCTTCAGCGACCGAGTTCCTCAGGCCAAAAATGAAAGCGCCTATTGTAGAGAGAGCCATCAAAATGGCTGAAATTCCCAACTTCCAGAGAACCCTTTTGGTGAAAATCCCCGTTTTTTTGCTCCGGGGTTTCTGATTCATTATTCCCTCTTCTGGTGGATCTACTCCCAGAGCGAGAGCGGGCAGCCCATCGGTCACTAGGTTCATCCACAGAATCTGCGCCGGGGTGAGGATAGGTTCTCTGGCTGGAAAAAGGAGAAAGCCTAAGAAAACTACCAATACTTCCGCCAAGTTGCAGGAGAGGAGAAAGGAGATGAACTTCTTGATATTGGTGAAGATTGTGCGTCCTTCTTCCACGGCCTTGACGATGGTGGCGAAGTTATCATCAGTTAGAACCATATCCGCGGATTCCTTGCTCACGTCAGTCCCTGTAATTCCCATTGCCACTCCGATGTTAGCCTGTTTTAAGGCTGGGGCATCATTGATTCCGTCTCCGGTCATAGCCACCACATGCCCCATGCTCTGGTAGGCGGTAAGAATCCTAACTTTGTCTTCTGGCAAGACCCGGGCATAGATGGAAAGGCTAGGCGCCTTCTGGAGCAATTCTTGATCGGAAAGGCGGGAAAGTTCCTCTCCGGTAATGGCTTCATCCTCTTTCTGGATTAAGCCCAAATCCGAGCCTATGGCTACAGCGGTCAGAAGATGGTCTCCCGTGATCATTACCGGCTTGATTCCTGCTTTTCGGCAGGTAGCGATAGCTTCTCGAACTTCCTCTCGTGGAGCATCCCTCATCCCCACCAGACCCAGGAAAATCAGGTTCCTTTCCAGGTCCTCATTTTCTTTCCAGGGCTTGTAGGCGATTCCTAAAACCCTTAAGCCCTCTCGGGCCATTCTTTCGTTTTTCTTCAAAATGATCCTTTTTCCTTCCTGGTTTAGGGGTTCCACCTCTTTTCCCCGCTGAAGGCGATTACAAAAGTGAACCAGGACATCGGCTGCTCCCTTGGAAAAGACCAGGCGCTCTCCATCTTTTTCGTAGACTGTGGTCATCATTTTTCTTTCTGAGGTAAAGGGAATTTCTTGTACCCTGTGATATTCAGAGAGGAGTTTCTCTTTGTTCAATCCCATTTTGCTTGCCAGGACTACCAGAGCCCCTTCTGTAGGATCTCCCCGGATTTCCCACTTTTCTCTTTCCTGAACCAAATGGGCGTCTGTGTTTAAGGCGCCGGCAATGAGCAGCATTTTGAGGTCGAGAGGCAGGTCCTTCAGGTCTCCCTCTTTTCCTATGACTTTTCCTATGGGCTGGTAACCGCGCCCCGTGACTTTGAATTCTTCCTGAGCAGTGACAATAAATTCCGCGGTCATTTCGTTTAAAGTCATGGTCCCGGTTTTATCGGAGCAAATGATAGAAGTGGAACCCAAAGTCTCCACGGCTGGGAGGTGGCGAATGATCGCTCCCCTTTTAGCCATCCTCTGGGTTCCCAGAGCGAGAACGATGGTAACTACTGCGGGCAACCCTTCCGGGATAGCGGCCACAGCCAAGCTAATGGAGAGAAGAAGCATGAAGAGCGGAGAAGCTCCCCGGAGAATTCCTACAAGGAAAACGAGGAGACAGATTCCTAAGACCATAAAGGCCAGGAGCTTTCCCACCTGGTCCAGATTTTTCTGCAGGGGCGTAGACTCCTTTTCCGTTTCTTCTAATAACCTAGCGATTTTTCCAATTTCGGTGGCCATTCCCGTACTCACTACCACCGCTTGTCCTCTTCCATAGGTCACCGTTGTGCCCGCAAAGACCATATTTTTCCTTTCCCCTAAAGGGGTTTCTTCTTCTAAGGTACAAGCTAATTTTTCTACAGGGAGAGATTCTCCTGTAAGGGGGGACTCGTCCGTCATCAGGTTAAAGGAGGAAATAATTCGGGCATCTGCTGGGACACGGTTTCCTGAGTTCAAAACTATGATGTCCCCGGGGACGATCTCTGAGCTCTTGACTTCCCTGATTTGTCCTTCCCGAATCACCTGGCACCGGGGGACAGCCATTTTTTTCAGGGTTCTTAAAGCCTGTTCCGCCCTTTCTTCCTGAACCAGCCCCAGAATGGCGTTCAGTAAAACAATGGCCGAGATAACAAGGGCATCCAGTACCTCGCTTAAAAGCCCAGAAATTAGAATAGCTGCCAGGAGGACTATGATCAAAGGACTTTTGAACTGGTCCAGAAATCTGGCCCAAAGCGGTGTTTTTTTCTTCTCCTTAAGCTCGTTGGGTCCGTAACTTTCTAGCCTTTTTCTGACCTCTTCCTCCGTCAAGCCGGATGGAGACGAGGAAAGAAGTTGGAAAACATCCTCTTCTTTTAAAGCATGCCAGTGAGTCATGGCAATCCCCCTATATTTAAGAGCAGAATGGGGTTAACAGGGATCTTGCCAATGCGGGCTTCCCAATGCAGGTGAGGACCAGTGACTGCTCCTGTTGCTCCCACTAAGCCGATCAATTGGCCTTTTTCCACATTTTCCCCGGCCTGAACCTGAAAGGCGCTCAGGTGATAATACAGTGTAAAGAGTCCCGAGCCATGATCGATGATGACGGTATTTCCTCGAGAATAGAGTTTTTTTGTCAGGACTACCTTTCCGCTTCCCGCAGCTCGAACCTCCGTTCCTTCTTTTCCCTGAAGGTCCACTCCCCAGTGGTAGTCAGTTCCCCATCCGGGATATACGCGCTCTGAAGCGAAAGCTGAGAGGATGGGAGCCTCCAAGGGTAATTCAAAGGGCAAATCAGGCGTCTGCTCACTGGATGCAGAAAGTGCGGCATAGAGTTCCTCCCTTTCCTCCTCTAAGAGCTCGGGGGAAAGGAGCTCCAGGCTTTCCTGGGATAAAACGATCGTCTCGCGAGGCACAGCATATGAAGTTACCAGAACTTTTAACCTCAAAGAGAGGGAAGGTTGCGATAGGGCGACCAGAGAGACCTCCTTTAACCCGGTTTCTTCATCAATAGGAATGGGGATAAAAGTTAACCCTTTTTCTCCCATTTTCACTTCCTGGTTTTCGAAGAAGAGCTTAAAGGAAATACCCTGGGGATAGCTGAAACTCACTTTTAAAAACCCTCCCCGGGGAATCCGGTAGGGCTGGCAGGCCAAATTTACTTGACCATAGGAAGTTTGCTGGGAGACGCTCACCTTTTCCAGCTGCAGAATGCGGCAGAGAAGGACCGCTAATTCTGCTCTGGTCATTGGCTCTTCCGGGTGAAAATAGCCGTCTTCTTTTCCCAAGATAATCCCTGATTGATGCAAGACTTCCACAGAAAGGAAAAAAGGATGATTCTGAGGGACGTCGGGAAAGCTAGGATCGGAAAAAATCTCCATTTTGGGATAGAAGGCTCTTCTCAGCAATTCAGCCACCTCTCCTCTTGAAGGCTTCTTATCTGGTTCAAAATAATCCCAGGGAAGGAGACCTTCCTTAGATAAGGCCGAATAAAAAGGGAAAGCCCAACTATTCCCTAGGGATGGCCCCACTTTTATCCCCTTTGCCAGAGCCACAATTTTGCAGGCTTCCCCCATATTGATTTCTCTATCAGGATAAAAAAGTCCCTCCGGGTATCCGGAAATAATTCCCGAAGACGCAAGGGTCAAAACCTCTTCCTCTGCCCAGTGACCTTGGAGATCAGGAAAATAAGGGGTGTTCCCTAAGACTTTCGCACATCCTCCACCAGGAAGCCCCTGCTCCAGGAAAAAAATGAGGCAGCTCATTAAAACCCAAAAGGACTTCTTCATTTGTTTTAATGTTACTATAAATTCCCCCAGCAAATCTTCAAGGTGATTCTTTTAGCTCAGAAATGCCATATTTCCTCAAAGAATGTATAATTCGAAAAAAATGGTAAAGCTGAAGCTATTTAACACTTACTCTCGGAGGAAGGAGAACTTCGTTCCCTTAAAAGCGGGCGAGGTGCGAATGTATACCTGTGGCCCAACGGTCTACGACTTCGTGCACATTGGAAACTTGCGCACCTTCGTCTTCGAGGATCTTCTGCGCCGCTCTCTGGAGTTTGTGGGTTACAAAGTGATTCAGGTGATGAACCTGACCGATGTGGAGGACAAAATTATCAGGGCTTCCCGGGAAAGAGGGGTCTCCATCTTTGAGTACACTGAACCCTACATCAGAGCCTTTTTTGAGGATATCCAAAGCTTGAACATTGAGCCTGCTGAGTATTACCCGAAAGCCACAGAGCACATCCCCCAGATGATCACTCTGATTGAAAAACTTTTGGAAAAGGGTTTTGCCTACAGATTGGGAGATTCGGTTTATTTCGACATTTCCAAATTTCCCAAATACGGAAGGCTTTCCCGAATTAAAACCGGGAACAGGGCTTTCTCTCGTTTGGATGCGGATGAATACGAAAAGCTGGAAGTAGGAGACTTCGTGCTTTGGAAGGGGAAAAAGGAGGGAGAACCTTCCTGGGAAAGTCCCTTTGGTCCCGGTCGTCCTGGTTGGCACATTGAATGCTCTGCCATGTCCATGCACTACCTCGGACCGACCTTGGACATCCATACCGGCGGCATTGATAACATGTTCCCTCATCACGAAAACGAGATTGCTCAAAGCGAAGCAGCTACTGGACAGACCTTTGTGCGCTACTGGCTGCACGCTCAGCACCTGTTGGTCAATGGAGAGAGAATGGCCAAATCCAAAGGCAATTTTTACACCTTGAGGGACTTGAGGAAAATGGGCTATCCCTATAAAGCCATTCGTTTGCTCCTACTTTCTACTCATTATCGCAATCCCTTGAACTTCACCTTTGAAGCTTTGAAACAAGCGGAAAAAAACCTGGACCGCATGCTCGATTTTTATCATCGCCTCAAAGAGTATCAGGGCGGAGAAGGAGCATCCGAAACTCAGATAGAGGGCTTAATTGCCCGTAAGAAAGATGAATTTTCCCAGGCCTTGGCGGATGATCTGAATATCTCTGGCGCCATTTCCGCTGTTTTTTCCCTGATGCACGAAATAAATCCCCTGCTCGTCAAAGGAACTTTGAGCAAAGATGAAGCCAACTCTGTTTTAAAAGTCATGGAGGAATTTGATCGGGTCCTAGGGATTTTGGAGGAGAAAGAAAACCTCGAGGACTGGGTAATGTCTTTGATCAAGGAAAGGGAAAAAGCCCGGGGAAAAAGGGACTTTGCCACAGCAGACCGTATCAGAACGGAACTATTAGAGAGAGGCATTATCCTGGAAGATACTCCTCAAGGAACCCGCTGGCGCAAGAAATCCTCAGAAAGCTGAGGAGCTTCAATGGCGGATGGGGTAGGATTCGAACCCACGGGGCTTTTAGCCCACCGCATTTCAAGTGCGGCGCCTTAAACCACTCGGCCACCCATCCACCTATTTAATTTTATCCACTCCCATGTAAGGGATCAAAACCTCAGGAATTTTTAAGGAACCATCTTTTTCTTGATAGTTTTCGAGGATGCTGGCAAAGGTCCTTGCTAGAGCTATTCCTGAGCCGTTGAGAGTATGAACGAATTCCAGTTTTCCGCTTTCCTTTTCCCTATATCTAATATTCAGCCGCCTTGACTGAAAATCCGTGCAATTGCTGCAAGAGGATACTTCCAGCCATTTGCCTGTCCCCGGCGAAAAAACATTGATGTCGTAGGCCTTGGCGGCGGTAAAGCCCACTTCAGAAGAGCAGAGTTCCACAATCTCGTAGGGAAGACCCAACCCTTTTACCACTTCCTCGGCGTTTTCTACCATTTTTTCCAGCTCCTCGTAAGATTGTTCCGGTTTGGTGAGCTTTACCAATTCTACTTTGTTGAACTGATGTACTCTCAGAAGCCCTCTTGTGTCTTTCCCCGCTGCTCCCGCTTCTTTGCGAAAACAGGCAGTATAGGCCACATAGTAAATGGGCAACTGGTCTTCTGCTAAGATTTCTTCGGCGTGAATAGCTGTCACTGGAACCTCTGCTGTCGGATTCAGGTAGAGCTCAGCATTTTCAAAACGGTACATTTGATCCTCGAAGTCTGGAAGTTTGCCTGTGCCATACGCTGCCTCTCGGTTAACGACATAAGGGGGCCAGAGCTCTAGGTAGCCATGTTTCTCCCGATGCAGGTCCAGCATCCAGTTGAGCAGAGCCCTTTCTAATTTAGCTCCCCAACCTGTGTAGAGGATGAAACCGCTCCCAGAAATCTTGGTTCCTCTTTCGAAATCGATCAATTTAAGGCGGGAAGCGATTTCCCAGTGAGGAAGAGGAGTGAAATCAAACTCTCTTAGCTTTCCTCCTTTTCTTACGACTTTGTTGTCCTTCTCCTCTCTTCCCAAGGGAACTGAAGGGTGAAGGATATTGGGAATCTTTTCCAGCAGTTTAGTAATCTGTTCCTTCGTTTCCTTAATGGGGACATTCATGGCTTTCACTTTATCCGAAAGACCCTGAACTTCCTGAAGGAGGAGGGAAGCATCCTGACCCTTTCTCTTCCTCTCCCCAATTTCCTCTGAGCGTCGATTCAATTCTGCCTGTAATTTTCCTTGTTCTGAGACCAGTGTCCTCCATTCCTGATCGAGCTTGAGAATCTCGTCAACTATCTGGGGATCCCGCCCCCTTTTCTGGAGAGCGTTCCTGACTAAATCTGGATCTTGTCTTAAAAGCTTGATGTCTATCATTTTTCTCCTCAAAAACTGAAATCGAATCCATTATACTAAATGATAAAGTTGTGATTAATGGTAGTCTATTGAGGCAAATTATACACCATGGAGCTCTTTGAATTCGATAAAAAAGAGACAGCGGGTGAGGGTTCCCTTTCCTTGCGCATGAGACCCCGTTCCTTAGAGGAATTTGTGGGTCAGGAACACATTGTAGGCCAAGGAAAAATCCTTCGGCAGGCTATTGAAAGCGATAACCTTTTTTCCTGCATCCTCTGGGGTCCTCCCGGTTGTGGAAAATCCTCTCTGGCTTACATCATTTCCCGGAAAACTCAAGCCAACTTCGTTCAAATCTCAGCTGTAACAGCTGGGCTCTCCGAGCTTAAGGCTATAGTCAAGGAAGCAGAGAGAAGGAAACGGCTTTTTAAACAGAAGACTATTCTTTTCATTGATGAAATTCACCGTTTCAATAAAGCACAGCAGGATGCTTTGCTTCCCTTTGTAGAGGATGGCACGGTTATTCTGGTTGGAGCGACTACAGAGAACCCTTTTTTTGAGGTTATTTCTCCCTTGGTTTCCCGTTCCCGGGTTTTTGAGCTCAAGCCCTTAAGCGAGGAAGAGGTTGAGAGAATAATCCGGGAAGCGTTAAGGGACAAAGAGAGGGGTCTGGGAAATTATCCCGTGCGTCTTCCCGAGGAAGGGATGAAGTTTTTGGCTACTGTCTCCAACGGCGATGCTCGTGTGGCCCTCAACGCCCTGGAATGGGCCTTCCGGATTAAATTTGCCCAGTCCCCGAATGAGGTCGTCCTGGATACCGACCTGCTTCAGGATGCCTTGCAAAAGAGGGCCGTCACCTACGATAAGGATGCTGACGGCCATTTCGATACCATCTCTGCTTTTATAAAAAGCATGCGTGGCTCTGATCCAGATGCCGCACTTTTCTGGTTAGCCAAGATGCTTTACGCCGGGGAGGATCCCAAGTTCATCGCCCGTCGCATCATGATCTGTGCTAGCGAGGATGTGGGAAATGCTGACCCTCAGGCTATAGTTATCGCTACTGCTTGTGCCCAAGCAGTTCAATTTATTGGGATGCCGGAGGCCATGATTCCCTTAGCTCAAGCCGCCCTTTATGTAGCGTGCGCTCCTAAGAGCAACTCCGCCTATTCGGGTATAGCTGAAGCCATGAAGGATGTGGAAGAAGGAAAGTCGGTCTCGGTTCCCGCTCACCTCAAAGATGCCAACTACCCTCAGGCTAAAAGGATAGGACATGGAAAGGATTATCAGTACGCTCATGAGTTTGAAGGGCACTTTGTTCTCCAGCAGTACTTGCCAGATGAGTTGAAAATGAGGCAATATTATTATCCGTCAGACGAAGGTATGGAAAAACTTATAAAGGAAAGGTTGAGCAAGCTTTGGGGAAAATTGAAAAAATACAATCTTTAGCTATCCTGGCCCTGATTGTTCTGATTTTGGTTCCCCTGGAACCCCCTAAAATTCTGGCAAGTGGGGTAAATTTTGTGCCTGCTTCGAGCTCTTTTCAGTGGTTTCCTGCAGTTTCCGGGAGCAAGATAGTCTGGGTAGATAACCGAGCAGGGAACCTTGACATTTATCTTTACGATATAGAAACCAAGCAAGAGATTCCCATTTGCACCAATCCCCAAGACCAGTACATGCCCAAGATTTATGGAAATAAAATTGTCTGGATGGATAAGAGAGCGATGTCCGGAAAAGAGGAAAAATGGGATATCTACATGTTCGACTTAGACTTGGGTCAGGAAGTCCCTATATGTACCAGCCCTGGCTCTCACAAATCCCCTTCTATCTGGAAGGATTATATCGTCTGGCAGGATGAAAGGAACGGAAATGCCGATATCTACCTCTACGATTTGAAAACAAAAAAGGAGCGCCCTATCTGTTTGGCTCCAGGAAATCAGATGTATCCCTCCATCGATGGAGATCGCATCGTTTGGCTGGATGGGCGAGAGAATTTCAACTTCACTGACATCTATATGTACGACCTCACCTTGGAAAAGGAAATTCCCGTCTGGCTGCACAACCCCAATAAACCTGAGGCAGCAGGGGTTCCAGATATCTTTGGGGATAAAATCGTCTGGAGCTTGAACCACGATGATGGAAGCGCTTCTCTCATGATGTATACAATCCCTACCGGACAGACCTCGGTGCTTGTTCGAGAAGACGGCTCAAAGAGCAATCCCAGCTGCATTTATTGGCCCAAAATATATGGAAATTGGGTAGCTTACACGCTTTATAAGAACGGTATTCGCCAAATCAACGTTTTCGACCTCAACACAGGACAAATCATTGTCCCTTCCAACTCAGTAACCGGACAGGATGCCCCTGCTCTTTGGGGAAACCTGCTTGTTTGGCAGGACAAGGTAGGGACCCTGGAGCGCATCGCCTGGACAGAGCTGAATCCTTCTTCTAAGAAGGAGCCGTTCTTTGACATTGCGGAACACTGGAGTTGTCCATGGGTGAAGGCGCTTTTTAAGGATGGTATCGTTAAGGGCTTCGATGACGGTACCTTTCGTCCGGATTCCTTTCTAACCAGGGCTCAGTTCGCTGAATTATTGAGCGCTGCCTTTACTCCTCAGGAGGAAAGGGAGAGTTCCTTTTCCGATGTAAGTCCTGATGCCTGGTATACCAAGGCCGTGGAAACCTGCGCTTCTTCGGGATGGATGATAGGCTTTGACGATGGTCTCTTTCATCCGGAGGAATATCTAACTAAAGCCCAGGCTCTGGTCGCTCTATCTCGAGCAGCGAAATTAGAGCTGAAGGATGGCTCCTTGCCCTTTTCCGATACCCAGGGCCATTGGTCTGAGCCTTTTCTTAAATCTTTCTTTTTAAGCGATCCTCCTCTTTTGGAGTCGCGCCTTTATCCTTACTTTGCTCCCCAGGGTAAATTTGAGCCCAGCAAGTACATCACTAGAGGACAAGCCTCTCTCTTTTTGGCCTCGATCCTGAAACTACCCCTGAGCCCTTGAAAATAATATAATTTAAAAAAAGGAGGTATTTTATGTTCTGCCCTCAGTGCGGACAGGAAAACGAACCGGGCGCAGTTTTTTGTTCCCATTGTGGATACAGACTTCAGGCCCCTGAATTGAAACGGGAAAACAGGAATTTTTTTATTTGGGTCCTGATCGCTGTTTTGGTGGTGGCCCTGGGTACGGGTTTGTATTTTTTGATAAGCTCTTTCCTCCTCTCCCCTCCCAGCACTTCAATGAACCTCTCCCAGCTGGTGCCAGGAAACAGTGGCTTGTATTTATCTTTTACTTCTACTCAGGGTTCTCTCCTGGAATTCCTTAATTCCCTTCAGACTCCTTGGCCCCTTTCCGGGACGGAGAATCCCTTTAAGGAACTGGAATCAGACCCTCTGGCCAAAGAGCTTCTTTCCCAGATCAAGCCCAATGTGCAGCTGGCTTTGGCCTGGAATAAAGAAAATCCTGATTTCTATTTAGTGGGCGAAGTCAAAGATCAAACTCAAGCTGAGAAGTTGTTGACTCAATTTATAGACCAGTCCGAGAAGCAAGGAAAAACAGTGGAGAAAAAAACAGTGGGGAACAATTCACTTGTGGGTTTTCCCGAAGAAAAAGTCTGGTTATCTTTAAAGGATAGCTTCATCTACGCTTCCTCCTTTGAAGAGGGCCTGATTTCCCTCTTTAAGGAAAACCCTTCCTCGCTTGAGAATAGCTCCCTTTTCCGCTCCATAAAGGAACAAGTGCCTCAAAACTCTTCCCTGTTCCTTTTTGTCAACTTTTCCCAAATTCCTGATATCCCTGCGGAAGTTAGTTATTTTTACCTCTATTCCGATGAAAAGGAAGCTCATCCTCACTATAAAGGCCAGCTTGCTCTGGATTTAAAAAAGTTGCTCAGTAACCCCCCCAATAAGGAGCTAAAAGGGGTTTTTGGCGTAATATTAAATTTGGTTAGCTCGAATCCGGAAACGGAGACTCCTTTTCAAGTCACACCTTTGGATTCCGCTTTTGCTTTAACTACCTTTGGCTGGTTGGGTGACTTGCTGAACAGTGTAGGGAGCACGAGCTTCATTCCTTTCTCCTCCTTTGATCTTTCTTTTCTCAACGGAAAAATGGAACTGTTTTCTACCCCTGACGATTCTGAAGCCCAATATCCCTTTGGCCTGGCTTTTCAGCTGGACCAGTCCAGCTATTCCAAAGCTGAGCAGTTCCTCAAGCAGCTGGAACAGCTGCTTTCCCAGTCAAGTGGAGAAGGCCTTTATTTTCAGACCTTAGATATTGAGGGCATCCTCTCCCGGGAAATATCCACCCCTCAGGGGAATTTTTATTATGCTCTCACCGACCAGCATCTTTTCATGGGGACAAGCTCAAACTGCTTAACAGGATTAATCAGGAGGGAGAAGGGCCTGGAAAAAGCTTTGGCAGACGATGAACAGTTTCAGCATTATGCCTCCCTTTTGGGCAAATACCATCTTTTCCTCTACCTGAACGGAGAAGGATTACGGCAACTGGTGGATAAGTTGGGAATAACTGATGTCCCGGAAGCCCTCTTTTCTCAGGTAAAAGGCTCTTCCCTTTTGCTTTTTGAGTTTTTGCCGGATTCCGTACAATTCGAGGGCTTAGTCATTAATCCTTAAGACTTATGGGTAAGCGGCTCATTTTTATTGTCCTTGTCGCTCTCATTTCTGTATCTTTTGGTTCCATTCTTGCCCGGCTTTCCAGCGCTTCCGCTTTGGTCATTTCCTTTTACCGGGTGCTTTTGGCTGTGATCTTTCTTCTTTTATGGTCCCTCCTAACTAGGGCCAAAGTGCTCATTACCCTGAGCACTAAAGAGGCCTTCCTGCTTTTTCTCTCCGGGTTAGCTTTAGCTGCCCATTTCTACTTCTGGATTACTTCCCTGAAATGGACCACCGTCTCCAGCTCTACCATCCTGGTGAGCACTCATGTTATTTTCGTGGCCTTGGGGGAGAAGTTTATTAGCAGGAGGTCCTTCCCTTTTGCCTTTCTTATAGCCTTAACGCTTACCTTAGGAGGAGTCGTGCTCATCGCCCACGCTGATTTCCAATTTTCCGGGATGGCTTTAAGAGGGGATCTCTTTGCCCTGTTAGGAGGATTAATGGCCGCCATCTATTTCTTTTCTGGGAGCATGGTGCGCGCACGGTTGCCTATTCTAACTTATGGGATTTTCGTTTACTCCGTGACCGCGGTATTGCTGGGAGCCACCATTTTAGTTTTCCTGGGGCCTGGTGAATTTGTGAATTATCCTCCTCTTGATTGGCTTTGGTTTGCGCTTTTGGCCTTGGGCCCGCAAATCATGGGCCATACTCTGCTCAATTACCTCTTAGCCTACGTAAGGCCGGCCTTTCTCACCATGTCTGTCCTCTTCGAGCCAGTAGGGGCTACGATCTGGGCTATGATTATCTTTAAAGAGTTCCCCACTCTGACCGCACTTTTGGGGGGGATACTGGTAATTTTGGGGTTAGCCATTATTCCCAGAAACGAAGCCCTTCTCGCTAAAGATCGGGCCTGAAGATTTTCCCCCCGGAAATGGTGAGAAGCACTCTGGCTTTTCCCATCTGACTTAGGGGTAAACGAAATATGTTTTCCGAAAGCAGGACTAAGTCTGCTTTTCTGCCCAGAGCGATCTCCCCCTTTGCCTTTTCCTGATACATGCTCCACGCTCCCCAGAAAGTATAAGCATCCAAAGCTTGGGATAAAGTAAGGGCTTCCTGAGGGAGGAAGGGGTCCTCTTCTATAAAGGGAGTTTTCCTGGTACAGGCGGCATAAATTCCCTGGAGTGGAGATGGCTCCTCCACGGGGGCATCGGAGCCAAAAGCCACGGGAATTCCCAGGTCAAGAAGGGAACGGTATGGATAAGAATACTTGACCCTTTCTCCCCAGAGGCGACAAGCCATTTCTCTGTCGGAGATAGCATGAATGGGTTGCACAGAAGCCAGAAGCCCACTTTCCGAGAAGGTTTTCCTGTCTTGAGGTTGAATAAGCTGAACGTGCTCCACCCTGTTGCGTAGCTTGCTGTTTAAATCCCGAAACGGAAAAAAGGCCAGGGTGGAATTCCTTACTGCTGCATCTCCAATAGCGTGGACGGAAACGGCCACTTCTCTGGGCGCAAGAACCCGAATGATTTCCTCCAGTTCTCTTCTAGGAGTGACCTCTATTCCTGAATTGCTGAGACCCTCGTAAGGCTCAAGCATGAATGCGCTTTGGGAACCCAGAGCTCCATCGGCAAAGAGCTTTATTCCTCCCAACTTCACTCTCTGGGAACCGTCTCCACTTTTCAGACGGCTTTTTAAAACGGATTCCAATGATTCTCCGGGAAACCAGATGGTGAGGTCAATTTCCAAATCCAGAGCATCTAGGCGAGAAAAAAGAGAAAATGGTTCCTCCCCCTTTTCTAAAAACCAGTTAACCCCGGTAATCCCTCTTTCCAGAAGATAGCGAGTCGCTCTTTTGAGATCCGAGCCCTTGCTCTCGGGATGGGCGAACTTACCACCATAGATATCTGCAGCGTTTTCCAGAAGTATCCCTGAAGGTTCACCGTCCTCTTCTTTTAGGATTTTTCCCCCCGGAGGATCAGGTGTTTCCCTGTCGATGTGCAAGATCTGAAGAGCCAGAGAATTTAGCCAGAGGGCATGTCCATCCTTGCTCCAGAGCATGGCAGGATGCTCTTTGGTAACGGAATCCAGCGCCCTTTTTGTGGGGAAAACCTTTTTTTCCCAGTTATTTTTGTTCCATCTTCCCCCTGTAATCCAGGCGCCTTGGGGCAGTTTTTCCGCGAATTTGGCCACCTTGGAAAGGACTTCCTGCAGACTTACACAATCCCGAAGGTCTAGGTCCTCCAGGGTTTGGGCCAGAGCTTCCAGATGAAGGTGACTGTCGATGAAGCCGGGAAGCACGAGCATATTTCCACAATCCCAGCGCTCAAAACCTGGAAAATCCCGGGAGGATACCTTACCCATTTGGATGATTTTCCCCTCGGAGATCACCAAATCGGAGCGCAAAACATTTCCCCGAAAATAGTAGGGTGCGTTTTTCAGGATTAGATTCATTTCTCTTGAACTCTGTATTTATTTTTAAGGTAAAAGATAGCCGCCTCCTTGCTGTTCTCTATTTCTCCTTCGAGGACAGCTTCGGCCAATTCCTCTTTAATTTCACCTACTTGGGGCCCCGGAGCAAGGCCCAGTAAAGCCATAATTTCCTCCCCGTTAAGGGGACTCGTGACCTTTTTTATTTTTTCCTGATCCAAAGTCTCTATTCTGGAGATCAAGTGCCAGAAATTGTTTTCCAGCGTCTCAATGCCGTAGATATCGGCCTTGGCCAATCTGAGGGTACTCTTTAACCTTTCTCCCAGGCGACGGATCAGCCGGCGTACAGCGGCATCGCTCCATTGTGGAGAATACTGAGTTACGAGCATATGATGGCGAATGAGGAAACAGATCTCTTCGATCTCCTCGTTTGAGAAGCGTAACCTTCTTAAGATTTCTTCAGCCATCAAAGCTCCCTCTTCTTCATGACCATAAAAGACCAAAATTTCTCCTTTAGGTTTGATGGCCTTGATTTTTCCAAGATCGTGGAATAAAGCAGCGTACCTTTCCTTAAGGCTCTGGGTATCCTGGGCAATCCTTTCCAAGGTGTTGAGGCTGTGGGCGAAGAGGTTCTCCGCTTCAATTTTGTCCTGAGGAATCCCTTTGGCTTCTTCCAGCTCAGGAAAAATTTGAGAAAGCAGGTTAAGCTCGCTAAGAAGAGAAATTCCCCATGCAGGGCGCTGGCTGAGCATGATGAGGTCCAGCTCTCCCTTGATCCTTTCCGGTGAGACTTTCAAGTTTAAAAGTTCAGCGTGTTTTCTAATAGCCTGGGCTGCCTCTTCAGCAATGGTGAAATTGAGCTTGCAGGCAAACCTCACAGCCCTGAGCATGCGCAGGGGATCGTCCTTGAAGGTGGCATCAGGATCTAAGGGGGTTCTCAGGGTCCTTTTCTTTATGTCCTCAAGGCCTGTGCCCAGGAGGTCTAAGATCTTGCCAGTTTCTAGGTCCTGAACGAGGGTGTTAATGGTGAAATCCCTTCTTTTCAGGTCCTCAATGAGCGAAGCTCTCTCCACTATGGGCTTGCGGCTGTCCTCAGGATAGCTTTCTTTCCTTGAGTCCACGAACTCCAACTTCCAGCCATCAAAGTTCAGCTGAGCTGTGCCAAACTTGGGAAAGGTAACTGGAGGGGGTAGGGAAAGAGTGGAGGAAAGTTCTTGAGCCAGTTCGCTCGCGCTCCCTATGGTGACAACGAAATCCAGATCCTGGGCTGTGGCCAAGCCCATCACCTTATCCCGCACAGCCCCTCCTACGAGATAGACCTTCATTCCCTTTTTTTGAGCTATTTCCTTTACGATTCCAATAATTTTTTGGCTTTTCATGTTAAAAAAGCCGTCCTCTGGACGGCTTTTATCTTTAGCTTTGTTCTTTATAGCTTTACATTAACCCTTAACGCGTTTGGCTTTGGCTTCCAGTTCCTCTCTGCTTTCCTTATGAGCAGGGTCGGGCTGGCAGGCTCCAACCGGACAAACTGAAGCGCACTGGGATTCATCATAAAAAGTAACGCATTCCACACACTTGTTTGGATCAATCACATAGATGGGATCTCCTGGAGAGATAGCTTGAGTGGGGCAACCATCTACACAGGCTCCACAAGCAATACAATCCTCAGTAATATGATATGCCATTCTTAGAACCTCCTTCTGTCTAATTGTTCTATAATATACCACTCCTTTTTCTTTGCGTCACTCCTTTTTTGGGGTAAAGCTTTCGGAAACTGCACCCTGGATGTTGCCCAGGATGGGCTTCAAAAGCTGGGTGAATTCCAGAGGGAAAATATACTTGGTAGAAGGGGAAGCACCCAGGGCTTTCAGGGCTTCAAAATACTGCAGGGTCATGGTTTTGTCGTCGACCCCTTTGGCTACAGCGAATATCTTCTCTAAAGCCAGGGAGAAGCCCTCGGCCATGAGGATCCGAGCTTGCCTTTCGCCCTCGGCCTTCAAAATAGCTGCTTGTTTTTCTCCTTCAGCTACCGCAATGGCTGCTGCTTTCTTTCCCTCGGCCTCGGTGACAGTGGCTCTTCGCTGGCGCTCTGCAGACATTTGTTTGATCATGGCTTCAGAGACCTCCTTAGGAGGGGCAATTTCCCTGAGTTCCACGCGGGTCACCTTTACTCCCCAGCCGGCAGTAACCTGGTCAAGTTTGGCAGCCAGGATCTCGTTGATCTCCTCCCTTTTTGCCAAAACGTCATCTAAGACGATATCTCCTACCACTGCCCTCAGCGTGGTGGTAGCCAAGCCCTGAACAGCTCCAAGAAAGGTCTGCACTTTTATCACGCTCAAAACCGGCTCCACTACCTTGGCATAAATGAGAAAATCAATGGAAATAGGAGCGTTGTCCTTAGTGATACAGATTTGATTGGGAATCTCCAGATACTGTTCCCTTAAGTCCACCCGCACGGGAATATCGATGAAGGGGATTAAAAAGACGATCCCTGGGCCTTTTTGACCAATGCATTTTCCCAGCCGAAAGATTACCAGGCGTTGGTACTCGCGCACGATCCTGATCCCCCAGCGAATAATCACAAAGAAGAGCAAAACGCCGAGGATAATCCAGAAAATTTGTGCTCCGCTCACCTCTCATTCCTCCTTTTCTACAATTAGCTCCATCTCTTCCAATCCAATTACTTTTATGCGATCCCCCTTTTTTATGAGACCAGAGGCTGCCTTTGCCCGCCAGTACGAGCCATCCACAAATACTGTCCCAAAGGGAGAAAGATCAGAACTGGCAACTCCGCTTTTTCCGGGAAGAGCCTCCAGACCCATAGGCACTTTAGGTCTGGTCCTGGCCCGAATGGCAGCGGCAATCACCAGGAAGAAAAATGCGGCGCTGAGGCCTGTGAACCCAGCCACTAACCACACGGAAAGCCCAGTGGATATTGAAGGGCGAAGACCCGCGGGAGCAAAAAGCAGGAGAGAACCAAGGACAAAGGCCACAATTCCCCCTGCTCCCAGAATGCCGAAACTGGGAGTTTTGATTTCCAAAATGAAAAGGATTATGGAAACAAGGATCAGAAGCAACCCTGCAATGTTAATGGAAAGGGTTTCCAGAGCAAAAAAGGCCACGATCAAGCAGATAGCCCCAACTACCCCCGCGACCACCGTGGGGTGGAAAAATTCGGCAATCAAAGCATAAAGACCAATCACCAAAAGAATGTAAGCAATGTTGGGATCGGCAATGGCAGAAAGAAACCTGTACCAGATTCCCGGCTCCTCGGTCACGATTTCCGGGTTCTTTAAGTTCAAGACCACCTCTTTTCCGTTTACGTTCAATCTCTGACCGTCAAGCTGGTTCAACATCTGGGAAAGGTCTTGAGCGATTGAATTTATAACCTTTTCTTCCAGGGCTTCTTCAGCCGATAAAGATGCGCTTTCTCTTACGGCTTTCTCTGCCCAGACTTTGTTCCTGTTGTTTTTTTCTGCAAGGCTAACGATAAGACTGACGGCATCATTGGTAATTTTTTCCATGCTTACGTTGTCCGGTTCTTCCCCCATGGTGACAGGATGAGCAGCACCTATGTTCGTGCCCGGAGCCATGCAGGCAAAATGTGCGGCGTAAGTAATGAAGGTCCCGGCAGAGGCTGCTCTGGATCCTGGGGGATATACATAAACGGCCACTGGAATCTCTGAAAGGGAAATCTCCTGGATGATTTTCCTCATGGACCTGTCTCCGCCTCCAGGCGTATTGAGTTCGATCACAATTAAATCGTAGTTTCCCTGCGCTCGTTCTATCTCCTGGGTGAGAAATTGCGCAGAGACTGGATTAATAGTATCATCCAGCTTCACTACCAGGACTCGAGATGTATCGGGAGCCGCCCAGGCGGAAGAAAAAAGAAATAGAAGGCCCAGAAAGGAACCAAGGGCTAAGCGCTTGAAAGCCAACCTGCCCACCTTAAATCCCCTTCCTTGAGGGGGCCTACCACAACCCCAGAGTAATTTTCTGGTTGGAAGATGGTCCTGGCCAATTCTTGGATCTCCTCGCCCTTAACCATATCATATTTCTCCAGTTCCTTTTTTACGGAAGGCAGCTTCCCCTCTAAAAGCACCCTTTCCCCTAACCAGAGAGCTAGGGATAAGGTGTCCTCCAGACGAAGCACGTAGCTTCCCTTGATGTATTCCTTGACCCTCTCCAGTTCCTCTTTCTTCAAGCCCTCTCTTTCAATCTTTTTAAGTTCTTCCTGGATAAGATCCAAAACGAGATTTACCTTATCAGGGGCGCAACTGGCCTCAATTACTTGACATCCAGTTTCCTTGAAGTATTCTACCGTGGAGTGCACGTAATAAGCTAAGCCCCTCTTATCCCTAATTTCCTGATAAAGCCTGCTTGACCCTCCCACTCCCAGAGCAAGGTTTAAAAGATCCATAGCGTACCTGCGAGGGTCAAATCGGCTTAAGGTTAGATTTCCCAGGCAGAGATGCGCTTCCTGGGTGTCACGCTCTTCTACAGCGAAACGCCCCTGTTTGAAAGGGTTAAAGGGAAGGAAGGCTGAAGAGTTTCCGGAATCGAGGTTTAAAAAATACTCGGAGATTAGAGCAGAAACTCTTTCCGGCTTAATGTTACCGCACACGGAGATAACTACGTTCTTTCCGCAATAGCTTTGGGAAAAGTGCTGTTTGAGGCTTTCTAAGGAAATACCCTCCACGCTCTCCTCTGTTCCGGCGATGTCGGCTCCCAGGGGATGATCTTTAAAGAGCAACTGAAACAGGGACATTTCTGCGCGGTCCTGAGGCTGATCGTTGTGCATCTTGATTTCCTCGATGATGACCCTTTTCTCTTTGAGAAAGTCCTCTTCACGCAGAAGGGGGGACAGGATAAGGTCGGAAAGAACGTCGATGGCTTTCTCCAGGCGATAAGAAGGAACTTTGGTAATGTAACAGGTGCTTTCATGCCCGGTAAAGGCGTTTAAAATACCGCCCATACCCTCGATGGCCTCAGAGATCTCCTTTGCTGAGGGCCTCTTCTTCGTGCCCTGAAAGACCAAGTGCTCTATCAGATGGTAGATTCCATTGGTTTCCTTGCTTTCGTGCCTGGAACCAACGCCTACCCAAATGGCTACAGAAGCGGAGGCAGAAAACCTGTTCTCCTTAGTTACTATCCTTATGCCGTTTGGAAGCTCCTCTAATTTTTCCATAGCGTTTTCAGCTCCTTTCCTGTACCATGATTATACCCCTTGTCCTCCTTTGAGTACCAAAAAAATCCAGGTAAAATTGTGACATGATCGAATGGTTGGCAGAGCTGAATGATGAGCAAAAAGAGGCCGTTTTTTCCACTGACGGTCCTCTTTTGATATTAGCAGGGGCAGGAAGTGGAAAAACAAGGGTAATCGCCTATCGTATTTCCTATTTAATCCAGAGACGAGGGGTCCCTGCTAACTGTATTCTGGCTGTTACTTTCACGAACAAGGCAGCCGGAGAAATGAGGCAAAGGGTGGAGCGCTTGATCCAAAGGGAGATAAAGGGACTGTGGATCGGAACCTTTCATTCCATCTGCTCTCGTATTTTAAGGGCGGAATGCGGGAAACTTGATTTCCAGCCCAATTTTCTCATCATGGATGAAGAGGATAGTGAGCACTTAATTAAAGAGGCGGAGAAAGCTCTGAACCTCAAGGGCTCCCTGGATAAACCCTCCAGCCTCAGGGAAAGGATCTCCTATCTGAAGAATAACCTTATCTCTCCGGAGGAATACCTTTCTCAAATGGCCCTTTCTCAACCGGAAAAGAACTTTGCCCAGCTCTACAGGAAATATCAGGATTTGCTCAGGGCCAATAATGCCCTAGATTTTGATGATCTCCTCTTTTATGTGGTCCGACTTTTCAAATCCGATCCCTTGACTTTGGAGAAATACCAGGAAATCTTTCGCTACGTCTTGGTGGACGAATTTCAGGACATTAACAGGCCTCAATACGAGTTAGTGAGAATGATTGCCTCCAAGTCCAGGAACATTTGTGCTGTAGGGGACGATTATCAGGCAATTTATTCTTGGAGAGGGGCGGATGTTCGTTACCTTCTGGAAAGTTTTGAGCGTGATTTCCCGGAGGTTAAAGTCGTGCGTATGGAAAGAAATTACCGCTCCGGTCAAACAATCTTGGATGCCGCCAATCAGGTCATCTCCAGAATTACTAAAGGAAAAGAGAAGCACCTGTGGTCGGATAAGCCCGACGATCGCCCCCCGCTCGTGCGCTACCAGGCCCAGGATCAGGTGGATGAAGCCCGTTTTGTAGCTAAGGAGATTGAGCGACTTTACAGGGAAGAAGGGAGATCCTGGAGGGATTTTGCCGTCCTTTATCGCACTAACAGCCAGTCCAGGGTATTCGAGGAAGTCTTTATGGCTCGGCGCATTCCCTTCCAGGTCATCGGGGGCCTGCGTTTCTACGAGAGAAAAGAGGTGAAGGATGCCATCAGTATTTTATCCTTCGTGCTTAATCCTCTCTCTGAGACCCATTTGAAGCGCATTCTTTCCTGGATGGGGGGAATCGGTTCATCCACTTTAGAGAAGGCAACTCAAATGGGACTTCCTCTTTGGGAAGCACTGCTCCAGATGATGGATTCCCAGCTTCTAAAAAAATCCGCACGGGACACGATGGAGAGATTGCTATCCCTGCTTGATCTCTATCGCTATAACAGGGAAAAGCTGGGACTGACTGAACTTTTCCGGATGTTAATAGAGAGCTCAAATTACCTGGAGTTCTGGCAATCTCAAGGCACACTAGAGGCCCAGAACAGGGTGGAAAATGTGAAGGAACTCCTCAGCCTATCCCGACAACTGGAGGAAGAATATCCCGAGCTTACCCCTGAGGAGTTTCTTTCGCATTTAGCCCTCTACACTGATTTGGATGCTATGGATGAGGAAAAGGACGCTGTGCTCCTCATGACCGTTCATTCCGCAAAGGGGTTGGAGTTTCCCTACGTTTTTCTTACCGGTCTGGAAGAGGGAGTTTTTCCCCACTGGCGCTCTTCCAGCCCCAGTGAGCTGGATGAAGAAAGAAGGCTCTGCTACGTAGCTATAACGAGGGCCCAAAACCGCGTATACTTCTCTTGGGCTCGAAGCAGGCTTTATTTCGGAAACAGGGTTTCCAGTGAGGTTTCCAGGTTTCTGCGGGAAATCCCTTCCGAATTCTTCCCGGACAGCCCTCCTGTTGCCCAGGAGGGGATCAATGAGGGGAGGAGGATCTGGCACCAAGCCTGGGGAGAAGGGGTGATTAGCGATGTTCAAGGAGAGGGAGAGGAGACCATTATTGAAGTTTACTTTCCCACAGTGGGACGAAAAAGGTTGATTTTAAAGTACGCTCCTATTACCATATTGGATTGAATTAAAAAATTAATGTCCGGTATCCCCGGGAACCGGAACGGAGGCAAAAATGGAAAACAAAAAAGGAAGCGGACCTGTGGTACCGGGAGGACCACAAGGTCGGAGAACGAGAAACTCTCTCCCTTATCTTTCCACCCAGCAAATAGCGATCGCTGGAATCTGCGGTGCTATCGGTTTGATCCTCGTGCTTTACGGAGGCTTTATTCCCGTCCCCAATCCTTCTGGAGCAGCGACCACGATGCATATTCCTGCCATTATTGCGGGCGTTTTTGCAGGTCCATTAGTAGGTGCCTTGACTGGATTGATTCTGGCTGTATCCTCCTGGATTTACTTTCAAGGCATCTTTCTCCAAATGGCTGGGGGTAACTTGCTCGTGGCACTCTTCAGCGCCTTTCTGCCCCGTATTCTTATTGGAGTGATTGCGTTTTATTCTTACCGGGTATTCGCCCGTCACCCTTTAGCAGGAGCGGTTCTGGCTTCGATCACGGGCACATTAACGAACACTGTTGGAGTTTTGGGAATTCTGTATTTTTTTGGGGACCCCAGTAACAGATTGTTGATTCTCTCAATTTTAGCCCTCAATCCCTGGGTGGAGATCGGCTTGGCCTTAATCGTTCTTGTTCCTTTAGTTTTAGCTTTAAGGAGGATTTTGCCCAATGTTGTTGGCCGTTGATGTAGGAAACACCAACATCGTTTTGGGACTTTTCGATGGTGACAAACTTTTGCATTTCTGGAGACTCCACACTGATCCCCAGATAACCACGGATGAACTTACCTTGCAGATCAATAGCCTTTTAAGGATGGCCGGCTTTTCCTTTGAAGCCGTTCAGGGCATGGTTGTGGCCTCAGTAGTTCCTCCTCTTGTCCATCCTTTAACCAGGTTTGCGGAGAGGCACCTTAAGCTCAATCCCTTAATCGTGGGGCCGGGTACCAAAACGGGAATGCCGATCCTGATTGACAATCCCAAAGAGTTAGGAGCCGATCTAATCGTGAATGCCGTAGCTGCCAAAGAAAAGTTCGGGGCTCCTGTAATCGTGGTGGATTTCGGTACGGCCACGACCTTCAGCGCCGTTTCTCTCAAGGGAGAATATTTGGGAGGGGTGATTGCTCCCGGAGTAAAAATGGCTCTGGATGGCCTCTTTTTTCAGACCGCTAAATTGCCGAGGGTGGAGATTGTGGAACCTGCTTCCGCTATTGGAAAAAGCACCGTAACTGCCATGCAATCCGGAATCTTTTTCGGTTTCGTGGGATTAGCCAGGGAAATAATCCACCAATTGAAGCAGGAAATGGGCGTAAACTGCCCTGTGGTGGCCACGGGTGGCCTTTCCGGGATGTTCGCTAGAAGGATTCCGGAAGTGGATTTTTTGGAGCCTCATTTAACCCTGGAGGGCTTAAGGCTGATCTTTGAGAGAAACCAGAAGAAGTAAGTTCCCTTTTCCTCTGATAGCTCTGGCTCCAATGTCGGAGTGGAACGATTTGGCCTTCATTTCTTTAGCCCGAGAATACGGCGCAGATCTGGTTTTTATGGGCTTGATCTCCTCCGAGGGATTGGCCAGGAAGAGCTTGAAGACCAAAAGCTTGCTCCGCTACCCAGAAAAAGCCCGTCCTGTTTTTGCTCAGATTTTCGGTTCTTGCCCCCGAAGCATGGAAGAAGCAGCTAAATTGGTGGAAGAGGAAGGATTTGACGGTATAGATATCAACGCTGGGTGCCCGGTTCCCAAGGTAATGCGGACAGGCTCTGGCGCTGCTTTAATGGAAGATTTGAAAAACGCCCGCCACGTAGTTAAATCAGTGCGAAAAGCAGTCAAAATTCCTGTAACCATAAAAATGCGTCTTGGACCTACGGGCATAGAGCATATTAAACTGGCTAAAATTGCCGAAGAAGAAGGCTTAGACGCCGTAATCCTTCACCCCAGGACTCCTCGCCAGGGATATTCTGGAAAAGCTGATTGGGAAAAGATCGCGGAACTCAAAGCCACTCTCTCCATTCCGGTCTTGGCTTCGGGAGACGTGATTGATGGAGCTTCCTTCCTGGAAGTTCTTCGCACTACTGAATGCGATGGCGTGCTTATTGGAAGGGGAGCGCTGGGGAATCCCTGGATTTTTCAAGAATGCCGTTATGCTCTGGCAGGGAAGGAATATCATAAAGTTGAGCCCGAGGAAAAGGAGCAGGCCATGCTCAAATTTATTGCCTACATTGAGGAGTTCTATGGCGAAAAGGGGATGAAGTTTGCCAAAAGACACCTTTCCTGCTTCCTGAAGGGTCTTCCGGGAGCTTCAAGGTTCAGATCAGAACTTCAGAGAGCAGGGTGGCCCCAGTTAAAAGAGCTTGTAGGGAAATTTTTTGAAGAACTAAGGAGCGCAAAATGAGGAGAATTGTCAGTATCTCGCTTGGTTCCTCCAGCAGGAATCACAGGGCAGAGGTAGATTTGGAAGGAGAAAAATTTATTATAGAGCGGATCGGAACGGATGGGGATTTGGAGCTAGCCGCCAGGAAGTACCAGGAACTTGATGGCCAAGTAGACGTGCTCTGCATGGGAGGAACCGATCTTTATTTTTACCTGGAAAACAGGAGATACCCAGTGCGAGATGCCTTCAGGATTATAAAGGGGGTTTCCCGAACCCCGATCGCTGATGGCTCCAAGCTCAAGGTGAGCTTAGAATACGCCACGGTGAAAAAACTCGCCCAAATGGGGATTATCAAGCCTGGAATGAGAACCCTGATGATCAGTGCTGTGGACCGTTTCGGCATGGCTAAAGCCTTGGAGGAGGTAGGTTGCCAACTGATTTTTGGAGATTTTTACTTTGCACTGGGCCTCCCTATTTCTCTGCATTCTACCAAATCCGTGAAGATTCTGGCGCGGATCCTGCTTCCTTTGCTCTGCAAACTGCCCTTCAAGTTCCTTTATCCTGTAGGGAAAAAACAGGAGGAAAATAGGCCCCGTTTTCCCCATCTTTTCCAGTGGGCTGAGCTCATTGCCGGAGATTTTAACTACATTGCCCGCTATATGCCTCAAGACCTCAGGGGAAAGATCGTCCTTACTAACACCGTGACGGAAAGGGATGTGCAAAAATTGAAGGAGAGAGGCGTAAAGACCTTAGTTACTACCACCCCTGAGCTTTCTGGAAGATCCTTTGGTACTAACGTCATGGAGGGCATTTTGGTCTGTGTGCTTTCTAAAAAGCCTGAGGAAATCAGCGGGCCAGAGGCCCTTTCCTGCCTGGAAAAATTGGGATTTCAACCTCGAATCGAATACCTCAATTGACGGGAGCTTGCAAAAAGTTTTAATTTGTGTCTAAATTTAAGGCGTCCCTATTATTTTGCTCACTCTCGTTTCAAAAAAATATATATCATTTGGTGGTGACTTTAGATGACAGTGAATGAAAAGAAACTTTACGTGACACATGAGGGTTTAAAGAGGTTAGAAGAGGAGCTGGAATACCTGCGCACCGTCAGAAGAGCGGAGGTTGCCGAGAGAATCAAAAGGGCCAAGGAATTTGGGGACCTCTCGGAAAACGCCGAATATGATGAAGCCAAGAAAGAGCAGGCTTTCGTCGAGGGCAGGATCATCACCCTGGAGAAGATGCTGGCTCATGCCCAGATCATTGAGCCTCAGGAATCCGATTCCGATGTGGTCTCCGTAGGAAGAACCGTGCGTCTTTTAAACCTGGACACCAAAAAGGAAACCGAATATACCATCGTGGGTTCTTATGAGGCCAATCCCAAGGAGAACAAGATTTCTGATGATTCCCCTCTGGGCAAAGAGCTGATTGGTAAAAAACTGCATGACTTCGTCCGAGTCAAAGCTCCGGCGGGCGAGTTTTACTATCAAATTATCGGCATCAAGTAATGGAAGAGGAGATCTACCAAGAAAGGGTGGAGAAGCTGAAAAAGCTTCGCCAGTTGGGAATCGAGCCCTTTAATGGGCCTTTTTTGATTTCTCACCCTGCTTCCTTGATCCTGGAAAATTTTGAAACCCTCCAGGATCAGAGCGTCTCCTTGGCAGGAAGGGTAGTAGCCTTAAGAGTTCACGGTAAGGCAAGCTTTGCCCACCTGGACGATGGGGAGGCAAGGATCCAGGTCTATTTCCGTTTAGATAACTTGGGGGAGGAAGCTTACAGCGTTATTACCAAGCTCCTTGACCTGGGTGACATTCTGGGGGTCAAGGGCACGGTCTTTAAGACCAAAACCGGGGAAATAACGATCGCTGTAAAGGAGTACAAATTCCTTTCCAAGGCTTTGAGGAACCTTCCTGAAAAATGGCATGGTCTGCGCGACGTGGAGCTGCGTTACCGTCAGAGATATCTGGATTTTATTGCCAATAAAAGATCCAGGGAATTAGTAAAGCTGAGAGCGAAAGTTGTGTCATTGATCAGAAGATTCTTGGAAGATAGGGGTTTTCTAGAGGTGGAAACTCCAATCTTGCATCCTATTCCTGGAGGAGCGCTGGCCCGACCTTTCGTCACTTTCCATAACGCCCTGGGAATTAACCTGTACTTGCGCATAGCTCCTGAGCTCTACCTGAAAAGATTAGTTGTGGGAGGGTTTAACAGGGTCTTCGAACTTGGTCGCTGTTTCCGCAACGAGGGTATTTCCACAACCCACAATCCGGAGTTCACCATGCTCGAAGTTTATCAGGCTTATGCTGATTATCGAGACATGATGAACTTGACTGAGGATTTGATCTCTTTTCTCGTAAAGGAGGTCTTTGGTTCCTATCAGGTCAGCCTTAAAGGAGAAGAGTTGGATTTCACTCCTCCCTGGAAAAGGATCTCCCTGACTGAGGCTTTCCAGGGTTATGCTGGTGTAGAAATAGAGGCTCTCAAGGACGAGAAATTCAGATTGGATTACATCCGGGAATACGGGATTAAAGTGGACAAGAGTCCCACCTGGGCTAACGTAATCGATGAAATTTTAAAGAAGCGCGTGGAACCACAGATCAAAGGACCAATCTTTCTTTGCGACTATCCTAAGGTGCTTTCTCCCTTGGCCAGAAACAAACCCGGGGCTCCGGATTGGGTAGAGCGCTTTCAGCCAATAATTCTGGGTCTGGAAATGGGGAACGCCTACTCCGAGCTGGCAGACCCTCTGGAGCAAAGGGCTCGTTTCCTGGAGCAAGTTGAAGAGAAGAGAAAGGGAGAGGAAGAAGCTCATCCCATGGATGAGGACTTTGTGGAAGCCCTGGAATACGGAATGCCCCCCACCAGTGGTTTAGGGATAGGGATCGATCGTCTGATCATGCTCCTTGGGGGAGAGGATTCCCTCAGGGAGACCATAACTTTTCCCACTTTAAGGCCAAAATAAAAGCCCTCTTTTGCTATAATCAAATTGACTGGAGGGAAATTTGAATTCCCGGAAGCATGAAACAGTGTTTATCTGTCAGAATTGCGGTTACCAGAGCTTAAGGTGGCTGGGTAAGTGCCCTCAATGCGGGGAGTGGAACACCTTCGTGGAAAAAAGCGAAATTTCACCCCGGGCCAGAGCGAAACTTCCTTCTGCTCCTCCTCAGTCCATTCCGGAAATTTCCTCAGCAGAATCGGCCAGAATTAAAACTGGAATTTTAGAATTCGATCGAGTCTTAGGCGGAGGAATTGTCTCCGGGTCCTGTGTTTTGATTGCTGGAGAACCCGGAATCGGTAAATCCACCCTCCTTCTGCAGGTGGCCAATGCCATTGCCGGGCAGGGGAAAAGCATTCTCTACATTTCAGGCGAAGAGGACCCCTCTCAGCTCAAAATGAGGGCTGATCGCTTGGGAGCCGACTCTCGCAACTTAAAAGTCAGCTTTCAAAGTGAGGTTGGAGAGATTCTGGGATTGCTGGAAAGCGTCAATCCTGACCTGGTGATTGTGGATTCCATCCAGGCCGTTTTCCTGGAGGAAATTCCCTCTTCTCCCGGAAGTGTGATCCAGGTCAGGGAAAGCGCTTCTCGATTATTTTCCTTGATTAAATCCCGCAGGACCCCTTTAATTTTGGTAGGTCATGTCACTAAGGAAGGAAGCATTGCTGGTCCCAGGCTTCTGGAGCACCTGGTTGACGTGGTTCTCTATTTTGAGGGAGAGCGCACAGG
>Ga0315298_1001144_pt1 | contig 49917 bp, 42 predicted proteins | sample WHS_1_MG_FD_203077 | JGI IMG/M metagenome (GOLD analysis project Ga0315298, IMG submission 203077) | Extremophilic microbial mat communities from Washburn Hot Springs, YNP, Wyoming, USA - WHS_1_MG | ecosystem: Environmental > Aquatic > Thermal springs > Hot (42-90C) | place: USA: Wyoming...
CAAACCTGAAGCTGTCGAGACGTTCCCGGTCCTGGTCCTTGAGATGAAAATCGATGCGTCGCATAACGACGCAATAATATGTAATGTTATTTCCATGTCAAGCTACTAGTGCAGGCTTTAGCCTGTCTCTGACACCCTCAATAAAGTGCCAGGCACGATATTGCCCGGACTCGGCGCTGGAGATACGGACGCTAAAGCTTCGGCTGACATTCGCGCCGCTTCGCGGGTGAACACAAGGCATTTGGCGCGAAGGTTGTTTTCAACGAAATATCGGTGGGCTTCCGGGGTGTCGAGGCGGCATCCGATGTGATCGCGACAAAGCACCGTGCCAAACCGCGTTTAGAACTGGCGGACCACTTGCTGGATGAGCTTGCAGTTCTCGTCGCGCGGGTCGGTCGGAAGATTCCGGCCGGTGAAAAGGCTGAGCGCCATGAAGGTGCCGGCAAGCGCGCCGCACACGTTCCCAGTTCGCGCGATCCCGCCGCAAAAACCGGTGGCAATTCTGGGTATCAGGTCGGATTGGATGCCGTGGCTTTCGGCTACGGCTTGCAAGACGCTTCCGGAACAACCGAAGCCATTGTCAAAAAGCTCGGCGGCGCGTTCTGCTACATCATCAGGTTCAAGGGGCATGGTACCATCGTTGATCGGCGAACCTTGCTCGCTTAGCTCCTGTTCATCAGTTCCTCGATTTCCTCGGCTTCGACCGGGATGTTCGACATCAGATCGACCGGGCCGGCATCTGTAACAAGGACGGTGTTTTCGATGCGCACGCCGAACCCTTCGCTCGGCACGTAGATTCCCGGTTCAACGGTCATGACCCACCCCGCTTGGAACGGTTCGGTGGTGAATCCAACATCGTGAACGTCCAAACCAATCGGGTGCCCCACCCCATGCATGAAATACTCCTTGAACGCCGGATTGGCCGGGTCCTGCTTCTTGATCGCACGCCGAGTCAACAACCCAAGCCGAAGCAGTTCGTCTTCGACCATTTTCTCGGCTTCTTTCTGCCATTCTTTCCACAGTTTGCCCGGTTTGAGTCCACGCACGCATCCCCGGAACACTCTCAGAACGGCGTCGTACACCTGCCGTTGTCTGCGCGAATAACGCCCGCTGACAGGGATTGTTCGGGTCAGGTCCGAATTGTAGTTTGCATGGGCGGCCGCAACATCAAGCAGCAACAGTTCTCCCGCCCTGCACGTGGCCGAGTTTTCCACGTAGTGCAGCACGCACGCGTTCCGCCCGGAAGCTATTATGGGCGGGTAGGCAAATTTCCCGCGGCGCCGGATAAACTCATGCGCAAACTCGGCTTCAACCTCCGCTTCTGAGATGCCCGGCTTGACCTTCCGAAGAATCCGTCTGAACCCGTGTGCCGTTATCTCGCAGGCTTTGCGGATCAAGTCCAATTCCTCCTCCGACTTCACACTCCGCAGGCGGTGCATCAGTCGAGCCAACCTGTGATACGAATGCAACGGGTAACGTCGCTGGCATTCCTTCACAAACCGCGCATCGCGTGTCTCGACTTCGACCATGGCGCGTTTGTGCTCGTTCGAGTTAAGGTAAACATGTTCACATTCGCACATGATGCGATGGAATATCCTCGGAAACTCGGAGAGCCAGTGAATGCTCTCGATGCCACTGCGCTTGCGTGCTTCGTCACGGGTGAGCTTGTGTCCCTCCCAGATTTCAGCCAACGGCGTCGGCTCCCGCAGGAACAGCATTTCCCGCTGCTTTTCGTCGTCCGCATCAGGATAGAGCACGAGTATTGTCTCCTCCTGCTCAATCCCGCTCAGGTAGAACAGGTCCGAATTCGGATGCATCAGAAATGTGCCATCCGCGTTGGTGGGGAGAATGTCGTTCGAGTTCACGACTGCAATCGAGTTCGGCAGCATGAGCTCGCGCAGGCGCTGGCGATTGCGGATGAACAGCGTGGCTGGGATTGGATCGTATCGCATTGTTGTGGTTTGTGATCGTCAACCCTTGGTCAACTTGTTGGCTGCGGGTTGAGAATCGCTGTGTTTCAAAGGGCGTTGACTCACTCCAGCGAAATCACCGTCACCGACTTGGGTGGCAAGGTGACCTCAAATCCGGCGTCGGTCACGCGGACATTGTCAAATTTCTCCGGCCGTACCTGGTCCGGCTGGTCGAATGTGTTGTGGGCGCGCATGTCGGGCGCGGTCAGCACCCGCCCCGTGGCTGACCGGACCTTCGCGCCCTGCACTTCGGCGGAAATTGGCATTGGCTCATTTGGATTCAGGTTGCAGAGCGACACGTGCATGGTTCCGGACTTGTCGCGTGACGCGGAAACGCTGACGGCTGGAATGCGCTCATCACCGAACCTGTAATCAGCGCATGCAAGCTCGGTCGGCAGCAAGGTCGCATCATGGTGGGGCGTGTACAGCTCGAACACGTGATACGTCGGGGTGACAATCATTTTCTCTTTGTCGGTAAGAACGAGCGCCTGAAGCACATTGACCGTTTGGGCGATATTGGCCATGTGCACCCGGTCGCAGTGCTGGTTGAAAATGTTGAGTGTCACCGCGGCTACAAGGGCATCGCGCAGCGTGTTCTGTTGGTACAAAAAACCGGGGTTCGTCCCGGGCTCGACCTGGTGCCAGGCGCCCCATTCATCCACAATGAGCGCAACGCGTTTTCGCTCATCGTACTTGTCCATGATTTCAACGTGTTTGGCGATCAGCTCATCCATCCGAAGCGCGTTCCGCAGCAGATGAAACCAATCGACTTCCTCGAACTGCGTGGCCGACCGGCTTCTTCTGCCCGAGCCGCAATAATAATGCAAAGCCAGCCCCGCCATTTGCCTGCCGGCATTTTTCATCAGGACTTCTGTCCATCGATAATCCCCGCCGTTTGGCCCACAAGCGATCTTGAAAATGCGGTTGCCCCCGAAATTCCGAACGTACGTCGCGTACCGCCGGAATTGATCGGCGTAAAACTCCGGTGTCATGTTGCCGCCGCAGCCCCAGTTCTCGTTGCCAACGCCAAAATACTTCAGATGCCATGGTTGGTCGCGACCGTTCTGGCGCCGCAGGTCTGCCATCGGGCTCTTCCCGTCAAAGGTGATGTACTCGACCCATTCCTGCATTTCGCGGACTGTGCCGCTCCCGACGTTCCCACAGATATACGGTTCGCACCCAATCTGCTCGCACAAATCCAGAAACTCGTGTGTGCCAAAGTGGTTGTTTTCGGTCACCCCACCCCAATGCGTGTTGATCATCGTCGGACGTTGTGCACGCGGGCCGATGCCGTCTCTCCAGTGATACTCGTCCGCAAAACACCCGCCCGGCCAGCGCAATACTGGCACTTTCGCCCGCTTCAAAGCTGCAACGACATCGTTCCGAATGCCACGCGTATTCGGGATCGGACTGTCCTCCCCGACCCAATAGCCTTCGTACACGCAACGACCGAGGTGCTCGGAAAAATGCCCGTAAATGAACCTGCTGATCGTGTCTTTGCCGCGATCAGCATGAATTACAAGGCGATTCAACGTAGCGGCCTCATCCGCTGAAAACACCACTGGCGACCCGGCCAAAAACGAGCCCAGAATTGCAACGCAGGAAAAAAGGCGAGTTTTCATGCGTCGGATGATGCCCTGCCCCCCCCTGCACTGGCAAGCCGGTATCGAACATACTCAATGACCGATGAAGTATCGTGCCTGGCACTCTATTTGCCATCCGCCCCGGTATGTGTCCTTTCGGTCCCTCCGCGTTGAAAGTTGAACGTTGGACGTTGGACGTTGAACGTTCCCAGTCGGTGTCTCGATCGGGTTGTCCTGCTGATAACGCCCAACATGCAACGCTCGACGTGAAACGTTCAACGTGAAACGTTCAACGTGAAACGTTCAAAGGATGACTGCTCGTTGGGATGAAACCTTGGATATCGTGCCTGGCACTCTATTTGCCATCCGCCCCGGCGTGCGTCCTTTCGGTCCCTCCGCGTTGAAAGTTGAACGTTGTACGTTGTACGTTGAACGTTCGTAGTCATTCGCTTCGCGCCAAATCGCATGGTCGCGGAGGACGCGCCATGACTTGAGTTTAATCTGACAGAATGCTTACCGGTCCAAGGAGCCCGGATGTCATAAGCGGAGTGTCACGCGTAAGCTTGCGAATGTTTGTGCGCGTGAACCGTTTTTCAGACGGGAGAAATTGATCACCAATGATCCGGTTCGGCCAGAAGTTCACCACTTCAACTTGAAGGGTGTTGGTCCCGGACTTCGCAGCAGGCGTAATCTCCACCCGCCACGGCGGCGCCCAAAGCACGCCAAGTGATTGCCCGTTCACCCATACCTCGGCCAATTCCCGCAAGCTGCCAAGGTCAAGCCAGAGCGCCCGCTTTGGCTCCTTGAACCATTCTTCCGGCATCACAATCGTTTTCCGGTAACTCGCCGTTCCAGAGTAAAACCGAATGCCGGGGTCCTCATGTTCTGTCCACGAGATCAACCTCTCGAATACAACCGCCCGTGTCGAGGATCTGAGCATGTCGCGATCGTCCTTTTCGGGCGCACTCGTCCCGACCGGGAAATGTACCGTCCACGGCCCTGTCAAATCAGCAAGCTTTCTTAACTCGATGGTGTTGTCCGCAGCCACGGGCGGGTGCGCAGCCGCTGCATCCCGGAACACTACAAACGTCGAACCGTAGGGCGGCAATTCCAGTGGCACCGTCGTTCGGCCACCCGATTCTTTGTAAGCTCTGGCGAACTGACGAAATCCTGTCGCTGCATTCCATATCTCGGGCGCTTTCCCGGCGACGCGGAAAGTACAATCCACCTTCTCAAGCCGATTTGATTTGTTCGCCACAAAATAAATGTCTGTTTCCCCGTCCCGCCGGTGGATGTAGTCCAACGCAGTCTGTGCATCATTGCCTTTGTACTCGAAGTCCGGCAACACGCCCGCGTCAATCAAAACCGCACGTGCCGTGCAGCCCGAGACGACTCTGCCACGCGTGATCGAATGTCTCGGCTCGTCTTGGCCCGACCACGGCGCTCGAACCTTGCTGTTTTCCGGGCCCGATGCCGGTCCCCACAATTCATCAGCGATCCGTGCCACCTCGGCGTCGCATTCCGGATAGTGGCCAAGGCCCGTCGATTTAACCGGTCGCCGTCCGATCACCGTTGCGCCCGCGTTCACCAGCTCACTGACCTTTCTCAACACGGAGAGAGAAATTGCATCTCGATCCGGCAACACCAAAACGCGGTAGCTCATCCCGTCCGGCAACACAAGCTGCCCATCGCGCACAGACAACCGCGTGAGCAATGCTTCCTCCGTGATCACGTCGTAGTCGAATCCCGGCAAAACCCGCGCAGGATCGGTGCGCTTGAGCTGGGCGAAGTTCGGCACATGGTCACCGTAATAATAACAGGCATCCGCGACAAACAACCCCTGCTGCAACATGAATTGACAGCGGTTGATGTATGCAATAAAGGGGCCCGACTTCGCCCACCACGTCGAGTTCGGATTGAAATGTGTGCCGGCGAAGTACTGGATGCCGGGCAATCCTTCCTCCGGAGGCGAACAAACCACCGCGTGCCAGACAAGCAGGTTCAACCCCTCGCACAGCGCCTGTTCAAATGAAGGTTTGAGGTTATCCCAGATTGTTTCCTGCCAATGCGGGCCAATGGTGGTGAACCCTTCGGCAGCAACAAGTTTTCGACCATACGTGTGAGAAGCCGACGCCGGCTGTTTCACAAAAAACCGATTCGAATCGCCAACACGATGCCGCCACGACCACGCCCAGAACTCGGACATCGGCACGTCGTTGAACCCGAGACATCGCTGCGCATCAATCGGCACCGCATGCGGCCCTCCCGACTCCGGATGAATCTGCAGACCGTGCCGATGCGCGCCGTCCCTGAACAAACGGTAGTGGTTGTCTATCGCCAAATCACCAAGCGTTTTCCGGAAATCGTGAAGGAACCGGTTGCTCTGGTCCCGTGTATTGACAATGCGCCCTGCAAGCACGGGCAGCCACGGGACAAGATCGTAGCCGCGCCTCCGCCGGAATTCTTTGCGCAGTGTGGGTGTCCAGTTCACCGCCTCGACCTCCCAACTGTCAGTGTGCAGGTACTTCAGGGTACTGCCCGCCAGCGGCCCGGCATCAGCGATAAGCGGTTCGACCACCGCATCCCAATATCGTTTGAAAGCGCCCGCATCCAGCACATCCAGAGCATAACCCTTCCAACCGTCGCTGGATGTCGAAACTCTCGCGTGGTCGCCGATCGTGCAACCAAACCGAAGAATCTGCCACACCCCGTCGGGTGCGTCCCACCGAAGCGTGGACGAGTCGTCCAACCGCGCCGTCAAATCGATCACGTCGCCCGCCGCGGTGTCTTCTTCACCCGGTTCATCTGGGATATCGACGAGCAGCGGCGTTGTGTCCGGAGCGGAAAAATGCAAAGACCGGTGCATCGCTTTGGCCTCCCAGTTGCTGATAGGCTTCCGCGCCGTCCGCGGAATGCCGGGCTCTGGGCCTGACTTCAGTCGGTACCCAACAACAAACAGGTCTTTGTAATAGCCGTCGCGACTTTGTGGCATTGGAAGTTTTTCATCAATCTTGCCCGGTCCTCGAACCCGGGCTTCCGACCACACAAGCTTCTTTGCGGCGTCGTCGGCTGTGACCATCGGCCCGCCAAGGTTCCATCCGCTCTGTATGTTCAGACTCATCTCGAGTCCCAAACGAGCTGCCTCCCGCAATGCGTGCCGATAAAGCTCGCGCCATTCCGAACTCAGAAAATCAGGACCGTGCCTTACCCTGTCGTTTCCATCCTGACTGGCGCCGTCGGCGTCGCAAATCAACGCTCCACCCCAGCCTTTGGCTTTCATCTCTTCGAGGTCGTGCGTAATCGCGGCTTTGGTAACGTTGCCGTTCAACCACCACCAGTAAGCACGCAACCTCGCGCTAGTCGGCGGATCAACCCAGCCACGATCGAGAGATGTTTCCCCCATGGACTGATTCAAGCAGATCGAACATCCAAGAACCGCCAGACCGATCAGTGACATTCCGGTTTTCATGGGATTATCATGGGAAAGTCGAGTTGCAATCCAAACTCCGCAGTGCGGCGCGGCCGCAACCGGCTGTTGTTCAACAATTCGATCAAGGTCCTTGCGGCGATTTCAGGGCTGAGATCACGCAGACAAGCCATCCGCCGTGAAATCCGGCATCGCTTGCTCATGCAAGGAACACACGGCAGATCAAGTTGCAAAACCCTCTCGGTCTGTCGGTAAGGCCCCGTCCGACGAGGGTCCGTGGGACCAAACATGGCGATGACAGGTTTCCCAAGAGCAGCAGCAATGTGCATTGGCCCCGAATCGTTGCCCACGAGAACAACGCACCGGCGAAGGCACTCGACAAGTTCGGGCAACGTGGTGTTTCCGGTCATGTCCATGCACATCTCTGGCGCGGCTGAACAAACGATCCGACCGAGAGCGCGATCAGTTGTGCCGCCGAGGATCACAAACCTGACATTGGAAAGGGCTGAAGACACATGCTTTACGAGCGCGGCGAAGTGTTCCGGCGGCCAGCGTTTGTTCGCCCAATTCGCTCCGGGCTGAATTGCAATCCACTGCGTTCCGTTCTCCGGCATCAAAGCTTCGAGTCGCGCCGCCGCGTCGGGCTTTTTCGGAAGCCATTCAAAGTCCCATTCGACCGGCACATGAATTGCGCGCAGGACGTCAAGGTACCAGTCGATCGCATGTGCGTGTTCGGACGGCCTTGGAACGCGGACATCATAAAAAGCCGGTGCGCCTTCGCGCGGATCATCCAGTCCGACAACCAGCATCGGGTTTGACAGCCACGCGACCAGACTGCTGCGGGCGAGAGCCTGCAGATCGAGCACAAGGTCGTATCGAGCGGCCCTGAGTTCCAAAACGCTCTGCACCGCTTCGTGCCACCGCCACGGTGCCGACCACCGTTGTCTGTGAAACAAGACCAGCCTGGTGATGTCGGGATCGTGTTCGAGAAGCGGGGCGAGCCGTGACTCGATCCACCAATCGATCTCGGCTCCGGAATGAAATCGTCTCAGGAGCCTTGCGACCGGTAATGCCTGAACAACATCACCGAGAGCGCTGGGCTTGAGTATCAAAATACGCACGACACTTGACAACAAAACTGAATTTCGACCCCCGATGCGTGCGCGTGACGAACGGGCAACCCGGCTGCCCGGTTTTACCGGCCTTCTGTCAACCGGTCTGCCAACCGCTTTGGAAGACCTGCAGCAATAATCTTTCCTTGCGCGGCCGGAATATCGTAGTCAACACGCCTCAGTTCAATAATCCCCTCGTTTAGATCGTACGTTGCGTAAGTGGCCTTGGCCACGCCGTCCCGGCTTTGCCCGACGCTGCCGACATTGATGAAATACTTGCGCCCGTGCTCGATCCTGAACTTGGAATAACTGCCGCCCCGAACGACGCTGTCACGCACAAAAGCCACCGGGACATGGGTGTGGCCGAAGAAACAGACATTTGTGTTCTGATATGGAAAACTCGCGGCAGCAGCGAGTTTGTCAAAGACGTATCCCCACCTGTCCGGCGCATCAAGCGTCGCGTGCACTATCGAAAAGCTTGTCACCAGCCTGATGTACTTCAGCTCGCGCAGCCATTTCCTGTCGTCCTCGGTCAGATGCTCTCGCGTCCACTGCACAGCTTGGGCAGCGTACGGGTTGAAACCCTCCAGATGCTGGTTGAGTGAAGCCGAGTATTCGTCGTGGTTGCCCTTCACGCAGGGCATTCCCATTCCCCGCACAATATCAAGACATTCCTTCGGATTGGCACCGTAACCAACGACGTCGCCAAGGCAGGCGTAGTGTGTGACGCCTTGTTTTCGAGCGTCTTCCAACACGGCCTCCAGAGCTTCCAAGTTACCGTGTATATCAGCTATTATCGCAAACTTCATTTTCCCCTCGCAAGGAGCGCAACTCCCTGCAAACCAGGCACCGCGTCATACTATCCCACGATCTGGAACCCGCGCAAGTTGCCTTCAGCCGGTTCCCAATGTGTTTCTTCATGGCGTATAAAGCAACCCAGTCCTGAATCGCGGATTGCTTGCTGGAAAGCCTCGAGCTCGGGCCGGGCGCCTTCTGCCACAAGTTCCACCCTTCCATCCAGCAGGTTTCGCACCAGCCCTGTGACCTCGAAGCCCGTCGCCACTTCTTTCACAGTGTATCGGAACCCGACCCCCTGCACCCGCCCCGAATAGAACACGTGCAATCTACACCTATTCATTTGCTGTCCATATACGCCAACGTCAATCTGCAAAAACAGGCCGTCATATTGAACCCAATCGCACGCAGAGATGAAGCCATAATTTCTCTTGCTTGTACAACGGTTTTGTTTTGTGCCGGAGCGCGCAATGCCCGCTAACTTTGTAATCGGCAACATTTCCACCCCCATTGTCTCGACGCAGCGCCAATGTTAAAGGTATTGTCCGTCCCGCGAATGCGCGCTTGCATAATATTCAATCCAACTGCGCGTGGCGACAAAGCCAAACGGTTTCGCCGCGAGCTGTCGCACATCGCAGGTGATTTGGTTCTCAGGCCGACAACACACGCCGGCGAAGCCACCATTCTGGCCCGTCAAGCTGTGGCCGAGGGCTTCGACACAATCGTCGCAGCCGGCGGTGACGGAACCGTGAGCGAAATTGTCCACGGCGTCGCCACAGCAGAATCCGGCTTGGAACAGACGCGCATCGGGATCGTGCCTCTGGGAACGATGAATGTCCTGGCGCGTGAGCTCAATCTTCCACAAGACCTGCATTCGGCGTGGAACGTGCTCAAGACCGGCCATGAAATACGGATTGATCTGCCATGCGCCGAGTTTGGAGCCGAACCACACAAGGAACGAAGGTTTTTCGTTCAACTCGCAGGAGCCGGTTTGGATGCTCGGGCTGTTGCTGCGGTGGATTGGGATTGGAAGAAGCGGGTTGGACCTGTTGCCTATCTGATGGCAGGATTGCGCGTTCTTATGACGGACCGCCCGATTGTTCATGCCAAAATGGGCAATCAGACAACCGAAGGCGAACTGATTCTCATCGGCAACGGGCGCTTTTACGGAGGCTCTGTTCCCATGTTCCCCCAAGGGAACATGCGCGACGGATTGCTCGAAGTCCGCGTCATACCGCGAGTCACGTTGTTTGGCATCGCCCGGTTCGCATGGGCGTGGATTTGGAATCGCGGGTTCACACTCAAAGGCGAGCGATTCCTCCGGGCCGCTGAGGTCGAGCTTGCCAGTATCGACAAAGTCCCCTTCGAGGTTGATGGCGACAACGCCGGTTTTCTCCCGGTGCGCTTCTCTGTTCAGCGCGAAGCGTTGCGGATCATTGTCCCTTAACCCGCATATTTCCCAGCCCGGCGTAGCCGGAACCAAACTTGCCTGACGCTCAAAGACGCGGTGCATTCGCCCGTTGATCAGAAATCTCTGCGCCGCCGGGCTGGGAAATATCTGTTGCAACTCCGTCGCCGGCAAGAACCTCCCGCCTCAGGCCCCCTGAAAAAAAATACTGACACTGCCGATGGCTACGCAACAGTAACGTCATGAACAGCCCAGCGATAGGTGTTGCCGTAACTCCGTGTCTGTCCCCATATTCCACCCACCATGCACCCTTTCGGTCACCCCGTTGAACGTTGAGAGTTGAACGTTCGACGTTGAACGTTCCCGATCGGTACGCCGGACATCGTGTCTGTCACCATATCGGGCATACCCGACATCGTGTCTGTCCCCATATCCCGCCTGCCATGCACCCTTTCGGTCACCCCGTTGAACGTTGAGAGTTGAACGTTCGACGTTGAACGTTCCCGATCGGTACGCCGGACATCGTGTCTGTCACCATATCGGGCATACCCGACATCGTGTCTGTCCCCATATCCCGCCTGCCATGCGCCCTTTCGGTCACCCCATTGAACGTTGAGAGTTGAACGTTGGACGTTGAACGTTCCCGATCGGTACGCCGGACATCGTGTCTGTCACCACATCTCGGAGCCCCGCCAGCCTCGACCGCCCGACCAACGCTTGGTCAGGTCCAGCGGGTCAAGGATCAAGTCGTCCAAATTGTGTGTCTGTCCCCATATCCAGCCCAAACATCGTGTCTGTCCCCATATCCCGCCTGCCATGCGCCCATTCGGTCACCCCATTGAAAGTTGAGAGTTGAACGTTGGACGTTGAACGTTCCCGATCGGTATACCGGACATCGTGTCTGTCCCCGTATCTGGGCAACGGCAGCTAGCCCCGACTGGCCGGCCAGCGCTCGGGCAGGTCCGGTCTGTCTAAAATCCGATTACCCGGGCCAAATATCGTGCCTGTCCCTCTATTCGCTCTGCAGGTGGCCCAAACACCGTGTCTGTCCCCATATCCAACCCGCCCGGCGGTTGGGGACCGCCGACGGCGCAAAACTCCGATCGCCCAAACATCGTGTCTGTCCCCATATCCCGCCTGCCATGCTCCCTTTCGGCCACCCCGTTGAAAGTTGAGAGTTGAACGTTTGACGTTGAACGTTCCCGATCGGTACGCCGGACATCGTGTCTGTCCCCGTATCTGGGCAACGGCAGCTAGCCCCGACTGGCCGGCCAGCGCTCGGGCAGGTCCGGTCTGTCTAAAATCCGATTACCCGGGCCAAATATCGTGCCTGTCCCTCTATTCGCTCTGCAGGTGGCCCAAACACCGTGTCTGTCCCCATATCCAACCCGCCATGCTCCCTTTCGGCCACCCCGTTGAAAGTTGGACGTTGAACGTTCCCGATCGGTATACCGGACATCGTGTCTGTCCCCGTATCTGGGCAACGGCAGCTAGCCCCGACTGGTCAGCCAGCGCTCGGGCAGGTCCGGTCTGTCTAAAATCCGATTACCCGGGCCAAATATCGTGCCTGTCCCTCTATTCGCTCTGCAGGTGGCCCAAACACCGTGTCTGTCCCCATATCCCCGCCATGCGCCCTTTCGGTCACCCCGTTGGAAGTTGAGAGTTGAACGTTGCACGTTGAACGTTGCCAATCGGTACGCCGGACATCGTGTCTGTCCCCGTATCTGGGCAACGGCAGCTAGCCCCGACTGGTCAGCCAGCGCTCGGGCAGGTCCGGTCTGTCTAAAATCCGATTACCCGGGCCAAATATCGTGCCTGTCCCTCTATTCGCTCTGCAGGTGGCCCAAACACCGTGTCTGTCCCCATATCCCCGCCATGCGCCCTTTCGGTCACCCCGTTGGAAGTTGAGAGTTGAACGTTGCACGTTGAACGTTGCCAATCGGTACGCCGGACATCGTACATTGTGTCTGTCCCCATATCGGGTATACCCGGCATTGTGTCTGTCCCCATGATATCGTGCCTGTCCCCATATCCGGGTGCCCTGGCAACATCGTGCGTCCGGCCGGGGCTTGGTCAGGTCCACCCGGGCCAAGAGTCCGGTCGCCCAAATTCCGTGTCTGTCCCCATATCCCCGCCATGCGCCCTTTCGGTCACCCCATTGAAAGTTGGGCGTTGAACGTTGGACGTTAAACGTTCCTGATCGGTATATCGCACATCGTGCCTGTCCCCATATTTGGGCAGCCCAGCAACCTCGACCGTCCGACCGACACTTGGTCAGGTCCAGCGGGTCAAGGGTCCGGTCGCCCAAACATCGTGTCTGTCCCCATATTTGGGCGGTGGTTGATGTTTTGACGGCGAAGGTCGCGAACGATCCGCTAATTTGCGGTTGCTGCGCAGGTTTTCCAAGGTAACACTAATTCGGATATGATCGCGGCGACACCAATTGCTCTTGCTGATTTGTATCGGGTGTTTGAGAGGCTCGACGAAGGGGAGAGCATTGCTGTTGTGCCGGCGGCTGACGGGCCGGAGTTGACGAATCCGCCTGCGGAGCCTGAAGTGTGGTTGGGCGTCACGTCGTCGGGCTCAACGGGCCGACCCAAATTGCAGTGGCGGCGATGGAAAGAGATCAGAGGCGGCACGGTGTCAAAGCCGGGTGTAATGGGTTGGACATGGGCGTCACCGTACCGGCCATGGACGTTTGCGGGGGTGCAGGTGGCTGCGCAGGGCTGCTGCGGTCGCGGAACGAAATCCGGTGACGGGCGAGATTGTTTGTTTGAAGTATGCAGTTGAACCCGGCTGGGACGGGAGTGCGGTATTAGAATCGCTGCAGCGGACGTTGAGAGAACGGTTGCGCAAGGAGGCGTGGCCGCGAAAGTGGGTCGAGGAAACAGTCGGGCCGGCTCAGAACGCGAAACGGGCGGTGCGATAGGGAGCGGGCTTTTGTATTTGCCGGGGTTCGGGCGGTAGGATTCTTGTTGGTGGGTTTGTCTGGTTGATTGTGCGGCCTTGATTTGGGAAAGTGCGCGGCGACATGCGCGCCGGAAGAATGAGCGATGTGGCGGATCAGACCGATGAGGCGGGTCGGGCGGATCAGGGAGTAATTGTGCTGATTGACTTGTGAAGAGAGCGTTGGTGACAGGTGGAAGCCGTGGGCTTGGGTTGGCAATTTGCCGCCGTTTGTTGGATGACGGCTGGCGGGTTGTGACAACTTCGCGCACGGTGACGAGTAGTGTGCCAGGCTCGAAGTGCGTGCCGGGCTTCGGGTTCCGCGTTCACACGGAAATGTGAAAACTCTTTGTAGCGATTTTGGCGTGCAGAGTTCGACTCGACAGACACCATCAGCCCTGCAAACCTTGTGTCGTGCAACAATCGATCGTAACCCTTGACATGGAGGGCGTGCTAACGCCCGAAATCTGGATCGCCGTCGCAGAAAAAACGGGCATTCCCGAGTTAAGGCTTACGACTCGCGACGTCCCGGATTACGACGTGTTGATGCGTGGCAGGCTCGCGCTGCTGGCCAAACATGGACTCTGTCTTTCGCACATTCAGGCCGTGATCAGCACCTTGAAGCCATTGGATGGCGCACTCGAGTTCTTGCGCGAGCTGCGCGCTTTCACACAGGTAATCATCCTTTCTGACACGTTCGAACAGTTTGCGCAGCCGCTGCTGCGCCAACTCGAGTGGCCGACGCTCTTTTGTCATCGCCTTGTTGTGGAGAATGACCGGATAGTCAGTTACCAGATTCGCGTCCGCGAACAGAAGCAACGCGCCGTGGCAGCGCTGAAATCGCTCAATTACAGGGTGATCGCCGTTGGAGATTCGTACAACGATACTGCCATGTTGAGAGAAGCCGACGTGGGCTTTCTGTTTCGCGCGCCCGAGAACGTACGGCGCGAATTTCCGCAGTTCAAATCGGTGGAAGATTACCCTGACCTGTTGAATCTGATCCGGAAAGAGCACCAAAACTGAGCGATTCGCTGTCCATGGCGGAGCGGTTTAGCGGTTCGACGGTTTGACGCGGATACCGCCGTGAGCGGGCGCGCAACCAACCAAATGGGCAACATTGCCAATCAGTCTTCCGGTTTCAGATCCCGGCTGGTGAGGTCCCGCAACGCGGCTGTCACGGTCTTGCCCTGGTAGAGCATGGCATAGACCTCATCAATGATTGGCGTGGAGACGTTGTGGCGCCGAGCAAGGGCGAAGGCCGATCGCGCTGTTGGGTAACCCTCAGCGACGCTGACAGATGAGGCCAGAATCTCGGAGAGCTGTTCGCCACGGCCCAAGCGTTCGCCCAAGGTTCTGTTCCGGCTCAGCTTCGAAAAACATGTCACAACAAGATCACCAATCCCGCTCAATCCGGCAAAAGTGTCGGGGCGCGCCCCGCATGCCACACCAAGCCGGCGGATTTCGGCAATGGCACGGGTTACAAGCGCGGCCTTGGAGTTGTCGCCAAATCCAAGCCCGTCGCACACGCCGGCGGCGATTGCGATGACGTTTTTGAGCGCACCGCCAAACTCGACTCCGAGAATATCGGTGCTCGTATAGATTCTGAAGGCCGGTCGGTGAAAGAGCCGTTGCACAAGCGCGGCGTCGTCGGAGTTCCGGCTCGCCGCCACAGCCGCAGTGGGAATTCCACGGGCCACTTCAAGAGCCAGCGTTGGCCCCGACAATGCCACACAACGTGCGCGGGGTGCAACTGCCGCGAGCACGCCGCTCATTGGCAATCCGGATTCGTAATCGATTCCCTTTGTAACACTGACGACAATCCCGTCGAACTCGCCCAAAGCGCTCCCAACCCGGCGATACGCGAATGACGGAACAGCCATGACAACCATTTCACCCGCGTTTGCCGCAACTGCGAGTTCCGGCTCGATACCCAGCCCCTCCGGCAGATCGATATCCGGCAGGTATTTCAGGTTCCTGCCCGCCGTCGGAATGCGAATAAGATTTGCCGTGTCGTTGTCCCACAGAACGACACTGTTGCCCCCCTGATGGAGATGTCGGGCGAGCGCAGTGCCCCATGCGCCCGCCCCCAAAACAGATATTTTCATAGACTTATTTGCAGTGCCATAACCGGAGATTTGCGCGCCTGCTCCGGAACAGCGCAACTTCGCAACTCAGCTCTTGTGCTGTTTCTTCTGTTCATGGTCTGCTGAGCCCTGTCTTTGGTCTTTTGTCAATGGCCAACGGTCCCCGCGTCGCCACCGGGCTGTCGTCTTTGGAGCTCGGTTGTGTCGGTGCCGTGCTGAGGTTCTTCGGCGGTTCCCGGAGCCTTGGTTCGGCCAAACCGATGTTCCGTCCCGTTCATGAGCCTTTTGATGTTGGATCTGTGCGCGTATATGACCACCGCGGACATTACGACAGCAAACGCGGCCAGAAAGGAGTTGCCTTTGGTGAACCAGACCAAAAAAGGCAAGGCCAAAGCCGCGCTGATCGACGCAAGCGAAACATAGCGGCCAACAGCAAAAACGATTACCCACACCGCCGTCGCAAGCAGAAGCGCAGCCGGGGTGATCACGGCCAGAACGCCGGCCGACGTTGCAACGCCTTTTCCGCCCCTGAATCTCAACCAACAGGTATAGTTGTGTCCGAGGATCGCGCCAGCACCGGCAAGGACCGAAAGCAGAGTCTGATCAGCACCCACCGTTGGTCCGATTGCCGTGGCAAGTCGGGGCACGCCCCAGCACGCAAGCGCACCTTTGGCCGCATCGAGAATCAGCACGATTGCGCCTGCTTTCTTTCCGAGCACACGCAACGCGTTTGTTGCGCCTATGTTGCCGCTGCCCACACTGCGCAAATCCACACCCCGGGCCCGCCCCATGAGAAAGCCCGTCGGAACCGAGCCAAGCAGGTATCCGACAACGATTGCCGCAAGGCACAGAATGATGGTCATGCGAAAACTCTAAGCGACAGACTTTGTTTGTCCATCAAACTCCGGCAATCAGATTGGTCTGTGCAAAAGCCCGTGACCTGCTACACTGGCTGGCAGCGAAAATGAACAGCTCAGGTCAAAATGCTACAATGGCCGTCTTTCTTGACCTCGAAAACATCGCCATCGGCGCGCACGAGGCCAATTTGCCCCGTTTCGACATCCGGAAAGTGCTCGAACGAATGCTGCTGAAAGGCCACATCGTCGTCAAAAAAGCCTATTGCGACTTCGAGCGGTTCAAGGAGTTCAAACGCGACCTGCACGAAGCCGCTTTCGAGCTGATCGAGATACCACATATCCGACAGTCCGGCAAAAACTCCGCCGATATCCGGATGGTAGTGGACGCACTTGACCTCTGTTACACCAAGAGTCACGTGGACACGTTTGTGATTGTGAGCGGCGACTCTGATTTTTCGCCGCTTGTCAGCAAGCTTCGTGAGAATGCGAAAAAGGTGATCGGCGTCGGCGTGCGCAAATCCACGTCGGACCTTTTCCTGAACAACTGCGACGAGTTCGTGTACTACGATGATCTTGTCCATGCCCAGGCCTCGAAGTCAAAGGCGCGGGCTCCGGGCGGCACACCCACGGCATCCGATGCTGACAAGGCTGCAGCCCTCGAAAAAGCGTTGAACCTTGTTGTCGAAACCGTCGAGGCTCTGAGCGAAGAACGCGAAGAAAACGATCGCATCTGGAGTTCCATGGTCAAACAGGCCATCAAACGACGCGACCCCGGCTTCAGCGAACGAGCTTGCGGTTTGCGGTCGTTCCATGATCTCCTGCTCGAGGCGCAGCGCCGGGGTTTGGTGAAACTCGAAGCCGACGAGAAATCGAAGAGCTACACTGTCCGTCTGGCCTGATTGCGGCGTGGCACCTTTCTCAGTGCTGCCCGACACAGCAGTATTGCTGCAACCAGCGCAGTTTTTACGCCTCGAGCATTTGGTTGCGGCTGCGCCGCGCTGAGGAGTTGTCAGGTCGCTGAATGCCGGTGCAACCACGCCGGAATCTTGTGCCGAGCTCACTCGCCGATGATTTTCACGAGCACGGCTTTCCGCCTTCGGCCATCAAACTCCCCGTAAAAAATCTGTTCCCATGGTCCGAAATCGAGTTCGCCGTTTGTGATTGCGATTACGACCTCGCGACCCATCACCTGGCGTTTCAGATGCGCGTCTGCGTTGTCCTCGCCGGTCAGGTTGTGCCGGTACTGGGTTATTGGGGCATGAGGGGCCAGCCGTTCCAACCACACGTCAAAATCGTGCAGCAACCCTTCTTCATTGTCGTTGATGAATACGGACGCAGATATGTGCATCGCGTTGACAAGGCACAGCCCTTCTTTCACCCCGCTGCGCCTGACCAGCGCGGCCACCTTGTCCGTGATGTTCACGTACCCGCGGCGATGCGGAATTTCAAACCAGAGGCGTTCGGTGAGTGACTTCATGCTTCTGAGAGCAAACCAAAACCTGCACAACGAGGCAACAAAGCGTTTGTTCGAGACGGGTTCCACCCTCGGCCGCTTCGCATGGAAACATCGCGGCGTATCATGGCTCAGGGACCGAATCTCCCCCGGCCGGTCTTCTCGTTGAAAGGCGAGGAAGCAGGACAGGTCACAGTGGAGTTCAACAGCGACCCCGGAAATCTCACCGGCCAACGTCCAATGGGCACAAATACGTTCAATCCGGTGAGATTTCCGGGCTGAAAGCGACAGAACGAAGAGCAACTGATCCTGCAACTTGGGCGTGGTTTCTGACAGGCCGGTGCGCTGCAGCAAAAGACCACTCGTGCGATCTTGACACTCGCGCAGGCGCGCCTATGGTGTTTTCAAATCTGCAAAGGCTCCGAGCCATGAACTCAGCTCCCAACGCCGGTGCTGGCCCACCGCCTGTTACAGCGGCCAGGACTTCTTCCAAGACCGGACCGACCGGGGAGAACGTCCATGCGACAGTCCTTGGGATGTCACTGTTTGGTTCAACGTCCCATGCTCGAAAGCTCAGCCGCGGCCACTTCGCCCGGTTCAACCCGATGCAGATCAAGTCGATCGTTACCAAACACAAACATGCGTTACATTAGTTATGAACTCCACTAACGCTGCTCCGATCCAGTGGCGGCTTGTACCATGCCTTGCACATTTGCTGCTCTGCTGCGCCATCGCACAGCCAATAACCGTTTTGGATCTCGACAAGAACCCGGAATTCGACTTCGCCGCCAATCCCGAGTTCAATCCAATCTTCGCACCAGAAACGATCGGCCTGACCGCCGGTGCACCCGGGTTCGATCAGGCCGCCAGCTTTTTTTCGTTTGCGACCGCGGCAACCGCCGACTTCCCGCCTGTGCGCGAGGTTTTCATCGCACTCTGGGTTGAGCCACGTTACGCACTTCTGCCCATTTCATCCTCGGCGACAGCCGCTTTGGGTGTAACAGGCCCGTTCAGTCTTACGTCTGCCTTTGGCGGAGCGATTTCAGCGGCAAATATAGTTTCCGGTCGAATTGCGGGATGGGCGGGCGAGCCGATCAATGTCACGGTCGGCGGCGTTCAGTTCGAATTGTCCGGCACCAAGTACGTAAGCCCGCTCGTACTCGACGCCGACGGCGACGGTGTTCTCGGGGCTTCGCGCGGGCTTTGGAATCCGCACCCTGCACGGCTCACAGGCCCATACGCGGCCTTCGATATCGATGGCGACGGGTTCATTGACGTGACCGAATGGGTGGCACCCGGAGACGCCCTGCTGACAACCAACCCCGAGCCGACCAGCGGCAAACACCTCATCGGCACGACCGGTGGTTGGCCGGACGGGTTCGCTCATCTGCGGGCGGTTTTTGATCTCAACCATGATGGAAAAATCGAAGGCGAAGAACTGGACCCGCTCTATCTCTGGAGAGATACCAATGGAAACGCCACGGCTGAACCGAACGAAGTGATGACCGTGAAAGCCGCCGGGATCACGAGCATAAACGCTGCTCCGGCTTCCGATCTGATCTCGAGTTTCCGCCGTTCGGACGGATCGAGCAGTTCGGTTTGGGACTGGTGGCCAAACTACGCGCTGGCAATCCGTCGTGCCGCCCAACCCCCGGGGCAAGGTCATTTCTTCCATGGCAAATCAGTCATGGCCCAACTCAATGCCATTGGTTTGCCCCGGGAGATTCCTGCTGCAGACGCCGGTTCCATTACGCAGCGGCTTCAAATTGGCACCGATCAACTCCGGGCAGCAGGTCTCGATCTGGGCACTTTTCAACTCGCGCTGTTGGCCGACGGCGGGCGAACATTGATAGGTCATGATCTCATTACGATTCAAGGCGGCCAGAAACGACCGCGACTGTCGGCTATCCGGTCTCGGTCAGGGCATATGACCACGCTCGAGGTGAACACCCTCGTTCTGCCCATGGAGGAGGTTTATCAATTGGCGTGCGACCCGAGCGGTCGCATGGTGCTGGTTCTGGGCGACCATGGGTCTGTTTTTGCGATTGCCGATTTTGAGAGCGGCACTGTGCAACCGCCCGGGGGATTGAACCTGCGGTCGGTCGGCATTCGCGCTTCGGGCGTGGCTGGCGATCCAATGGTCCGCTATTCAGGAACAGGCAACTTCTGGTTTACCGGCTGGCAATTGAACGAATCAGGCGAAGTCGTTGACGAACGCGTGTGGGCCGTCACGCCATGGGGATTCTGGGCCGGTCTCTCGATGGACAAACTCAGAAACGAACTGGGGTTGCTCCGAAGCCACTTTATCACAGGCCCGATGTCGGGGTTCTTCGTCGTCCCTGACCGCACGGGAACCAAGCAGCAGTTGTGGTCCGTGGCGGGTGATGACAAGGTGCTTGTGGACACAGCCGACTGTTTCGGTGGCATGCATGCGATTGGCGCCGTCTCCATCCCGGGGCAAACATCGGAAACACCAAAATGGGCGCACGGTTCCGTGGCTTACACGAAGCGGGACGCAAACAAGTACAGCCTTGTTTTCTGGCAACCCGACTCCGGTCAGACGGTCATCGAGACCACCGACAAACCGCTCTTCTACCCGATGCTGTCAGACGGCGGCAGCACGATAGCGGCAGCGAGAATTGGAATCGCCGAACAACAAATGGATTTGGACATGTGGATCGTCCAAAACCGCCGCGCCTTCGACCACATCGGCAATTTCTGCGGACAAGGCAAGGCGAGCCATGGCGCATTTGCGGTTTATGACGCGGGCGGCATTGATATTATCCCCGTGCCGGATCAGCAGGCCACGCCGCCACAGCCCCCAGCATGGAATTACACGCTGTTGTCGAGCAGCCGATTGGTGGATGACTGCCCGATCTGCGATCGAATGCCAATAGTCGCCCCGCTGCAAGGCAAATTCGCCCTGAGGTTGCTCGACCAAAACCCGCTGGTTTCGACTTACGCCGTCGAAGACATCGAGTTTTTCGCCAACTCGCCCCAAGGCCAGGTTTACAAAGTGCGCGGGCGCGGCGTTTACAAGGTCGGCGGTGAAGTGGGTTTGTTCCAGGACATGACCATGGAAGTCTGGATCGACAACGGATCATCCAGCACACTTTGCATTCTCACAAACGCCACTCCTGACGTGAAACGCGGCTGGCCGATCATCCATGTCACCCTTGATCAAGCAAACGGCACTTTGACCCAGCAGTACCAGATCGAGTTGGTTGCCGCCCCGGTGCGCGAGATTTTCTTCTCGACAACACATGGGTTCACCCCCGGCATCAATCCGGCCCCCGCAAAACATGTCACCGGCGGTGACCTCGTCTCCGACGTCGGCACAATCGTCGCCCGCAACCGCGAACTCACAGCAAAACTCGGTATGATGCCGTCCCCGGATCCCATCGATTTGGGATTGGACGCCGTCGATATCCTCCCGGGAAGCGAATTCGCGTTCTCGACCGAAACCGATGTGTTCAGTGAAACGCTCGGCTTCCTCCATCACGGTGATCTGCTCTCGAATCGCGGGCGCGTTGTGGCGGCGTATGCCGACCTGATAGGTCCGTTTGCGCCAATGCCACCGCTGCCGGACGTCGGGCTCGACGCTGTGCAAGTGCTCGGCTCAGGTGAAGTGTATTTTTCCATTAAATCAGATTTCTTTTCCCAACGACTGGGTGTCCTCGTGAGGCGCGGCGATTTGCTCTCGAGCAAAGGTCTGATTGTCAAGACACACGAGCAACTTCTGGCCCAATTCCATCCGCAGACCGAACAGGACTTTGGATTGGATGCAGTTTACGTTTGGCCAAGTGGCGAAGTGTGGTTCTCCGTCGAAGAATCATTCGAGGACCGTGTACTGGGCCGGATAAACCACGGCGACCTGTTGAGCGACCGGGGCGAGGTATTGTACAGAAATCTTGACCTGCTCAGAAACTTTCAGCCTCTCGAAGACCTCGCCGATTTCGGCCTGGACGGCATCTACATTGTCAGCGACGCGGTGGTTTCTCCGACAACCACAGCCCGCTGTGTCCAAATACGCTCCAACAATGCAACCGGCGGCCTCATCCTTCGGTGGGAAACAAACGGCCGCGTTCGCCAGCTCGAAAAAGCCCCGTCAGTGCTTGGACCTTGGACATCTGTCAGCCCGGTGACAACGGACTTCGTATTCATCGATGCCGATGCGCCCGGCGCACTCCCGCAAGCTTTCTATCGTTTGCGTGAGTGGTAGGCGCAATATTGCGAAACCAGAGCACCGAACTTGCAACCAACGCCTTTGGCTCGACGCGATCATTCACTTGCTGCTGTGCCGGTGCTTCGTTGGTTCCGCTTCGGGCGATCGCAAGCCGAGGTTGACTCGAGGTCTGCAGTGGCGATGATACTTGCGCATGCTGCCGAGGTTCAAAATTCTGGCGTTGCTCGCCGCCGCGAGCGGTTCGCTCCATGGCGCCGATCTGACCGTCAAATACCTTTTCCCCGCAGGCGGTCAGGCAGGTTCACGCATCAGTGTAACCTGCGCCGGAATTCTCGAGAGCTGGCCGATCGGGGTGTGGACCGACGACGCCGGACTCAGGTTCATCCCAGGTCAAACGCCCGGGCAGTTTGAGGTCGAGATTTCCAGCTCGGTACGCATCGGACCGCATTTGGTCAGGTTTTACCATCCTACCAGCGTAACACCGCCGCTCCAATTCGTCGTCGGCAACAGTCCGGAGTTTATTGCGTCGTCCTCTTCAAACGCCCTGACAACCCCGGTCATCGATTCATTTCCGGCAACATTTAACGGTTTGATCACCCGAACCAATCGAGTCAACACTTACACACTGCGTTTGCCGGACAGTTGCAAGCTCGAAGCCGCCGTCTGTGCTGTGGCACTTGACGCCCCAACAAGCCTGTCCATCGAACTCCTGGACGAGAAAACAAATCGCGTTGCCCTCCAGCACGCAGCTCCCGACCATGACACGACACTTTCCAGCTTCATTTCTGCGGGCGGAGTCTATCTGCTGCGTGTGTTCATGAACGGTGCGGGAGATGTCCAAAGTAAACTGCTGCAAACCGAGGCGGCTGTGTATCGCGTCGCGGTCAGCGCGAACCCCGCCAAGCCACCCCCGACAACGACCGTCGAGGCTCCCCGCAGTCTTCAAACAGTCGTGGAAATGTTCCGGCCAATGGTGGCAGTGCGAACGCTGATGATCCCCAGCCTGACAAGAGGAGTGATCGCACCCGCAGGACGGCAAATCAACTACGGCTTCGAGACACGCGGCCAGGAAAGATTCAGATTCCGCGTCATCGCAAGAAGCATCGATTCGCCATTGCAACCGCGGCTGCGTGTTCTTGACAGTGAAATGAACGTTCTCGCCGAAGCTCCGCCTGCAGGCGACGCCGAATTGATCTGGGTTTCTCCCGGCGCAGGCAACTACATTGTCGCAGTATCGGACATGGAAGAAAACGGAGGACCGCTTTACTCCTTTCAATTGGAAGTGGCTTCGCCGGAGCCGTTTTTCCGGGCAACAGTTGAATCCCACAGTTACACATTGAAACCCGGCGGGAGCACGCCGGTTGTTGTGAATCTGAAACGCCCGGCAGGTTCGACAAGCATCTTGCAAGTCTCGGCGCTCAGTTTGCCCGACGGGATTTCCTGTGTCCCACAGACAGCAGAACCAGCCGCTGACAAGGTGACACTCCAATTGAAAGCAGACTCGACTGCACCGCCGGCCAACCGACCATTTGTCGTAAGCGTCGTCGATGTAAGGTCTGTTCCTCCACAATTGGGCTATGCGACCGCCCCGTTGGTTGGGCGCTACGCGCCCCTCGGAAAGCTTCTGATCAACGAGACCGACCAACTTTGGTTGACGGTCGCGCCCTGAACCGTCCTGCGCCGCACTGAGAAATTGCCAGGCTGCGTGGCAGGCTCAGTCGTCCTTGCCAGCGTAGAAAAACAACTGAAGCCCGCCGAAATCCATTTTCGGTCTGCGGACGAACTTCACTGCGGGCACCCATTCGACATGGCCGTCGAGGTATCCCTCGTTCGAGCCGGCGGGTTGTTTGCCCCGATAATCGAAGTGATTCACCCCGCGCACCATCGGGTCCGGGTCGCCGGGTCGCATCCATAAACCGTTGAGTTTGCGGTTCATGTCAGCCCAGATCAGCGGATAGTACGCATTGTCCGTGCTCCGTTGAGCGAAAATCGGTTGATGCGCGATCGGCTTTGGGTAAAGGCCGGTGTTATTGTTGTAGGACGGCTCGGCCACGAGGTAAACGTAGCCAATCACACAGCTCTGATTGTCCGGCCATGTCCAGAAATCGTCCCGGTTCCACTTGGGATTTGACGGGCAATAGAACGTGGGGCGCGTGACCGAGTAATTGGTGCGCAGCATGTCGCGGAAAGGCAGCTTGACCCAATGCGGATCATCGTCGCCGTCAGGCATAAACCTGTCGCGGTTGTCATCGGCATACATAAGGACCGCATACGTTAGCTGCTTGATGTTGTTCAAGCAGGTCATTCGCTGTGCCCGTTCCTTGGCCCGCGACAGAGCAGGCAACAGCATCCCGGCCAAAATCGCTATAATGGCAATGACAACCAGTAACTCGATCAGCGTGAAAGCGCGCAGCGAGGTTGGTGGTGCCGTGCCAACACCTGCGCAAGCCGGCCAATGGCCATAGTCCCTGCTGAAACCGGCATTTCTGGCTGGGTGCATGATCAGATTTCGCTTCTGAACAATTGCATTGCGGCTGCCTGTTGGCAAGGTTTAACAAAACTGCAGCGATGCTTCAAAGAAGGAGATTTTACCCCGCATATTTTGCAGCGCGGCACAGCCGCAACCGAATGATCGCGCCAAGGTAACGGTGTTCGTTGCAGGATCGTTTCTCCATCGTGCCTGAGAAACTCAAACAACCCGGTCGGATGACACAGCATTGACTCGCCGACGAATCCCGGCCATCTTCATCGGTGCGAATGGTCGAGCAAACAGCAACAATCATCTCGAACCGATGTGAGACGGGGCTTTATTTTCGTCTGGTGCTGCATGCGCCGGCAATCGCCCCGGACGTCCAGCCGGGTCAGTTTGTCCACATCCGCATCCCGTCCCTCAAGGATGCCCTGCTCCGTCGTCCATTCAGTGTTTTTGACACCAACCGGGAAACCATTTCGATCCTGTACAAGGTCGTGGGAAAAGGAACTGTCGCACTGGCCCGCATGCGCGAGGGCGAAGACCTGAGCCTGTTGGGGCCACTCGGTCACGGATTCACGATCCCAACTGCCAACGCTGAATTTCCGCTGCTCGTTGCGGGCGGTTACGGAATGGCTGCTTTGTACCTTCTTGCAAAGCGGTCTTCACATAAAGGAATCGTTTTTGCGGGCGCGCGTGAGCGGAACGACATTTTGTGCGAAGCCGAGTTTCGTGCTCTCGGATGGGACGTGAGAGTGGCAACCGAGGACGGAAGTTACGGCGAACGCGGCCTTGTGACACAACCACTGAGGACGGAATTGGAGCGAAAGGCTGAAGGGCGCAAACTGTTCGCGTGTGGTCCCACGCCGATGCTTGAAGCCGTGGCCAGACTGGCGGAGGAGTTTGGCGTGGCTGCCGAAGTATCGCTTGATCAACACTTGTGTTGTGGCGTCGGGGCTTGCCTGACCTGTGTTGTGCCGGTCAAAACATCTGACGGCTGGGAATACCAGCGCGCCTGCACGGAAGGGCCGGTGTTCGACGCCGGAAGAATACTGTGGGAGGCAGGGCTGTGAATCTCTCCGTCAAAATTGGCAGGCTGACACTGCAGAATCCCGTCACCGTGGCTTCCGGCACGTTCGGTTACGGCGTCGAATACGCGCGGTTGATCGACTTGAACCAGCTCGGAGCTGTCACAGTGAAGGGCATTCGAGTTTGCCCAGTGCGGGGAAATCGCCCCCCGCGCACTTTAGAGGTCGCAAGCGGACTCCTCAATTCCATCGGGTTGCAGGGGCCGGGTGTGGAGGCGTTCATTTCGAAGTACTGGCCGTTCTTGAGGGAACTCAAGGTGCCGACCATCGTCAACATTTGGGGCACGACCGTGGCCGAGTACGTCGAGGTGACGCGCCGCCTCAGCGAGCTGGAAGGATTGGGCGCAATAGAAATCAACGTTTCGTGTCCAAACGTCAACGGCGACGGCACGGCGTTTGGAACCGATTTGAAGCTGCTGGCTGAAATTGTGTCTGCATGCCGCCGCGCAACCTCGCTGACCCTGATAACAAAGCTCAGTCCGAACGTCTCGAGCATAGTGCCCTATGCCAAAACTGCTGAAGAATCCGGTAGCGACGCGCTGTCGATCATGAACAGCTACCCTGCGATGGCGATCGATCCTGAAACGCGCCGGCCGCGGCTCGGGAATGTCACCGGCGGATTGAGCGGTCCATGCATCAAACCCATCGCCGTGAAATTGGTGTTCGACGCCGCACGCGCGGTCCGGATCCCGATCATCGGGATTGGCGGGATTCAAGATGCATCTGACGCTCTCGAATTCATCATTGCCGGTGCCACGGCAGTTGCAATTGGCACGGCCAACTTCTATGAACCGCACACAGCGTTGCGGGTGATCGAAGGACTCCGCGAATACCTCAAGAACCGCCAGATCGAAGACATCAACGACCTGATCGGCAGCGTGCGGATTGAAAAAAAGAACTCCTGCTGAGAATCGCCTGGCGGTTGGTTATTGATGTGAACTCTTGTGGAGAAACCGTCGGCACCAGGTCCTCACCCCACACCGGAATACGGAGAGGCCAAGGCCGGGTACCTTGGCTTGATCCGGCTTAGAAAAAAGCCGGTGTGGGTTGGAAATGCAATCTCGCCCACACCGGAGTCAAGAATGCAGCAATGCTCGGAAGCGGCTCTTACTTGCCAGCCTTGAACATCGAACCACCGTAACAGGCTTTCTTGCCCAGCTCGGCTTCGATCTCGAGGAGCCTGTTGTACTTGGCAATGCGCTCAGAACGGCAAAGCGATCCTGTCTTTATTTGACCGGCGTTTGTGCCAACAGCAAGGTCGGCAATAAACGCGTCTTCGGTTTCGCCGGACCTGTGGGAGATCACAACGTTGTAACCGGCCTTCGCCGCCATCGCGATCGTCTCGAGGGTCTCGGTCACAGTGCCAATCTGGTTCAGCTTCACAAGAATCGCGTTCGCGATCCCGTCCCGGATGCCATCGGCGAAAATCTTCGGGTTTGTGACAAAGACGTCGTCGCCGACAAGCTGGAGCTTTTTGCCAAGCGCCTTGGTCAGTTCGATCCATCCTTCCTTGTCCTGCTCGGCCATGCCATCTTCGAGCGAGACGATTGGATACTTGTCAGCCCACTTGGTCCACAAAGCAATCATCGCTTTTGCGGTCTTTTTGCCGCCGCCCGATTTGTGCAGCACGTACACGCCGTCTTCGTAGAACTCGCTGGCTGCCGGATCGAGTGCAATCGCAATATCCTTGCCCGGGACATAACCGGCTTCGGTTATTGCCTTGACGATGACTTCGACGGCCTGGGTGTTGTCCTTGAGGTTTGGGGCAAAACCGCCCTCGTCACCGACCGAGGTCACAAGACCGCGTTTTTGGAGAATCTTCTTCAGGGTATGGAATGTCTCGGCGCCGTACCGGAGGGCTTCTGCGAACGTTGGCGCGCCGATCGGGAAGAACATGAACTCCTGAAAATCAACGTTGTTTGTTGCGTGCGCGCCGCCGTTGATCACGTTCATCATCGGCGCCGGAAGCACGTAGGGGTCGCGTTCTTTTGCTCCGTAAAGCTGCCGAATATAGGCGTAGAGCGGCAGACCCGCATCCAGCGCCGCCGCGCGGCACACAGCCATTGAAACGCCGAGTATGGCGTTTGCGCCGAGATTTCCTTTGTTCTCGGTGCCGTCAAGGCTTCGCATGAGATCGTCAATTTCACGTTGTGCGGACGGCGATTTGCCTTTGAGTTTCGGGGCGATGACATTGTTGACGTTGGCGACCGCCTTGAGCACGCCTTTACCACCGTAACGTTTCGGGTCCTTGTCGCGCAGTTCCACGGCTTCTCTTGTTCCTGTGGAAGCGCCCGACGGGACGCATGCGGAGGCTGTAATGCCATTGTCGAGTTTGACGGTTACCGACACGGTGGGGTTTCCACGCGAGTCGAGGATTTCCAACGCAGATACACTTTCAATTTTCGTCATGCGGTTCTTTCGTATTACAGTTTTTCGTTGCCAGAGTTTGAGGCCAAAATCATCAGTTCATTGTCATGGCCACATCAACTCCCTTGTCTGCAAGGAGCCTAACACATCTGGCCGATAGCGCAAGAAGGGCGTTGGCCATCGCCTTTGTCAATTGCATCTCGAAGGGCTTGCGGGTGTCAGGCACGACCGCATCACCGGGCACCGGCATTTGCCGGGCTGGACGCCCAACTGCTCTCAGCGCGGCGCAGCCGCAACCAAACGCTCGAGGCGCAAAAACTGCCCCTGGTTGCAAGCATGGCGCTGTGTCGCGCCGCGCTGAAAAGGGCGACTTCGTCGCTCACGGGGGAGATGCGAGTGAAATCCAGCGGACGAACAGTTCGGAGGCAAAAGGCTCGAATGCCACGCTAATCTTCGATTTCTCAGTACAACTATCCAGCGCGACAGAGTGCCATCGAGCGACGGATCTACTTCCTTTCGATTACCGACTGAAGCCCCGACCAGAGACGATGCGCAGTCTCAACGTAGGCTTTCTGGGCCGCATCCTCGGAAGGCGGCGCCAGTTTGGTAATCCTGCCTTCGGCGGCCAGAATTCGCCGTTGTCGCGCGACATCGACGCACCGCATCGCCAGACGCGCATGCGCAGCCTCGTAGCTGCGTCCACGGCCTTGGCGTTCAAGTGCGCGCAGCGCCTGTTCGCATTCCCGGCGCATCACGGCGAGGTCATCGTTTTCACCAATGGCGGGACCGGCATGCTGCGCGTCGGAAGCCGGGAGGACAGTTTTGTGCACTGGCTCGGGATTTGCACCGCCCATCAGGATCAATACAAGCGCCTCATCTGGCGTCGCAGAATATGGCAAGAAAACCCCGTGCTTGTCGTGCTTGGGCCATGCTTTGCCGTTCAGGCGCACGCCCGTAACGGGACCGCGCCCGCGAGTCGCGAGGTAAACCCGTTTCGTGCCAAATCTGATTGGAAAGCTCTGGTCCAGCTCGTCGATCTCGGGCGGGACGTGGGGCAGAATTGTCAGACCATCAGCCCGGTACAAGTACTCGAACAACCCGCGCACGAATGCAGCCGGCGGCCCGAACGCGTCGTAGGTGAGATTGATGGGTTGATTGGGCTGGTAAACATCGCTGCCACATCGAGTCAGCGGATTATCCATGCGGAAGGTGTCGGCAAGCTTGAGCAAACGCCGCATCGACCTGCGGGCGTCCTCGTATTTGCCAAGCCGGTAATAAGCCAGGATCATCCGCGCTTCGCATGTTGACCAATGCCCGCCATTAACCCACGTCCCATAAGCCCAAAGCCCTTCAGGCCGTTCGTACATGTCGTCGTACGAAGGATGGTTCGGCAAAACAAAATCGTGCGGGCGCAATCCGGGGATCGAGGCCATCACTTCAAAAATGCGGTTTGCTTCTGCATCTCCGACGACACGAAACGCTATGGCGTCGTGATTTGGCGAAGCCTCGAAGTAACCATGCTTTTCTGCGCCGTACACGCCGTGTTTCGTCCCGTCCGGATCGAGAGACCTGATAAAGTATCCCCCGGGCGCAACCAAATGTTCCAGTCCCCGGCGAGCCCGGTCACGACAGTGGCTGAACCTCGCCGCTTCCGTTGTCCGGCCCGCGAGTTTTTCCAATTCAATCAATCTGTCCAACGCAGCGATATACGTCACGGACAGTCCTGCGAGGTACGCGGGTCCATAAGTGCCGTCGGCCCGCTTGTGGCCCGCGTAACTCGGGGCAAGCAAATTTCCTGCGGGGCCGGCGAGGAAAAGGTCGTTTGCAGGGTCACGCCTTGTTTCGATGAAAAGAGCTGCCCGTTCGAGCTTCGGGAGGTATCGGTCGATTGCATTGCGATCCCGGCTGATGAGCAGCAACTCGCTTTGCATGACGATGCCGGCGGCGGTGAACTCCATGCCCCAGTCGTGGATTGCAGTTCGACCGTCACCCTGTTTGTAAACGATCCATCCCGGTCTTGCTGCGTCGCACAGCGCGCCATCGGGCGCGATCCAATCGAAGGGTGGCGGTGCGCCGACGCGTCGTCCGTCGCCCATTTGGTCAAACCACAAATCCTGAGAGTTCTGCAGAAATGTCAGAAACGGTTCCTCCAGAAACGGCAGTGCGGAATAGGTTGTTCCATAACTGTTTTGAATCCACCACGCATCCCACGTCGGGCCCTCGACAAGCCCGTTCCAGTTCGTCGTGTACAGCATTGCAAGGTTCGGGCGGAGCGGCGTGGGTTCAAAAAGGCTCCGCGCTGATTCGAGCAGCTCGAGATGTTCGGGCCCGCCTCTGCCCCTGAAAAAGCGGCCTTCGAACACTGCACCTGCAGCAGGCGTCTCTGCGCTGGTTGCGCAGCACATGCAAAGCCACAAAACAATCGCACGCAATGAAGTTGTCACGACACCAAACTCACGACCTTTCATACAACAAATCAAGCACCTGTTCGCCAGACACCATGCGACGCAGTGACTGCTGCAACAATTTGCCCGGACCGATGCGTCAACTGCTCACTTCATCTTTCGCGCGGCAAGGTCGGGGCCGTTAACGACCCGCCACCAACTCAGTGCCCGCAATGCCTGCCAATGCCGCACAGCCGCGCTTTCCGCGGGCGTCGCCGGACGATCGCGCATGTCTTGGAGTCCCAACACACTGTCCGGTTCGGTCGGGTCCAAGAACCAATCCGGTGTCACGATTGCCTGTGAACCAAATCCGATCTGCGGCCCCGCCAGATCGAACATGTTACGGCCAAAAGCGTGGTACTCGAAACCGCGTTGTGCGACCAGTTCGATCATCGTGGGCAGGATGTCCGTGTGCGAGCCGGCAAGCCTGTTCGCATTCAGCTCCCCGGGCAACACTCCCCGCCCGCGCCATAGCATGAGGACGGCTGTTCGTTCATACGCGTTTGGACGTTCATTGACAAACCGACGCGACCAATGATCGCCGGTTGCGGCGAACAGTGTCGAGCCAAGCCGCTTTTCTGCCTCAAGAACAAAGCTGCTGAAGGAATGGTCGGCAAACCACAAATGCCCCAGAACCTTGAAATCGAGATTCCTTGAACAAATCGGCTTCAAATCCGGCGGCGGTTGGCGGACCCCATAGCCGCGGCCAAATACATCCGTCGAATAAGGCGGATGATAACCCGCAGAGAGTATCAGGTTGAAGCTGGGTGGATCGTCCGATACTTTTCCAAGAACATAGTTGAACAACTTGTCGTCTTCGACGCCCCACTCGCGCTTCAGAAGGCCGCTCTCGTCAATGTCGCCCCCGCCGTGCACTTCGTCGAAACCTTGTTCGAGGCAGAAATCTCCGAACCGCTGCCAGCTCAGGTACCCCGCGTAGAACGCACGTGTTCGGTAGCCCAGCCGTTTGAAAACCGGGGCAATGCTTGTAGGAAGCGGTGTTCGGCACGTAGGCTCGTAGTTGACAACCAACCCCGAGTAAGGAAGTCCGGTAATCAACGCACTGACCGAAATCATCGTCCCCGCCCCCGCCGGTACAAAAGCCGGGATCAACACCCCCTCCCGCGCCAGCGACCGGACGCCCTCGGTGAGCTCGAGCGATCGGTACCTGTCCAGCAAAGGCCATGCGTCGTAGCTTTCCAACACTACAAGGAACACATGTTTTGGCCGTTTCCCCGGCGGCCCGTGCGCAACGCGCATCGTCATGCTGTCCAAATCAACCCCGTCCGCCGCTGAGGGAAACGCGGCCTTCGCCGCATCCCGAATATCACCGCTCGGCCACAGAACCTGCAGGTTCCTGCCGCGTATCACCTCGAGTTGCTGGCTGATCGCGTATTTCAGGGCTGAGTACGGATTAAGAACCAGCTTGTTCAGAACGCGATCCTTCGTAACAGCCGCATCCTTCAACTGCACCGGGCGTCTCCCGACGGACCCCCGGACAGCCACCACCACGATTGCCACCATGGACAGCACCAGAATCCCACGCCCTGAAACCGATCTGACCAAACCCGCTGCGCGTTCCGGACCAATACGTCCAATCTCACACAACCATTTCCACAACCTCACAAGAGCCACGCAAACAACCGCCATTCCAAACACCGCAGGAATCACAGGATAACCCTTCCACACGGTGCGCAAAACAGCCCGCATGTCGTCAAAAACAACACCGAGAATCCAGTGATTGAAGTGGTCCTTGTATTCCGCGAAAAAACCTATCGCAACCGCCCCAATCAGCGTGGTCGCGACCACGAACAGCGTTGCCACTACAGCCCGCGTTGTTTCAGCAAGGGACCGTTTTCGTGTCGCCACCGCCAACAATGTCCCTGCAAAACATGGCAGCGCCCAATACATCGCAACGCTCGCGTCGAACCTCGCCCCTGTAGATAGGCACTTCAGGACCTCCCACCAGTCCGCCCTTGGGCCGATGCCCCCTGCAAAAATCAGCAAAATCAGCACCCGCAACAACGCCAACAGACCAAAAGCAAACAACCAGAACTTCCAATCCTTGAGTGATTGCTCGACGAACAACCCCCATCGCAACTCGTGGTCTTCGGCGCCGCGCACTGTTGGCGCGCTTCCCCCTTCCCGTTGGCCTGATGCAATCGGTTCTCCGCTCACACGCCGTTAGAGTACCAAGTCGCAGAACGCGGTCAAACAGTGAGATCATTTCACAAATCCGGGGCCGTGAACCGGGAGCGGGGCAACTGGACCAAAATACCGTGCCTGTCCCCTTGTTTGGGCGGAAATATCGTGTCTGTCCCCTTATTTTGGCGCAATCCGCCACACCGCGCTCCGACAGTCAAACCGCGGGCAGAAACGCTCTCGGTCAAGAGCTTTGGGCCGCGATTTGCCTCGCCACGTTTTGACCGCACAGGATGACCATTGGCATACCACCCCCCGGGTTTACTGACCCGCCAACAAAAAAGAGGTTCGAGTATTTGACGCTCTGTTTTGGGGCTTTGAAGGCGAGGTTTTTCCAGCGGTCGCTGACCACACCATAGATTGAACCTCTGTTCGAGTAATACCGGGCCTGGATGTCAATGGGTGTCCAAACATGCTCGAAGGCGACGTGCTTGCGAAGGTCTCTGAGCCCCATCCGCTCGAGTTTTTCAAGGACAACCTCCTTGTATTTCAAATAATCGTCACGCGTTAGCGGGCGTTGGTCATCCAAGTACGGTATGTGCGGCAGTATTTTCAGACAATCGCAGCCGGCGGGTGCAACCGTGGGATCGGTCCGCGACGCCGCGACGAGGTAGATCGTCGGATCGTGCGGCAGACGGTGTTCTTCGAACACGGCGCGGAAATGGTCGCGTTGATCGCCGCTGAAGAAGAAGTTGTGATGAGCGAGCTGAGGGTACTGGCAGTCAAGGCCGAGATCGATCACCAATCCCGAACAGGCCGGCTCGAATCGTTTTTGCAGGGCATCAACAAACGGTTTGCTTTCTTTCAGCAGTTTTTCGTAAGCGGGTATTACTTCCATGTTTGAAACGACAATGTCGGCGGGGTGAAAGCTGCCGTTTGCGACGATGCCTGTGACCTTGCTGCCATCATGGCGGATTTCGGTCACTTCAGAGTTGAGGTGGACGGTTATGCCGAGTTCGTCCATGAAGCGTTGGAAGCCGATGGCGATGTTGTACAATCCGCCGTCAACGTACCACAGGTCATAGCGGAACTGGATGGTGGGCATGCAGTTCATGAATGCGGGCGCGCGATAAGCGGACGAGCCGACGTACTTGATAAAGTAATCAAATATGTCGCAGAAATATCGGGTCTTGAAACTTGCAGCCACAGCCTGATGCATGCTCCGGAAAAGGTCGAACTTGAGGAATTGCCACAGCCCGTAATGGCGTGCGAACTGCCGCCAGTTGTCGAGTCCCTGCTGGAAATAACCACTATTGACGAGGTCGAACAGGTTTCCGGAGTACTCGAGAAACCGCTGAACATTCTCCGGGGGTTCACCGACCTTCCGCGCCTCGGCAGCCATCCGGTCCTGCTCCGGGTAAAGGTCAACCACGGTCCCGTCCTCGAAAAAGTTCCGCCAGTGTGGCCGCAATGGTCTGATGTGGATGTAATCGGCCATTTGTCTGCCGCTGCGCTGGAACAGCCGGTCGAAGAATTCGGGGAGGGTCAGGATCGATGGGCCGAGATCAAACGAGTAACCGCGTTCTTTGAGCACGTTGAGTTTGCCCCCGATTTTCGGGTTTTTTTCGAACACTGCGACTTCATATCCGGATTGGCGGAGAGAAATGGCTGCGGACAACCCCCCGAGTCCGGCGCCGATCACGATTACTTTTTTCGTGCTCATGGGACTATTTGTTTATTGTTGTTACTCGCTTGAGGCCTTCTTTGGCCAGATGATCCGCCGGGTGAACAGCCAGGGCCTTCCGGTAGAACTGTTCGGCGTCGCTCGGCTGGCCCAGCAATTCGTGGCAGCGCCCGGTGAAAGTCAGGCAGGTCGCATAGCCCCATCGAGGTTCCAATGCCCCCCCGGTGGTTCGAGCTTCGGCTTCGAAAAGTCTCAATGCGTCGAGGAGAGTATCAAGCGCGTTACGGAGAGCGGTTTGGTTTTTGGCGGTATGAAGTTTGCAGACACCAAGCAGGTACTGGACACGCGGGTTTTTTGAGCCGAGAACGATTGCAGCTTCGCGGTGTTTTTCGACGGTGGGACCATACCTGATGGCCTTGAGAATGTTGCCGTCGATTTTCATTCCGTAGAGCGTGCCGAGGAGCGCATGGCTTTCGGCGTGGTAACTGTCGATCTTGAGGGCAGTGCTGAAGGCGCTTATTGCTGCATCGCGTGCTTGATCTGCAGCGCGCCTGTCAACTTTGCGATCGGGCCTGTTTTCAATCTGGAGCAAACGATGGAACTCTGCGACTCCGAGCCAGTAGTAGTTGGTGAGCGCGGGCGAATTGGTGGCTGCACGGCGCAAGGTGCCACATGCCCTCTCGAAACGGGTGCCGTCCCATGTTTGGTATGCTGCATTGAACTCGGCGATGCCCGCCTCGAGCAGGTCTAGGGCGGCAGACTCGGCACGGGCTGGCAAAGCAGCCAAGATCAAGATTGCATATATCCTGCGCAGACGAAACATCACTTGACGGAGTATTGCCCATGACGAGACTCAGGCAAGTAGATTATGGAAATCTCTGCCATGGTGCGTCAGCACCGTCGGTTTTTTCAAACCGGCGCAACCCGGCCCCTCGAGTTTCGACTGTCCCAACTCGAAAAGCTCTCCGCAGCTCTCCACAAATTTGAGTCGAAGCTGTTGGATGCATTGCAACTGGACCTGCGAAAGTCACCTTTTCAGGGCTATGCGACCGAGCTTGGGCTTGTTCACGCTGAACTGCGGCATGCGCGCAAGCACCTGCGGCGCTGGGCAGCCCCGAGCCGACGGAAGACGCCGTGGTTTGCCGCGCCCTCAAGCGGCTGGGTGCAGTGCGAACCGCTCGGGGTTGCGTTGATCATGGGGCCGTGGAACTACCCGGCGTCACTGATGCTGACACCGCTCGTGAGCGCAATCGCCGCCGGGAATTGTGTCGTACTGAAACCGTCCGAGCTGGCGCCACACACCGCCGGGACAATCGCTGCAATGGTGGCAGATGCATTCCCGGAAGATTACATCTCGGCCGTGGCCGGCGGACCGGACGTGGCCGAGCTGTTGTTGCGCGAGCGGTTTGACAAGATTTTCTTCACAGGGAGCACGCGGATTGGGCGATTGGTCATGGCCGCAGCAGCACAGCATCTGACCCCGGTTACATTGGAACTCGGCGGGAAATGCCCGGCGATCGTTTGCGCGGATGCTGCGATTGAACTTGCTGCGCGGCGGATCGCGTGGGGGAAATTCATGAATGCGGGCCAGACATGCGTGGCGCCCGATTTTGTTTTCGTCCAACAAGGAGTGGCGCGGGCTTTTCTTGGTGCCATGGAACGTTCACTGCATGAATTTTACGGCGACAACCCGGCCACGAGCCCCGATTACGGGCGGATCGTCAACAAACAGCACTTCGAAAGGCTGGTGGGCTATTTGCGTGAAGGCAAAGTTGTATGCGGAGGAACGCATGAGGCATCGGCCCTGTACATTGCGCCGACGGTCTTGACAGATGTGAGTCCGGACTCGGCGGTGATGCAGGAGGAAATTTTCGGCCCGATTCTGCCCGTGCTCGAGTTCGGCGGGCTGGACGAGCCGCTGGCTGCACTGAGGGATCGACCGACGCCCCTGGCTTTGTACGTCTTTACGCGCAGCCGCCAAACAGAAACGCGTGTGATAAACGAGGTCCGTTCAGCAGGCGTGTGTGTGAATGATGTGGTGATGCAGATCGTGGGGTTCGACCTTCCATTTGGCGGGCTTGGGGACAGCGGCATCGGCGCTTACCACGGTCGTACGGGGTTTAACACGTTTTCACATCAACGATCGATCGTACGGCGTGGGACATGGTTTGACGCGCCGGTGCGGTATCCACCTGCGCGAATGTCTCTCGGGTGGTTGAAACGGGCGATGAGGTTTTTGCTGGCCGGCTGAGCTTGCCACGGATTGCTCGATGCATTAGAACTCTGACATGTCCGAGCGCATTATCATCATAGGAGCTGGACCGGGCGGATTGGCGACAGCAATCTTGTTGGCAAAGGCGGGGTTGGAAGTCACGGTTCTCGAGAAGCAAGCAACGGTTGGCGGGCGCACATCTTCCATTGAAAGTGACGGCTACATTTTTGATTTGGGGCCGACATTCTTCCTCTATCCGCAAATCCTTGCCGAGATTTTTGCCGAGGCGGGGCGCGATCTTTACAAGGAATTGCCGATGACAAAGCTGGCCCCCCAGTACCGCCTCGTCTTCGGTGCGGGCAGTGAGTTGTACGCCACTCCGGACGTGGAACGCATGGTCAAGGAAATCGAAAAGTTATCGCCAACCGACGCGCCCAAGTTCCGTGAGTTCATGGATTATAATAGAAGAAAGTTTGTGAAGTTTGCGCCATGTCTGCAGATGCCGTTCCTCGGTTGGGAAAGCGTCCTGAGTCTGCGGCTGCTCATGGTTCTGCCATATCTCAAGCCTTGGAAGTCGCTCCACGCGGAATTGTCCGAGTTTTTCCACGATCCACGTCTTCAACTGGCGTTTACATTTCAGTCAAAGTATCTGGGAATGTCCCCGTTCCAGTGTCCGAGCTTGTTCTCGATTCTTTCATTTCTTGAATACGAACACGGCATTTGGCACCCGACAGGCGGGTGCAACAGAATCACGCAGACCATGGCCCGTGTTGCCCGGGAACTGGGCGCAGAAATCCGTCTTAATACGCCGGTCGAACAAATCCTGTTCCGTGGCCGGCGCGCGGTCGGAGTTCGAACCCCCGAAGGCGACTTGCAGGCCGAAGCCGTGGTTGTAAACGCTGACTTTGCGCACGCAATGACGACTCTTGTGCCCGACAACTTGCGCCGGCGTTGGTCCAACCAGAACATCGCGCGAAAGAGATTCTCGTGCTCGACGTTCATGATGTATCTGGGCGTGGAAGGGCGGTTCGACCAGCTTGCCCACCACAACATCTACATCGCCAGAGATTACCGACGGAATCTCACCGAGATAGAAGAACAGCATGTGTTGTCAGAGGACCCGTCGTTCTATGTCGAGAACCCTGTTCGGACGGATCCGACGATGGCGCCGCCCGGGCACAGCGCATTGTATGTGCTGGTTCCTGTGACGCATCTGCACCCAAACGTGGATTGGTCAAAGGAGAAAGCGCGGTTCCGCGAACTCGTGTTCAGGCAGCTCCCGAAAATTGGCTTGCCGTCGGACCTGCCCAACAGGGTTCGCTTCGAGCGTGTTGTGACGCCGGTGGATTGGGAAGGCAAACTGAACATTTACCTCGGCGCAACCTTCAACCTCGCGCACAGTTTCAGCCAAATGCTCCATTTTCGACCGCGAAACAGGTTCGAAGATTTGGAGCGAGTGTACCTTGTCGGAGGCGGGACGCATCCCGGCAGCGGCCTTCCGGTTATCTTCGAATCCGCCCGTATCAGCTCGAGGTTGCTGATCAACGACCTGACTATTTCAACTTCCTGAGGACTTCCTGAAGGCCGCCTTCGACCGGCTCGATTTCTATCGGCTGTTTCGGTGCTTTGGGAGTGTCAGGAGCAGTTGGAGCCGGGCTCGCGGGCGCGCTCTTGGGCGCAACAGCGGCAATTGCCGGGCTCGGGGATTGACCGGCGGGGATTGATTCCACGGGCTCGGTGTCAGGGCTTTCATCGGCCTGGCTTGGGATATGCCAATGTTTTTGCTTGGCCATCCACTTCTGGTAGCGGTCGAACGTCCACATGTCATGCTCAGCGCCCGTCTCGAGCGCCTGCGGGATTCGGAAAAACTCGCGGTTTCGGATGAAGGCTTTGACGGACATTGTGGGGCGCAGGATTTCGCACTCGGGGAGGCGAATCCCCAAATCCGCACGGAAACGCAACCGTTGACAGACAACCGCCACAAGGCAATCGGCAAGCTGAGCGCAAATGTTGTTTTGGATTTCGGCCGGGAAAGCCAGCACGATGCGTTGAAGTGCCTCGGCACAACTGCCTGAATGCACAGTTGCGAACACAAGGTGGCCGGTCTCGGCAACGTTCAGCGTCAGCCGCATCGTCTCCGGGTCGCGCATCTCACCCACCATCAGAACGTCCGGGTCCTCCCGCATGGCGTCCAGCAGGGCTTGCTCGAAGCTGGGCGTGTCGCGGCCCACCTCGCGTTGCCGAATAAACGCACGTCGTGGCCGGATGGTGTACTCGATGGGGCTTTCAATTGTGACGACGTGCCTTGCCTCGGTCACATTGATTTCATGAATCAGAGCCGCAAGAGTCGAGGATTTGCCAGACCCGGTCGGGCCGCTTATCAGGACAAGGCCGTGCGTCGGAACGACAAGTTTCTTGAGATCCGGGTGGAGATTTAGCCGTTCGATTGTCGCCTGAAACGAGGCGAGCAATCGAATTGCCAGCCCTACGCCTCGAGCGCTGTGCAATATGTTGAGCCTGCATCTGACGCCGGCAATCGTCCGCGAACAATCAAACGAACGTTTTTGCTCGAAAACAGACCAGTGTTCGGTCCCGACAACCTCCATGGCCATCGCTTCCAGGGCTGCCGCGGGGAGCGGCTCTCCGGCAACCCGCAGCGCTCCGCGCACACGAAATGCGGGCGGCAAACCGGGTTCCAAATGCAGATCACTGGCGCCCTGTTGTCGGGCGGTCGTGACCAATGATTCAAGGCTTTCCGTGTTCATGGTTCAAATCACGGGGCCGCGTTCAAGGCCTGATCAGAGCGGTTCACCGATGCCAGTCAAAAGCGCCCTGTTTGATCGCATACACGTACGCGGCGGAAAGAACAACCACGAAACCCAGCATCCCAAAAGCCGCCAACGAGGCCGTCTCGGGATTCGCCAGCATCTTCCGGTACACAACGGCCCACGGGTACAGGAACACCACGGCAACATCAAACAACAGAAACAGCACCGCAACAATGTGGAAGCGAACTGACGTCCGCGGCGTGCCTGCGCCGACAGGGACCATGCCGCATTCGTACGGAAGGTTCTTGGTTTTCGAACGTCGTCCTGCTTGGCCCAAAAGAGCCGAACTGACAAGCATGCCGGCGGTGAATAACACCGCAGCCGCAAGAAGAATCAGAACAGCAAGGTACTGGTTCAATTGTGAGTCCACACGCGCAAACTAGAAACCGATGCGCCCATTTACAAGCGGAAACATTTGACCCGGCCCCGCCTCGAGCCAATCACCTGTGCAGTGCAACGCCGCTCGAAAAGTTCTTGCCAGCCGCGGTGCATTGCCCGCACCGCCAGAATGTGTCTGTCACCTTGTGTCTGTCACCTGCAGTCACCTGCACGCTTCTTTTGTTGGTGCAACACGCCACTTCGCTCTGGCATTTGTACAAACCGCGCGACAGAATCCGCTCATGGCGTTGATGTTACCGCGTACAAGGTCCTGCTTCGTCTGTGGCGTCAACAACCCGCTCGGGTTGAACCTCGGATTCGAGATCGAAGGCGACACAGTTGTTTCACGGTTCAGATTCTTGCCCCAACACGCCGGGTTTCGAACCGCCGTGCACGGCGGATTGATTGCAACGGTGCTGGATGAAGCAATGGTTTGGGCCTGCGGCGTCCGCAGCAGACAGTTCACCTATTCTGCGGAAATGACAATCAGATATCGCCACACGATCGCGCCGGGCCAGGAAGTCAAAGTGGTCGGAGCCATGACCGCAAACCGCAAAAACAGATTGTTCGAAGCAAAAGCCGAAATCGTCAGCGTCAATGGCGAAATCCTTGCTTCTGGGACGGGCAAATACCTGCCTGTCCCTCGGAATCTCGTGGGTGAAATGCTCAGCGATTTCGTGGGTGATATCGGCAAATTCATTGATTAACCCGGAAACCTCTTGTTGGTTCCTCGACACTGTCAGTGGACATTTTGTCGGAAGCGGCGGTCAGTCGCACCGCGCGCGGCGGCTGGTGGATGATGCGCGTTTGCCTCGGTTGGGGAAACGAGTGCCGTGTGAATTGTCAATTTTCGCGATACGACCCCGAGTGAGCCACCACCCCAAGTGAACCCGTGCGACCTCTGATTATACGGCCCGTGGCAGAAAGACGGGGGTGGTGTGGCTGTTTGGGCGATGGCCACCGGTGGTTTGTTTGATCGACCATTTTTCTGCAAGAATATCGTGTCTGTCCCCATTTTTGGGCGCGGGATGCCACATCTGCAAATCGCGCGCTCGGTAACCGCAAAGGTCACAGTTTGTACCCAATGTCGCGCAGGAATTTCTTGCGCCATTGACGGTCGCTTTCCTCTTCAACGCCTTTTGGCGAAGCGCCATCCACCACGCCAAGGATGCCTCTGCCCTGATCCGTTTGGGCCAAAACAACCTCGACCGGGTTTGCAGTTGCACAGAAGACACGACAAACTTCCGGCACAGCCTTGATGGCGTTGAGGACGTTGACCGGATAAAATCCCTCACCAAGGAAAATCACGAAACTGTGGCCCGCGCCAATGGCGAGCGCGTTCTTGCGCGCAAGGTCGGTCATGGCCGGGTCCGTTCCGCTCAACCGCACAAGGCATTTCCCGGAAGCCTCGCAAAACGCAAGGCCAAATTTGATCCCCGGAACGGCTCCAACCAACGCTTCATGGATATCCTCGACGGACTTGATGAAGTGGGTTTGGCCAAGGATCACATTTATCGGGTCCGGCTTCTCGATCTTCACTATGAGGATTCTGACGTCCATATGACAGGCATGTTGCCGCCACGCTCGCCGAATGTCAAATTGCACTCTGTCCTCGCGGCCAATTCTGCTCGACCGGCAATATCAAGGCCGGTTCTCGATCGCCAGGTTGTCGATGTAAAAAACCGCGTTGTTGGTGGCGTGACTCAGGAACCCAAGCCACTGCAAATCACGCCAATTCGGTGAACGCGGAGGAAGATTCGAGAAAACCATCGGCGCTTTGCCCGGCATCGTGATCGTGAGATTCCATGTGTTCGTTCCGCGCTCTCGCAATGGGCTTTGCATCGCGACATGGACCCACACATTGGTTGGCAGAACAAGCAAATCACGCCCGGCCGCTTGCAACCGGCCATCTCTTATGGTGAAGCTCGGTCCAGTCAGATAGGGTGTTGCAGCGTCGCGCCATTCGTGCGCGAAGAATGCTCCGGCACCGAGCCGCAGATCGAATTCGACTCGCGTTGTTCCCGAGCGATGGTTCGGGGTGTAAAAAAACACCGGGTTATACGCCTTTTCGAGGCCCGGGACATCAGTGATTTTCAGACATTGAGTGCCGGTCGCCGCCAACTCGTTGGTAACAGCAACAGATTCACCTCTGAACTCCATATAAACCGTCGCATCTTCGGGACGCGATCCAACGGGCGTGTCTTCGAATCCATCTTTCAGGTCCAACGGAGGCGGCGGGGGCGGGGGCGGGGCCACGGCAGGCGGTTGAGGAGCACGCACGGCGAGCCGGCGCCACGATCTTGTGCCTTGCACTCCAGCGAGCGATGGATCGAACGGAACAAATCCAATTTGTCGGGCCGGTGAATCCGGCCGCAAACGAAAATCGTCGCGGTCCGGCGCCAGAAACCCCGGATCAGCAATCAACGAGTTGCGGTCGCGACCGCGTTTTTGCCACTCCTTCAAATTCATGTCGGCGAAAAAGGTGACTTCGGCGCCGCTGGCGTTCCAATACAGGTTTTCGTCCTGGTCAATCTTGCCTTCTTTCCATGCGCCCTGAATGAGCCTGCCTTCGCGCCAGTAAACAATGTTATGCTTGAAAGTGAGCGAGTGCTGAGGATCTACAACCGACAGCCGGAGCTGATCTTGTTGGGCGAGAGCGAAGATGTTGTTAACAGCGACGTTGTCCCGACCGAAGTTGAGGTGAAACCCACTGTGTTTTGTTCGGTATGTGAGATTGTTTTCAACGCGGATACCGCTGCTGGCGGCGTCGAGGTAAATCCCAAACCCACCTGCTCCGTACAGATCGTAAGGCTCGATATCGTGGATGACGTTGTTCCGAATGACCGTGCCGGTGCACACGCCAAGTGTGTAAATACCGCCAAGGTCGCTTAACACCCGCTTGCCAAGGTGATGAATATGGTTGAACTCGACCCGGTTGCTCACTGCCAGGCTTCTGCCGTAATCCCACATCCAACCAACCGAGACACCCGAGTAGAAAAGGTCGCTGATTTCATTGTGTGAAACGGTGTTGCCGCCGGATTGTCCAACCCATACCCCCACAGCCCCCGCGTGCACAAGACCGCCGTCGCGAATGATGTTGTTTTCGACCGTAATGCGCGTGCTATGTCCTGTCGGGTCCCTGCGCGCAAACTGTTCTCCGATCTTCACACCGCCGGCGCCAAGGTCGCTCATCAGCATCCGGCTCACCTGACAATCAAGGCAGCCTTCCCGGAACCAAACTGCGTAAGTGCCGACGTGCTGTATCGTGCCGTTCCTTATCGCCACATTCCGGGCGCCATCAAGCATGATCGCAGCCGGCACCCAAAGAGCCGCCTGTGGATCCGAGTTGCCCGTCGGCGGCAACACGTATTGGTTGTGACAAAAGGAGAGCCCGTCCAACACAATGTTCTCAACAAACCGGCCTTTCGATGGTTCACCCTTGAAACGCACAAGATCAAACAGCACCGGCGCAATCACCTTGGCCTTCTCCATTTGCTCGCCCGGCATGGGACGGTAATAAATGGTCCCATCCGGGTCCAGATACCATTCGCCGGGCGAATCAAGCGCTTGCGGAAAGCCTTCGATGTAGTACCTCTGCCCGTTCCCCCATCTGGCAAAAGGCCAATACGCAGGCCCGGTGAAGTAAATCGTCGCCGCCTCGACGTCCACACGGGCGACACGGTGCCTCGAAATCTCCCATGAATGGTACACGACAACCGTCACATTCGACAGTTGACGCGGACTCAGGCGCAAAAGAGGCTCGATATCCTCTTTTCTTGCCTTGAACGCCTGTTTTCGCCAGTCGATCCGTTGGCCTGACCCGGTTTCCGACCGCTCTTTTACCCGGCTCTGAACGTAGTAGTAAAAGCTGTTCGGCGACCGCGCCGGTTGCGCGCGTCGGTCGTTGACCCAAAGTTGCTCGAAATACCAGTTCGTGCCCCCGTCCAAAGGCAGCTTTGCTTTCCAAACGCCTTCACTTGCAGGCTGCCAACCGATAATAAGCCGGCCACCACTGAAAACCGGCTTCGCCCCGGGCGCAGCCTCATAGACAATCGGGCTGTCAGCACCGCCGCTGTCTTCCGGAGTGAGCTCGAATGTCTCTTTCATCCAATATTCTCCTCCGGCAATTGTGACACGCACAGGAGATGCAAGCGCCCCTCGAGATTTCAATCGCCGCACGGCATCGCGCGCACCGGTCAACGAGGCCAGTGGCCCGTCTGTGCCGGACCTGTTTGGTTTCGCCAAACGGCCCGACCACGCATCGTTGCCGTTGGGCGCCACGTAGAGTTGCGTGTCAGAAACTCGTGGCCGTGCAAATGCAACCGATGCCAGGAAAACAGCAGCCGCAAATACAACCAAGATTCGCGTCGGCATACGACACTACCATCGCACCGCTCTGTACATACTCAAGCCGAGAGTTTGAAGAATGTTGGTGCGCCCTGCACCTCAAGGCCCGCTGCGCGTGTGCTGTCACGACGCCCAATGCCTCTTTCCAGCGTCAACAGGCCGGATTTGACACCCAGCGCACATCATGTATAGTCCCCGGCTCTCATGAACCGTAATTTGCACGTTGCCGTTGTCGGCGCAACAGGCGCCGTTGGTATCGAGATGATCCGGACATTGGAGAAACGCCAGTTCCCGGTCAGCAAACTTACATTGCTGGCCTCGGCCCGGTCCGTCGGCAAGCCTCTCCAGTTCCGCGGCCAGACAATACTCGTCGAGGAGTTGAAAGAAGACTCGTTCAAGGGCATCGACCTGGCCCTGTTCAGCGCCGGAAGCGGAATCTCGAAACGGTTCGCTCCAATCGCAGCAAAGAACGGCTGCGTCGTCGTGGACAACTCGAGTGCGTTTCGCATGGACGACAACGTTCCACTCGTGATCCCGGAAATCAATGCCGCTGATGTCAGACTTCACAAGGGAATCATCGCCAATCCCAACTGCACAACGGCGATTGCACTGATGGCTCTGTATCCGTTACACGCCGCCTTCGGCTGCACACGCATCTTCGCCTCGAGTTACCAGGCCGTCTCGGGCACCGGCGCCCGCGCCATAGCTGAGCTGGAACGACAGGTCAAACAGATCGTCAACGGCGAAGAAGTCACTCGGGAGGTTTACCCACACCAAATAGCGTTCAACGTCCTGCCTCACATCGACTCTTTCCTCGACAACGGCTACACCCGTGAGGAAATGAAAATGGAAAACGAAGGGCGCAAAATCATGCATCACCCAACCTTCAGGGCGAGTGTCACCTGCGTGCGTGTCCCCGTCTATCGCGCCCATTCAGTCGCCATCAGCGCCGAGTTCGAGAAACCGGTCACTGTCGCCGCCGCACTTGAAGTGCTGCGCCGTGCCCCAGGCCTCGACGTGATAGACAACCCCGCCAACTGCGAGTACCCAATGCCGCTTTACCAGGCCGGCAAAGACAACTGCGCCGTCGGTCGGGTAAGAAAAGACTGCGCCCTCGAGAACGGCCTCTGTTTTTGGGTGTCTGGCGACCAGCTCCTGAAAGGTGCCGCGCTCAATGCAGTGCAAATCGCTGAAGAGCTGCTCAAGCTTTAGCCCAAGTCCCAATCGCGTCGATTCGGCAACTGCTCTTCCCCCCCCCGCCCAAAGGCGTGACCACAAACCGCCACGGTTTGGCGTGCGCGCTTTGGCCCGCTCCCGAATCCCGCGTTCTTCACCTTCAGTGGCGATTGAGAATCATTCGCAGCGCGGGTCCATCAAACCCGGCACGATATACTCTGCGCGGCCCAGCCGCATCCGAATGATTGCCTGTTGACAACTGCCCTGGTCGCAGTAATACCGCTGGCTCGCCCCTCGCATAACCCAAGGCAACAGCCCCGGAACCACGTCAATCTGCCGGCCGCCAACGCCGCGGCGCACCACGCATAAAGTCGTCAAACAGCGGCCCCACAACAGCACTTACGTCTCCGGATACCAACTCAAGTCGCGTTCGCGTCGTTGCAGAGCGACCCGCCTCAATGTCACGACCCCACAAAGACAGATACATCGAATAATGTCCTTCCGACTCATGCGGAGTCGCTATCGCAAAACAATCCACAGGCGTCCCTATCAAAACCATGCTCAATCCGAGGCTCTCGGCACGTCGCACACCAACCGGCTTCGCCAACACCGGATAAATCGCCCAGTCCACAGGGTTGGGCGGCAACTTCCACCGGCCGTCCATTATCACCTCGCGTGCCAGCTCATCCCGCGCAAACATCTGCCAGTCGCCACCCGCCTTTAAAGCATGTTTCAACACGGGCACTGCGCCAGCATCCCCGCCTTCCTTCGCCAAGACCATCGAGTTGGTGAAAGCCGGCGAACAATACGACGCAAGAAATGCCTCGAACACTTCAAGCCGCGCCGATGGGACCACGGTTGTTCTAAGCTCGATACGCGTCGGCGACAGCCACTCATACCGTGCGCGCATCTCGAAAGGCCTTTCAGGTTCCGCCGGCCAAACGATCTCGACGACAGTGTCGGAAAGCTGCTGAACTTTGCAGGGCCAGTCCCATGCGCCCCCACCGTAGCGTTTCCCCTTGGTGAACACACGGTAGTGACTCAACAACCCGTTGCTGCCGTCCAAACGCGAGCCGGACTGAACATGGACCACATCGGTCAACCCCAGCGGTTTCGCCCCCTTTGCAAGTCTTCCGCGCAACACCCCCGTGTCGAACTCGAACCCGCCATCTGCGGCAGCGCGGAACACCCGCCCCGCCAAAACCGCATCGCCCGCCTGTGCTCGAGCGCAACCCGCCCAAAAAACCGCACACGCGATCATCACTCCACAAAACAGCTCGCAACACGTTTCCCGGGCCCGGCGCCGGGTTTGGTTCCTCACGAAGGTTTTCATACTCTGATCTTAAAAGTCTTGACAGAATTTTATGGACATCGCAACGGCCACAGCATGCACTTCATCCGGCGCCCGACGCAAGCGCTCTTGTTTTTTCTGGGCAATCACTTAAATTGCTCCCATGAAAAGTGAAGTGCTACCCGTTGAAATCCGCGGTATCATCCCGGCTGCCGGAGGATGTGCGATATTCATCGGGAATGATGAAAAGGTCTTTGTCATCCAGGTCGAAAACAACATGGGAGCCGTCATCAACATGTTTTTGCGCGACACCCCAAAAGAACGTCCCCTCACACACGACCTCATGAACAACATGTTCCGCGCTTTTGGTATCACCGTCGAACGAGTCGTAATCACAGAACTGAAAAACTCTACTTACTACGCCCGGCTCATCCTCCAACAGGAAAACGAACTTGGCCGAAAAATCGTCGAGCTGGATGCCCGCCCCAGCGATTGTCTCGCTCTGGCCACCGCCGCAAAAAAACCGGTCTATGTCACAAAAGACCTGTTCGACCAGGTTGAAGACATGTCCAAATACCTCACTCAACTCAGTGAAGGGTCCAGCGATTCGGACGAGACCTGAGCTCCCAGAACGTGCCCCGAAGTTCAGCAAAAGAACGTTCAATAACCCGCAGCCCAACCGCAATCCAACAATGCCCGCAAGTAACTCGCATCCTTTGCGGGGAAAGCGCTCTGCCATCGCGCGCTGCCAACGGCGGCTTCCGCAACCAGAGAGGAGGAAGAATTCGATAGGTGACTGAACCCGTTAAGAGCAGGAGTTCCGAGGGATCGGATAATCTGCGCCGAACGCGCAAATCGTCCGGGCCGGCATCCGAGCTCGCCCCGCCCGTTGTTCTCGTCGCCGGCGCCGACGAATTCAGCGTCAAACGCCGCGCACGACAGTTGTTCGACGAATGGCAGAAAACCACCGGCGGCATCGACAATGAAATCATCGACGCCGACACCCGCACCATCGGCGACGCGCTCAAAGCCATCTCACGCACCACTGAAGCACTCCAAACTTTGCCACTTTTCACAGGCGCCAAAGTCGTCTGGATGCGCAATTGCTCGTTCCTTTTCACTGAAAAGCCCAGCCGGCCAAACGCAGTCTCACCACTCGAACAACCCCTCGCCAATTTCGCCGCATTCCTCAGCTCATTCCAATGGACCAACGTCCGCCTGCTCATCAGCGGTGGGCCGATCGATCCCAAAGCGCCACTCGCATACGCCATCAGAGAAATCGGCAAAGTCGAAATCCTCGATGGTCTCTCGGCAGCCGATCGCAATTGGGCCGAACAAGCCGAACAATTCGTGCGCGCTGAGTTGGAAGCGCGCAAGCAACAAATAGACGACGATGCCCTCGGCGCTCTGGTCGCAGCCGTCGGACCCAACCTCCGCCAGCTCGCCACTGAAACCGAAAAAGTCTCACTCCACGCAGGCAACCGATCCAGAATCACCAGCGCCGACGTCGCCGCTGTCGTAAGCCGACAAAAGCAAACCCAGGCTTTCGGCCTCGCAGAAGCTTTGGGCGACCGTGACCTCCCCGCCGCTCTTCGCCATCTCGATGACGAGCTATGGCAAACCCAAATCAATTCCGATCACAGTTCTCTGTCCATCCTCTACAGCCTCGTTGCCAAACTCCGGGCCATGCTCCTCATGAAGGACCTGCAAAAAGCCGGTTTCATAACCCGCAGCACAAACTACCAGCAGTTCAAGTCCCGTCTCGAACAACTCCCCGCCAATCTCCTTGCCGAGAACCCGAAGTTCAACCCCCTTAAGGCGCATCCTTACACGCTCTTCAAAGCTTCCCTCCAAACTGCCAACTACACACTCGACGAACTCGTAAACGGCCTTCAGATCCTCCTCGACTGCAACCGGAAACTCGTCGGAAGCCAGCTCGACGAAGCCGCTGTTCTCCAAAGCGCGCTTGTAAAGATAATCGGCGTGCAAAAACTCAATGCCGGACGCAGGACCAGCATGTGACCGACAAATCTCCCAGCCCGGCGTAGCCGGAACCAAAGTTCCCTGACGCGCAAAGACGCAGTGCTTCCGCCCGTTGATCAGAAATCTCTGCGCCGCCGGGCTGGATAGTTATACTGAGAAATCGATCATATTTGCGAAGATTTTCAAACTGCCGGTTTGCTCAGTTTGTCAGTATCTGCTTCTCTGCCAGCGCGTAGTGCAGTCACCACAGTGCAGCCTTTGGAGTATAATATTGGATAATCTGCTCGGAAATCGCATATCAGCGCGTGGTTCGAGACTTTTGCCTTCGAACTGTTCGTTCACTGATCCACCTCGCAAATCCCCCCGTGGGCGACGAAGTCGCCCTTTTCAGCGCGGCGCGACGCAGTGCCAAGCCTGGAACGAACGCATTTAGCTCGGCGCGATCGTTTGGTTGCGGCTGCGCCGCGCTGAGAAATATCTGCTTCAACTTCGTCCCCTGCCCCCGGCTCACGCCTCCTCAAAAAAATACAGGCACTGCAGATACCGACTCCACAGTACCGTCATGAAAAGCCCAGTGATACGTATCACCGTAACTCCGTGTCTGTCCCCATATCCCGCCCACCATGCGCCCTTTCGGTCACACCGTTAAAAGTTGAGAGTTGAACATTTCACGTTGAACGTTCCTGACCGGTATATCGGACATCGTGTCTGTCCCCATATCTGAGCGCCGAGCCCGCCTCGACCGCCCGACCCGCGCTTGGTCAGGTCCACCGGCCCAAAAGTCCGCTTGCTCAAATTTCGTGTCTGTCCCCATATTCCCGCCCACCGTGCGCCCTTTCGGTCACCCCGTTAAAAGTTGTGAGTTGAACGTTTCACGTTGAACGTTCCTGACCGGTATATCGGACATCGTGTCTGTCCCCATATCTGGGTGCCAGGGCCGGCTGGGACCACCCAACCGGCGCTTGGTCACGTCCACCGGGTCAAGAGTCCGTCCGCCCAAATTTCGTGTCTGTCCCCATATCCCGCCCACCATGCGCCCTTTCGGTCACACCGTTAAAAGTTGAGAGTTGAACGTTTCACGTTGAACGTTCCCGATCGGTATACCCGACATTGTGTCTGTCCCCATCACGGGGCGCCCCGCAGGCCTGGACCGTCCGACCGGCGCTGGGTCAGGTCCGCCGGGCCAAGATCCCGGTTGCCTCAGCTCCATGTCTGTCCCCGTATCTGGGTGCCGCAGCCGGCCTGGACCGCCGACCGGCGCTTGGACAGGTCCATCGGGTCAAGAGTCCGGTCGCCCAAATTCCGTGTCTGTCCCCATATCCCGCCCACCAAGCCCCTTTCGGTCACCCCGTTAAAAGTTGAGAGTTGAACGTTTCACGTTGAACGTGCCTGACCGGTATATCGGACATCGTGTCCGTCCCCATATCTGGGTGCCAGGGCCAGCTTGGACCACCCAACCGGCGCTTGGTCAGGTCCACCGGCCCAAAAGTCCGCTTGCTTAAATTTCGTGTCTGTCCCCATATCCGCGTGCCACAGCCGGCCTGGACCGCCGACCGGCGCTTGGACAGGTCCATCGGGTCAAGAGTCCGGTCGCCCAAATTCCGTGTCTGTCCCCATATCCCGCCCACCAAGCCCCTTTCGGTCACCCCGTTAAAAGTTGAGAGTTGAACGTTTCACGTTGAACGT
>Ga0315298_1001145_pt1 | contig 49911 bp, 45 predicted proteins | sample WHS_1_MG_FD_203077 | JGI IMG/M metagenome (GOLD analysis project Ga0315298, IMG submission 203077) | Extremophilic microbial mat communities from Washburn Hot Springs, YNP, Wyoming, USA - WHS_1_MG | ecosystem: Environmental > Aquatic > Thermal springs > Hot (42-90C) | place: USA: Wyoming...
CTGCGCGCCTGCGGCGTGGACTTCAGCTTCGCTCCGGTGCTCGACCTGGATTGGGGACTGTCGGGAGTCATCGGCGACCGTGCGCTGCACGCCGACCCGCGTGTGGTCACGGTGCTGGCGCAGAGCCTGATGTTCGGCATGGCGCGCGCCGGCATGGCGCATTGCGCCAAGCATTTCCCGGGGCATGGGCATGCCCATGCCGACACCCACGTGACCGTGGCCACCGACGATCGCCCGTTGCAGGCGCTGCTCGACGCCGATGCCGCGCCCTACCATGCGCTGGCGCCGGGACTGCGTGCGGTCATGCCGGCGCATGTGGTGTATCCACAAGTCGACGCGTTGCCGGCTGGGTTCAGCAGCATCTGGCTGCGTCAGGTGCTGCGTGAGCGCATCGGCTTTACCGGCGCGATCATCAGCGACGATCTGGGCATGGCTGCTGCCGCCACGGCTGCCGGCGGCCGGTTGAGTCAGGCGGTGCTGCAGGGCTTGCGCGCCGGTTGCGACATGATGCTGGTGTGCAATCAGAGCGTGGTCGATGACGGCCAGCCGCTGGATGCCTTGTTGCACGACCTGCAGGCCGCACTCCAGGCCGGGGCGTGGCAGCCCGACGCGCGTAGCGCGCAGCGCCGCCTGCTGCTGTTGCCGCAACAGCCGGCAGTCGCCTGGGACGAGCTGCTGCGCAGCGACAGCTATCTGGCCGCGCGCGCCCAGGTTCATGCCGCGCCGCCGCCGTCGGCCACCCCGGATCAAGGGTAGAACAGCAGCAGCTTGTACCCTTCGGGCGGCGTGCCTTGCACCGTCAGCTGCAATTGCAGCTGGACCTGTTCGCCCGCGGCGATGCCGCTGAGCCGTTGCGCCGCTGCGGCCTGCGCTGCGGGCAGGTAGACGCTGGCGGGCAGGACTTTGCGCTGCGTCACCCGGCCTTGCGCGTCGGTGAGCGTCAGCTCGATCGCCGGCCAGGCCACGGCACGGCTGCTACGGTTGCGCAGCAGCACGTCCAGCCGCAACCCGGAGGCCGCGGGGTTGAGGCTGGAGGCGTCGATCACCAGGGCGTCGAGGTCGCGCGGCGCCGCCAGTTCGCAGCCGGTCGTGAGCGTGCAGAGCTGCTGCAACCAGGGCAGGCTCTGCGGCCATTGCTGCGCCAGGTCGTCGCGCCAGAACAGCGCGGCTTGCGCAGCCAGCAGCAACGCCAGCAACAGGCTGGACAGCCCCAGAACGATGCGCACGGGTGTGCTGCGCCAGCGCGCCTGACGGTCGGCCTGGCGGACGAATTCGGGCTGCGGTGCGGGCAGCGTGTCGGGGACGGGCAGCACCGTGTGCACCGCGTCGAGCTCGGCACGGTCGAACTGGTAATTCAGCGCCTGATCGAGCCGGATTTCCGACAGCGGGCCGGAGTCGTCGCCGGCGGACGGGGCGCTGTCGGGCGCCGGCTGCGGCACGGCGTCGGCGTCGGCGGGGGCGTCGGCGGGGGCGTCGGCGGGGGCGTCGGCGGGGGGCTGCGATGCTGCCGGGGCAGCAGAAGGAGGATTCAACGGGGTCGTCGCCGGCGCGTCAGGCGGTGTGGTCAGTGGCAAAAAGCCCTCTGCAGCCGGGCGTTCGTGCAGCACGGCCTGGCTCCAGCGCAGCGTGCCGATGCGGTCGGGCACGGTCACGCTGGTGGCCGTGGCGGGTTGCGGCGTGGCTGCTGCCGGCGGTGGCGGCGCGGGCTGCGCGGATGTGTCTGCGGTCTGTTGCGGCGGGGCGGCATCCGCTGCCTGCAGCTCGACGAGGTGATCGAGGGCGTTGAAGGGCTCGCCGCAATGGCCGCAGCGCACCCAGCCTTCGCGCAGCAGCAGCTGGTCGCGCACCACCTTGAACGTGGTCTGGCAGTGCGGACAACGGGTGGCTTGCGCCATCGCGGAATCAGCCCCGCGTCGGGCCGGCCAGGCAGACCCAGCCGTCCAGAGCCTGGTCGACGCGCAACGCGGCGTAAGGCGCATAGGCGTCGATGAGATCGTCGGCCTGCCGCTGCAGAATGCCGCTGAGCACGAGCTGGCCCGCGGGTTTGACGTGCGCGGCCAGCGCCGGTGCAAGCAATTTCAGCGGCGCCGATAGGATGTTGGCGACGACGACGTCAAACCGCGTGTTGCTCACCCGATCGGGCAGCCCGGCGTGCAGGGAGACGGCGTTGGCCTCGGCGTTGGCCGCAGTGGCCTGCACGGCATCGGGGTCGATGTCCACGGCAACGACGGGCGTTGCACCGAACTTGGCCGCAGCGATGGCCAGAATGCCCGAACCGCAGCCATAGTCGAGCACGCTGCGCCCGTGCAATGCATGGCGTGCCAGCCATTGCAGGCACAGCCGCGTGGTCGGGTGGGTGCCGGTGCCAAAGGCCAGTCCGGGGTCCAGGCGGATGACGGGCGCTGCCGTTGCCGGCGGTTCGTGCCAGCTCGGCACGATCCACAGCGCGTCATCGATCGACACCGGCTGGAACTGTGCCTGCGTCAGCCGCACCCAGTCCTGGTCTGCGACCGTGGTCTGGTGGACGTCGCGCAGATCGGGCAGTGCGCCGGCGGCCAGGAGCGCGGCAAGCGCGGCGTCGGCCTGCGGCTCGTCGGCAAACAGCGCGCGTAGCAGCGACTGCTGCCAGGCGCTGGCCGGCGGCGGCAGCCCGGGCTCGCCGTACAGCGCCTGCTCCTGTGCGCTGTCGCCGTAGCGGTCTTCGACACTGACGCTCAGGGCGCCGAGTTCGAGCAGGGCGTCCGACAGTGCATCGGCCTGTTCCTCGCCGACGGGAATGGTGACTTCGCGGTAAGGCATGCCGGTTCAGTCCTGGTGGCGCGCAGCCAGATACTCTTCGAGATAGTGGATGCTGGTGCCGCCCTCGTTGAAGCGCGCATCGACCATCAGCTCGCGGTGCAGCGGAATGTTGGTCTGGATGCCGTCGACCACCATTTCCGACAGCGCGATGCGCATGCGGGCGATGGCCTGCTCGCGCGTGGCGCCGTGGACGATGATTTTGCCGATCATCGAGTCGTAATTGGGCGGGACGAAATAGTTGGTGTAGGCATGGGAGTCGACGCGCACACCCGGACCGCCCGGCGTGTGCCACATGGTGATGCGGCCGGGCGACGGGGTGAATTTGTACGGGTCCTCGGCGTTGATGCGGCACTCGATGGCGTGGCCTTTGAACTGCACGCCGCGCTGGCGCACGCTGAGCTTTTCACCGGCGGCGATGCGGATCTGCTCGACGACGATGTCCATACCGGTGATGAGTTCGGTCACCGGATGCTCGACCTGCACCCGGGTGTTCATTTCGATGAAATAGAACTCGCCGTTTTCGTACAGGAACTCGAACGTGCCCGCGCCGCGGTAGCCGATTTTTTTGCACGCGTCGGCGCAGCGCGCGCCGATGCGCTCGATCAGCCGCCGCGGAATCCCCGGAGCCGGCGCTTCCTCCAGGATTTTTTGGTGGCGGCGCTGCATCGAACAGTCGCGTTCGCCCAGCCACAGCGCATTGCCGTGTTGATCGGCGAGCACCTGGATTTCGATGTGCCGCGGCTGCAGCAGGAACTTTTCCATGTACACCGCCGGGTTGCCGAACGCTGCGCCGGCCTCGCTGCGGGTCATGGTCACGGCGTTGATCAGCGCGGCCTCGGTATGCACCACGCGCATGCCGCGCCCGCCACCGCCGCCAGCGGCCTTGATGATGACGGGATAGCCGATCGCCCGGGCGATGCGGGTGATTTCGCGCGGGTCGTCGGGCAGGGCGCCGTCGGAACCGGGCACGCAGGGCACGCCGGAGCGGATCATCGCCTGCTTGGCGCTGACCTTGTCACCCATCAGACGGATCGACTCCGGGCGCGGGCCGATGAAGGCAAATCCCGATTTTTCCACGCGCTCGGCGAAGTCGGCGTTTTCCGACAAGAAACCGTAACCGGGGTGGATGGCCTCGGCGTCGGTGACTTCGGCGGCGGAAATGATCGCCGGCATGTGCAGATAGCTCTGCGCCGACGGCGCCGGACCGATGCAGACCGCCTCGTCGGCCAGCTTGACGTATTTGGCCTCGCGGTCGGCTTCGGAATACACCACCACGGTCTGGATGCCCATTTCGCGGCAGGCGCGCTGCACCCGCAGGGCGATTTCGCCGCGGTTGGCGATGAGGATTTTTTTGAACATGCGCGACGTCCGTTGTCAAAAGCTGAAAAAGGCCGCGGCTGGCGGGCGGTGCCGCAGCGGTGTGCCGCGGCGCATCACGAGGGCCGTTCGCGGCCGCGGGCGTTCACTCGATGACGAACAGCGGCTGGCCGAATTCCACGGCCTGGCCGTTTTCGGCGAGGATGGCTTTGACCACGCCATCCTTGTCGCACTCGATTTCGTTGAGGATTTTCATCGCCTCGATGATGCACAGCGTCTGCCCGGTCTTGACCGCATCGCCGACCTCGACGAACGGCGCGGCTCCCGGCGAGGACGCGCGGTAGAAGGTCCCGACCATCGGCGACTTGAGCACGTGGCCCGGCGTCTGCGGTGGCGACGCCTCGGTGGCTGCGGCAGGCGCGGTAGCAGCCGGTGCGCTTGCAGGGGCGGCGGGGGGCGTCATGACGTAGGGCACCGGCGCCTGCGGCGGAAGCTGGGCGTATTGCACGACGGGCTGCGGCGGTGCCTTGACGATGCGCACCGTGCCCTCTGCCTCGGTGATCTCCAGCTCCGACACATTGGAGTCGGAGACCAGGTCGATCAGTGTCTTGAGTTTTCTTAAATCCATGATCTGTCGTTAAGTCGCCGGTAAGTGCTGCATTAGACCATCAATTTGCCCCCATCCCGAGTTCGGCGACGGCATGCCGCAGCGCCAGGGAATAGCCGTGCGCGCCACAACCGCTGATCACCGCCACGGCGAGATCGGAAAAAAACGAGCGGTGGCGGAAGGCTTCGCGGCGGTAGATATTGCTCAAATGGATTTCGATGAACGGCAGGTCGGTGGCGGCGATGGCGTCGCGCAGCGCCACGCTGGTGTGCGTATAACCCGCCGGGTTGATCAAAATGTAACGCGTGCCGTCGAGCCGCGCGGCGTGCAGGCGGTCGATCAGCGCGCCTTCATGGTTGCTCTGGAAATGGGCGAGTTCCACCCCGAGCTGCGCCGCCAGGGCATCGAGCGTGTTGCGGATGTCGTCGAGGGTGGTGGCGCCATAAATCTGCGGCTCGCGCTGGCCGAGGAGGTTGAGATTCGGGCCGTGAAGCACCAGGATGCGGGGCTGGGTCATGGGCTATGGTGAAGTGGTGGAAAGCGGGCGGCCGATCAGCGTTGCACGGCATCCCGAAGCGCGTCAAACGAGGTTTTGCCCAGGTGCTGGAACACCACGTCACCCTTGGCATTGAGCACGATGGTGAACGGCAGTCCGCCTTGGGTGTTCCCCAGGCTGGCACTGAGCGCCACGCCGTTGACGCCGCCGAGCACGACCGGATAGCTCACCGGGTGCGCCTGCAGAAACGCCCGAACCGCCGTCGGGTTGTCCAGCGCAATGCCGATCATCTCGATGCCTTTGTCCTTGTTCTGCGCGTAAAACCTGGAAAAATCGGGCATCTCGGCGATGCAGGGCGGGCACCAGCTGGCCCAGAAATTGACGATCAACGGTTTGCCGCGAAAACGCGCCATATCGACGCTTTGACCCTGCAAATCGGTGAGATGGTCGGCGAAAAATGCCTGGACCGCGTTGTTGTCGACGTTGACGGGGACCTCGCGTGTGCGCTGCAACCAGGCGTTGCCCAGCACGGCGGCGATCAGGCCGATGATGGCGGCAAAAATCCAGACGTTGATTTTGTTCATGGCAGACAGACGGCTATTCAACGGGGTGCATTTTGCCTTGCCGTCCGCTGGCCCGGATGGTCAGGGTGTTCGCCGCCGGTGGACTGCTGCATCAGGCGGCGCAGTGCCGCCAGTGTGCCCCGCGGTGTGCGTCCCTGCGGGTCCGGGAGCAGGGCGCCGCGCAGGTCTTTGCTCGCGTACAGGCTCAGGTGCGCGCGGACCGTCTGCCCTGTGCCCAGCGGCCACAGCAGCGTCAGGCACTGCACCCGGCCGCGGCCGGCGTAATGCCCGGTTTCGCCTGCCTGATAGTCCCATCCACGGTCGATGCAGTGGATTTCGACTTCCTTGGCGTCGTCGGCGAAGAGCAGCACGTGCAAGTCGGACAGCGCGGTGGCCGTGCCGTTCCACACCGCACCGGCCAGATGCGGCTCGAACGCGGCGAATTCCTCCATCAGCGCCAGCGCCGCCAAGCGCAACTGCTGCAACTGCGCGGGCTGGGTATCGGCATGGAACAGCGCGAGTTCTTCGCGCACCTGCTGTTCGATTTCGTCGTTGCTCGGCAGCAGGTCGTGCGCCACGCGTTCACCGAGCAGCCGCCGGGCCGCCTTGCGCTTGGCGCTGCCGTAGTCCAGACCGTCCTCGACGATCAGCCGCGCAGCCAGCGCGGCGAGTTCTGCCCGCAGGGAATCCATTGGCGCATGGTAGCGCTGGCACAATGACGTGCTTTTGTTTTTTCGAATTCCACCGCGCTGATGGCCGTTCTTTCCATTTCCGATGTCTGTCTGGCTTTCGGCCACGTCGCGCTGCTCGACCACGCGGCCATGGCATTGGAGGCCGGCGAGCGCGTCGGCCTGATCGGCCGCAACGGCACGGGCAAATCGTCGCTGTTGCGTATCCTCGCCGGGCTGGAGCCGCCCGACGACGGGCTGGTCCAGGTGCAACAGAATCTGCGCCGGGTCTACGTGCCGCAGGAGGCGGATTTCGCCGCGCAGGCCACGGTGTTCGACGTGGTCAGCGAAGGCGTGGCCGAGGCCCGTGCGCTGCGCGAACGTTACGAGCAGCATGCGCCGCATGAAGACCTCGATGCGCTGCAGACGCGTATCGAACTGCTCGATGGCTGGAACTGGGAGGCGCGGGTGGAGCAGACCCTGCAACGCCTGCAGCTCGATGGCAGTCAACGCATCGGCAGCTTGTCCGGCGGCACGCAAAAGCGCGTGGCGCTGGCGCAGGCGCTGGTCGCCGCCCCGGATGTGCTGCTGCTCGACGAACCGACCAACCACCTCGATCTGGACGCGATCCTGTGGCTGCAGGAGCTGCTCGCCGGCTTTCGTGGCAGTGTGATGTTCATCACCCATGACCGTGCGTTTCTCGATGCCGTGGCCACCCGCATCGTCGAGCTCGACCGTGGCGTGCTGCGCAGCTACCCGGGCAACTTTGCCGCCTACGAGGCGCGCAAGGAACAGGAGCTCGCCGATGAAGCCGTGGCCAATGCCCGCGCCGACAAACTGCTGGCGCAGGAGGAGGCGTGGATCCGCAAGGGCGTGGAGGCACGGCGCACGCGCAGCGTCAGCCGCATCCAGCGGCTCGAAGCGCTGCGGCGCCAGCGCGCGGCGCGGCGGGAGTCGCTCGGCCGGGTCAAACTCGAAGTCGACGGCGGGGCGGCCAGCGGCAAAATCGTCGCCGAGCTGCAGCACGTGAGCAAGGCGTATGACGGTCGTGTCATCGTGCGCGACTTTTCCGCCACGGTGCTGCGCGGCGACAAAATCGGGCTGATCGGGCCGAACGGCGCCGGCAAAACCACGCTGCTCAAGCTCATCCTCGGGGAGATCGCCCCCGATAGCGGCAGCGTGCGGCAGGGGACGCGGCTACAGGTGGCGTATTTCGACCAAATGCGCGGCGTGCTCAACCCCGAGGCGACGCTGGCTGACACCATCAGCCCAGGCAGCGACTGGGTGGAGATCGCCGGCCAGCGCAAGCACGTGATGAGCTATCTGGGCGATTTTTTATTTTCACCGGCGCGGGCGAATTCGCCGGTCAAGTCGCTGTCGGGGGGCGAGCGCAACCGCCTGCTGCTCGCCCGGCTGTTTGCCCGGCCGGCCAATGTGCTGGTGCTCGACGAGCCGACCAACGATCTGGACATCGACACGCTGGAGCTGCTGGAGCAACTGCTGCAGGATTTCACTGGCACCGTGTTTCTCGTCAGCCACGACCGGCGGTTTCTCGACAACGTCGTGACCAGCACCATCGTCTGCGAGGCTTCTGCCGACCATCCGGGCCGCTGGCGTGAATACGAAGGCGGCGTCACGGACTGGCTGGCGCAGTCGCAGCGGGCGCGCAGCCTGCAGCCGCCGCCGGGCAAGCCTGCTGCCGGTTCGGGGACGGCGAGCACGGCACGGCCGGCGCCGCCAGCTCCCGCTGCGCCCGTGTCGGCGCCGGCGAAAAGAAAACTCAGCTACCGGGAGCAGCGTGAGTTGCAGGAATTGCCTGCGCGCATCGCCGCGCTCGAAACCGAGCAAAAAGCACTGGCCGATCAGCTCGCCGATCCGGCCAGTTATGCATCCGGCGCGTTGCGCATCCGCGAAATCCAGGAGCGCTACGCGCAAATCGACGAAGAACTGCTCGACCTGCTGGAGCGCTGGGAAGCGCTCGACGCCAAGTGAGCAACCACCTGGCGTCCGATGTCACCGGCCTGCAGCTCAGGGTGAGTCAGGGCTTGCCCGCTCCGCCACCCGGCCCCATACCGCCGCCGGGTCCCATGCCTGCACCCGGGCCCATACCGCCGCCGGGACCGCCACCGGGGCCCATCTCCGCACCTGCAGGGCCGCGCCCGGCACCGGGGCCCATGCCCTGATGCATGCCCTGCGCCGGGGGCAGATCAGGCAATTTGACCCCACGCTCCTTGGCCCGCTCCTGCATCAGTTTGTGATGTTCGGCGCGGATGCGTTCGCGTTCCTCGGCGGTTTTCGCCTGTCGCAGCTTGAGCCGGTATTCCTGCCGTTCCTTGGCGGTCATCAGCTGGCTGCCGTAGATGGTTTCCTGCTGCGCTTGTGCCGAGGCGGCCAAGGCAGGCTGTACGCCCAGCCCCACCCCGGCCAGCGCCACGGTCAGGGACAATGTGCCCAAAAGCGGTTTGATGGCCATGATGGCACCTCCTGATTGCGAATTGTCAAAACGACAACGCCATGCTAGGCCTGCGGCGCATTGTCAATTTGATGCAAATCAATTTATTCGGGTGGGTGCCGGCGGTCGATGATCCGTCGCAGCACGCCTGCGGCCGCAGCCGGATCGGCGGCAGCGCACAGAGCGCGGACCACGGCCAGACCGTCAGCCCCGGCGTCGAGCACCGCCGCGGCATTGTCCGCATCGATGCCACCGATGGCCACCAGCGGCTTGCAAGTCAGGGAGCGCAGCGCACGCAGGCCGTCCAGGCCGAGGGCCGGGGCGGCGTCGGGTTTGCTCGGTGTGGCAAATACCGGGCTGACGCCGAAATAATCCACCGGCGCGTCGGCCGCGGCGCGCAATTGCGCGGCGTTTTCCACCGACAGGCCGATCAGCGCGTGTGGCATGAGGCGGCGCACGTCCTGCACGGCCATATCGCTTTGGCCGACGTGCACGCCGTCGGCGCCGGCGGCCAGGGCGACGTCCACCCGGTCATTGACGATCAGTGGCACGCCCAGCGGCGCCAGCCGCGCCTTGAGCGCCCGGGCGCGTTCGACGAAGCGGCGAGTGTCGAGCTGCTTTTCGCGCAGTTGCACGCAGGTCGCCCCGCCGCGTGCCGCGGCGGCAGCCACTGCCTCGACGCCGCGCGCGCCGCACAGCGCTGCATCGGTCACCACATGCAGCCGCAGCGCGGACACCGACCAGCGGCGCGCGTCCTCAGCCATCGACGGCCAGCCGCAGCCGCGAGCCGAACGTCGCGGCGTCGAGCAGTTGCAGGGTGTCGAGCAGCGCGATTTGCAACTGCCCGACGCCGCCGCCAGCAGCCTGCACGCGCTGTGCGGCGACTTCGCCGGCCACGCCGAGATAGGCCATGGCTGCCGTCGTGGCGGCAAATGCGTCGGGCTGCACGGCGCAGAACGCGCCGATCAGGCTGCTGGCCGCGCAGCCGACGCCGGTGACGCGGGTCATCCAGACGTGACCGTTGCACAGCCGCGCATGCCGGCCGTCGGGGGCGATGACGTGGTCGGTCGCGCCGCTGACGCACACCACCGCGCCCAGCCGTGCAGCCAGCTGGCGGGCCGCGGCGACGGCATCGTCCGCGGCCGCGGCGCTGTCGACGCCGCGAGTGGTGGCGTCGACCCCGGCCACGCTGAGGATTTCCGAGGCGTTGCCGCGCAGCACCGCCGGGCTGCCGATGCCGAGCAATTGCGCGATGGCGCGGTTGCGGTAGGGCGTTGCGCCGGCACCAACCGGGTCGAGCACGACGGGCAGGCCGCGGCGGCGGGCTGCCGCGAGCGCCACACCCATGGCGTCGACCCAGTCGGGCGAGAGCGTGCCGATGTTGAGCACCAGCGCCTGCGCCAGTGCCACCATATCGGCCACCTCCTCGCGGGCATGCGCCATGACCGGCGAGGCGCCCAGCGCCAGCAGGGCGTTGGCGGTGTAGTTCATCACCACCAGATTGGTGATGTTGTGGACCAGCGGACGTTGCTCGCGCACGGCGAGCACGTCGGCCCAGAGGGATTCGGCGGTGAGGGCGGACATGGCAGCGCGGGTGGGGTCAGGCACGGTGGTAGGGATGGCCGCACAGCAGGCTGTGCGCGCGGTAGAGTTGCTCGGCCAGCAGCACGCGCACCAGACCGTGTGGCAAGGTCAGATCGGACAGCCGCAGCAGGCCGTGTGCGCGCTGCTTGATCCGCGGCGCCAGGCCGTCGGCGCCGCCGACGATCAGCGCCACGTCGCGCCCGTCCTGCCGCCAGTGCTGCAATTGTGCGGCGAGCGCGGCGGTGGTCAGCCGCTGGCCGTGCTCGTCCAGCGCGATCAGCCGTGCCCCGGGCGGCAGCGCGGCTTCGATGCGCTGCGCCTCGCGTTCCATCACCGTGTCGGTGCTGAGGTTGGCGCTGCGCGTCTCGGCGCGGATCGGCTTGAGCAGCAGCGGCATGTCGGCAGGCAGGCGCTTGGCGTAATCGGCATACGCCTCGTCGACCCAGCGTGGCATGCGCTGGCCGACGGCGATCAGCCACAGTTTCATGCGTTGCAGCAGCGGCCGGTGGCGGTTCAGGCCGCGGTCTTGCGCGCGGCGCTGCGCTTGGCCGCTGCGCCGCGCGCGGTGGACGTTTTTTTGGCTGCAGCCTTTTTTGCCGCCGCAGGCCGGGCTGCCGGGGCGGCGGCGGCCGATTTGCGCGCCGTGGCGCGTTTGGCCGCCGGGGCGGCGGAGCTGGCGGCGGCAGTGCCGGCGCGGCGGGCGCGTTGGCCTGCGGGCGCCGCCGGGGCAGGCTGTGCCGGTGCCGCAGCGGACTTGCGCGCAGCAGCGCGGCGGGCGGCGGGAGCCGGTGTGGCGTCTGCCGGGCTGGCGGCAGCGGCAGGTGCGCGCGCAGCCGTGCCGCCGAGCCGGACCCGCACCGGCTTGGCGCCCCAGAGTTCTTCGAGCTTGTAATACGCCCGGATCGCCGGCTGCATGATGTGCACCACGGCGGCCCCGCAGTCGACCAGGACCCATTCGCCGGTTTCCTCGCCTTCGGGGTTGCGCACGTCGAACCCTGCGGCTTTGACGCTGTCGCGCACGCTGCTGGCCAACGCCCGGGTCTGGCGATTGGACGTCCCGCTGGCGATGATGACGCGGTCGAACAGGCTGGTCAGCCCTTCGGTGTTGAACACGGCGATGTCCTGTGCCTTGACGGCTTCGAGCGCGTCGACGATGGTGCGTTGCAGTTTGCGGATGTCCATGCGGTTTTTTCAGTGCGGGGCGTGGTAGAGACGATGCTCGGCAATGTAGTGTGCCACAGCCGGCGGCACCAGGCCGTCGAGTGGCTGGCCGCGGGCGATGCGTTCGCGGATGCGCGTGGCCGACAGGTCGATTTCGGCCATGTCCAGGCGGTGCAGGCGGTGACCGTGCGCCTCCAGCGCAGCGAGCAGTTCAGGCGGCGCGGTATCGACGTAGCCGGGGCGGCGTGCTGCGGCCAGATCGACCTGCGCGGCGATGTCCTGCCAGCCGTTCCACGTCGGCAGGTTGCGCAGCTGGTCGGCGCCGACGATGAAGGTGAACGCCGTGTGCGCATGGGTGCGCCGCAACTCGCGGATGGTATCGATGGTGTAGCTCGGCCCGGCACGCCGCAGTTCGATGTCGCAGGCGCGCATACCGGGCAGGCCGGCGATCGCCAGGTTGACCATGTCCCAGCGCTGCTGCGCGCTGGCGGCCAACGGGTCGCGCTGCCACGGCTGGCCGGCGGGAATGAACCATACGGCGTCCAGCGCCAGTTCGCTGCAGGCGCTGCGCGCGAGTTGCAGGTGCGCGTTGTGGATCGGGTCGAAGCTGCCGCCCAGCAGGCCGATGCGCTGCGGCGTGTGCGACTGGCCTGCGCTCACGCCGCTGCCCAGTCACGCGGTTTGAGGAACACCGTGTAGAGCTGCGCCTCCGCCGAGCCCGGTTCGGGGTGCCAGTCGTAACGCCATTTGGCAATCGGCGGCATGGACATGAGAATCGACTCGGTGCGCCCGCTGGACTGCAGGCCGAAATGCGTGCCGCGGTCCCACACCAGGTTGAACTCGACGTAGCGGCCGCGACGGTACGCCTGAAAATCGCGCTCGCGCTCACCGTATGGCAGGTTGCGGCGGCGCTCGACGATGGGCAGATAGGCGGGCAAAAAGGCGTCGCCGACGGCGCGGATGAGGGCAAATCCCTGGTCGAATCCGCCTTCGGCGTAGTCGTCGAAAAACACCCCGCCGATGCCGCGCGGCTCGCCACGGTGTTTGAGAAAAAAATACTCGTCGCACCAGGCCTTGAAGCGCGGGTAATGGTCGGCGCCAAAGGGTTCGAGCGCGTTGCGGCAGGTGCGGTGAAAGTGCACCGCGTCGTCCTCGAAGCCGTAATACGGCGTGAGGTCCATGCCGCCGCCGAACCAGGCCACCGCGTCCTTGCCCGCGGGGTGTGCCATGAGCATGCGCACGTTCATGTGCACCGTGGGCACGTAGGGATTGCGCGGGTGGAAGACCAGCGAAATGCCCAGCGCCTCGAACGGCGCGCCGGCCAGATCGGGCCGGTGCTGCGTCGCCGATGGCGGCAGCTGCGGCCCGCGCACGTGCGAGAAATTGCAGCCGCCGCGTTCGAGCAGCCCGCCGTCTTCGATCAGGCTGCTGATGCCTTCGCCCTGCAGGGGTGAGTCTGCCGGGCGCGTCCAGGCGTCGCGCCGGAACGGCTGACCGTCGGCGTCCTGCAATGCGTGCAGGATGCGGTGTTGAAGATCGAGGAGGTAGCTGCGGACCTGTTGGACTTGCATGAACATCTGCGCCCGCTCGGCAGGCGCCCGCTGATCGGAACCAGTCCTCATTCTTTCACGATTGGCACCGCAGCCTGGCGTGGCGGCGTGCCAGGCCGTGGCGCCGGTGCGGTGCAGGTCAGCTCAGTGCGGCCGCGGCACGCGCTGGCGTCAGCGCCACCGCGCAATACTTGACCTCGGCGATCTTGCCTTCGGGGTCGAGCTGGGGGTTGGTCAGCAGATTGGCCGCGGCCTCGACGTAGGCGAAGGGGATGAACACCGCGTCTTCGGGCATCGCCGGGTCGGCGCGGGTGGCCAGTTCGATCGCGCCGCGGCGCGACTCCACGCGCAGCATCTGCCCCGGTGCGATGCCCAGTTTGGCGAGCAGCGTCGGGTGCACGCTGGCCGTGGCCACCGGTTCGAGCGCGTCGAGCACGCTGGCGTGGCGGGTCATCGCCCCGGTGTGCCAGTGTTCGAGCTCGCGCCCGGTGATCAGCACATACGGGTAGACGTTGTCCGGCGGCTCGGCACCAAAAGCCAGCGGCGCGGGCTTGAGCTTGGCGCGGCCGTCGGCGGTGGGAAAGCGGTCGATGAACACCACCGGCTGCCCCGGCTCGTCCTCGGCGGCGCAAGGAGAAGTGACCGCACCTTCGCGCTGCAAGCGCGCCCAGCTGATGCCCGCCAGCGAGGGCATCAAGCTGCGCATTTCCTCGTACACCGCATCCACGCCGGCTTCGCCGCCGTGCATATCGACCTCGGCGGTCGGTGTCACGCCCAGGCGGCGGGCCATCTCTTGGATGATCCACAAATCGGCGCGCGCCTGCCCGGGGCTAGCCAGCGCCTTGCGGCCGATTTGCACCAGCCGGTCGGTGTTGGTGACGGTGCCGGTCTTTTCCGCCCAGCTCGACGCCGGCAGCACCACATCGGCCAGCGCCGCGGTTTCGGTGAGGAAAATGTCCTGCACCACCAGGTGTTCGAGCCGGGCGAGCGCCTGCCGCGCGTGGTGCGCGTCGGGGTCGCTCATCGCCGGGTTTTCGCCTTCGATGTACATGCCGCGGATGCGGCCTTCGAGCGTGGCGTGGATGATCTCGACCACCGTCAGCCCCGGGGTGCGCGACAGCGTGCCCGCGGGCAGCGCCCAGTGGCGCTCCACGCGCGCAATGTTCTCCGGCGTGGTGCGCAGATAGTCCGGGAACATGGTCGGCATCAACCCGGCGTCGCTCGCGCCCTGCACATTGTTCTGCCCGCGCAGCGGGTGCAGCCCGGTGCCGGGGCGGCCGATCTGGCCGGTGAGCAGGCACAGCGCGATCAGCGCGCGCACGTTGTCGGTGCCGTGCACGTGTTGGGCGATGCCCATGCCCCAGAAAATCATCGACGCGCGGCTTTGCGCAAACGCCCGCGCCGCGGCGCGAATGTCCTCGGCGGGCACGCCGCACAGCGGTGCCATCGCTTCGGGCGACAGCGGCGCGACGTGCTCGCGGATCGCCTGCACCTCGTCGGCATGGCAGCGCGCGGCAATCGTCGCCGCGTCGAGCAGGTTTTCCGCGAACAGCACGTGCAGCATCGCGTTGAGCAGCGCCAGATCGCTGCCCGGTTTGAACTGCAGCGTCAGCCAGGCTTTGCGCGACAGCTCGGTGCGCCGCGGGTCGGCGAGGATCAGCCGGGTGCCGCGGCGCAGCGCGTTTTTCATCCAGGTTGCCGCCACCGGATGGTTGACCGTCGGGTTGGCGCCGATGAGCAGAATGACCTCGGCGTGCAGCGCGTCTTGCACCGGGTTGCTCACCGCACCCGAGCCGATGCCTTCGAGCAGCGCGGTCACGCTGGAGGCGTGGCACAGCCGGGTACAGTGGTCGACGTTGTGGGTGCGCAGCCCGACGCGCACCAGCTTCTGGAACAGATACGCCTCCTCGTGCGACCCTTTGGCGCTGCCAAAGCCGGCCAGCGCCGCACCGCCATGCTGCTCGCGGATGCGCAGCAGGCCGGCTGCGGCGCGCTCCAGGGCTTCGTCCCACGTCGCTTCGCGGAACACCTCGCGCCAGTCGGCAAGTTTCACCCGCTCGGGGTCTTTGGGCGCGTCGTCGCGGCGGATCAGCGGCACGGTCAGCCGCGCCGGATGCTGCGCGTAGTCGAAGCCAAAGCGGCCTTTGACGCACAGCCGACCGCGGTTGGCCGGGCCGTCGCGGCCTTCGACGCGGGCGATGAACTCGCGGCCCTGCGCGTCGGCCTGCACGTGGTAGGTGATCGCGCAGCCCACGCCGCAATACGGGCAGACCGAATCGACCTGCCGGATCGACGGCTGCGCCCAGCTGCCGTTGGCGGGAATGAGCGCGCCGGTCGGGCAGGCCTGCACGCATTCGCCGCAGGCCACGCAGGTGCTCTCGCCCATCGCCGCGGACTGGTCGAACACGATGCGCGCCGCCGCGCCGCGGCCGGCCAGGCCGATGACATCGTTGCCCTGCTCCTCGCGACAGGCGCGCAGGCAGCGGGTGCACTGGATGCAGGCGTCGGCGGCGAAGGTGATCGCCGGGTGCGAAGTGTCGGGCGCAGGCGGCTGCGGCCAAGCGGCGGCTTGCGCGGCGTCGCCCGTGAACGCGCTGGCATAGCGCTGCGCGTCGGCGCCCAGGCGCTGCGCCCAGTGCAGCAGTTCGTCGTCGTAGCGGTCGCGCCGGGCCGGCTTGCGCGCCAACAGCAGCTCGACCACCCCACGCTGCGCGGCGCGGGCGCGGTCGCTGTCGGCATGCACTTTCATGCCAGGCTCGACCGCGCGGCAGCACGACGCGGCCAGCACCCGCTCGCCCTCGACCTCGACCATGCAGGCGCGGCAATTGCCCACCGGGCGCAGCGGGTCGTGATGGCACAGATGCGGAATTTCGATACCGTGGCGCGCGGCGGCGGCCCAGATGGTCTCGCCCGGGTGCGCGGCGAGCGGCTTGCCGTCGAGGGTGAAGGCGATGCCGGCGGTTCGAGTGTCCATGCGCTTACTCCTTGGCCGCGCCGACTTCGTGTGGGAAGTGGCGCAGCACGCTGTCGACCGGGTTGGGTGCGGCCTGGCCCAGGCCGCAGATCGACGCGTCGCGCATCAACTGGCTCAGCCCGGCCAGATGCGCGGCGTCCCAGCGCGGGCCGTGCATCGCCGCGAGCAGTTGGTGCGTGCCTTCGCGGCAGGGGGTGCACTGGCCGCAGCTTTCGTGCGCGAAAAAGCGCAGCAGGTTGCGCGCGGCCTCTGCCGCGGTGTCGGAGCGCCCATCTTCATGGCGGCCGAGCACGATCACCGCCATCGAGCCGATGAAGCAGCCGTGCGGCTCCAGGGTGCCGAAGTCCAGCGGTAGCTCGGCGGCCTGCTGCGCGTTGAGCATGCCGCCCGAGGCACCGCCGGGCAACACGCCGTACAAGCTCCACCCCGCGGCCATGCCGCCGGCGAACTCGTCGATCAGCTCCTGTGCGGTGATGCCAGCGGGCGCGAGATACACCCCCGGTCGGGCGACGCGGCCGGACACGGTGAACCGCCGCAGCCCTTTGCGCCCTCGCCGTCCGGCACCGCTCCACGCCGCCGGGTCGCGCACCAGTGTGGGTACCCACCACAGGGTTTCGATGTTGTGCTCCAGCGTCGGCCGGCCGAACAGCCCGGAAATCGCGACGATCGGGGGTTTGAGCCGCGGCATGCCGCGCCGGCCTTCGAGCGACTCGATCAGCGCCGATTCCTCGCCGCAGATGTACGCGCCGGCACCGCGGCGCAGCGCCACCCGCGGCGGGCGGGCGCGCACCGCCGCGTCGTCGCCCGGCTCGTCGTCGTCAGGCCCGCCGATGTCCACCCCGCCGTAGCGCAGCAACCCGGCGGCATCGAGCGCTTGCAGCTCGCGGTGCAGCAGCATGTGCTCGGCGGCGTATTCGTCGCGCACATAAATCCAGATGCGCCCGGCGGCCACCGCCCAGGCGGCGATCAGCAGCCCTTCGAGCGCCGGGTGCGGCGCGGTGCGCAACATCTCGCCGTCTTTGCAGGTGCCGACCTCGCCTTCGTCGGCGTTGACCACGACCAGCCGCGGCCCCGGCTGCTGCGCCACGGTGCGCCATTTGCGCGCGCTGGGAAAGCCCGCGCCGCCCAGCCCGCGCAGCTCGGCGACCTCAATCTGCTGCATCACCTGCTCGGGGCTCAACTTGCCGGCGCGGCAGTCGGCCAGCAACTGGTAGCCGCCCTGCGCTCGGTAGGCGGCCAAATCCTGCGCGGCAGCGGGGGGCTGCGGCGGGGCGCCAGCTTGGTTCAGCGCGGCGAGCACCGCTTCGACGCTGGCATGCGGCAGCGCGTGCCGCCCGACCAGCGCGCCAGGCGCTTGGGTGCACAGCCCCATGCACGACGCGGCTTCGACCGCAACATCGCCGCCGCAGCGCGCCTTGACCTCATCCACCAGCCCGTCCGCCCCGGCGAGCGCGCAGCTCAGGCTGGTGCAGATGCGCACGGTGGTTTGCGGTGCGGGTTCGTCCTCGCGCAACAGCCGGAAGTGCTGATAAAAGCTCGCAACCTCGTACACCTCGGCGGTGGACAGCCGCAGCCGCTCGGCCAGCGCCGCCAGATGGGAAGGGCGAAGACCCCGATGCGCGTCTTGCAGACGGTGCAGGTGCTCGACCAGCAGATCGGCGCGCGGCGCCAGATCGCCGCACAGCGCCTGCACCTGCTGCCGTGCTGCCTCAGGCACGATGCCGCCGCGCGGCGTCGGGCGCAACAGGCGCATGGGATGTTCGCGTGCAGCGGTGGAGTGGGCCACGGGGGTTGGTGAAGCAGAAGGAGTGGCTGGCGGCATGGCGAGGTTGGCAACAAAGCAGAGCAGGACGGGGCGGTCCGTGCCCGGACGGGAACACCATAGACCAGCGCCAGTGCGTTGCGCAACCTTAAACCGGCGGGGCGCTCGGGATTGGTTGGCGGACAACAAAAAAGCCGGCCAGGGGCCGGCTCGGATGGGGCAACGGCGGGTGGGTTATTTGCTCAGCTCTGCCACGGTCGTGCTGTCGAGCGTGCCGGTGGCGGGCAGGCCACGCGATTTTTGGAAACGCATCAGCTCGGCGCGGGTCTTCGGGCCCATGGCACCGTCGGCTGTCCCGACGGGGAAGCCCAGGGCGTTGAGGCGTTCCTGCGCTTCACGCACGGTCATGTGCGCCGGCGCGGTGCTGACCGGTGCCGCGGCGGGGGCGGCAGCGGGTTGCGATGCCGGGGTCGAGCCGCCCTGCACGCCGAGCTGGCCGCCTGTGCCCAGGCCGCCTTTGACCTCCTGCGCCTTGTAGTTCTGCACCGCCTTGACGATGCCGTTGTAAGAGTCCATGAACGCGGCGACGATGACCTTGCCCTGCGCGGTGTTGGCGTAGCCGCCGCCAATGCCGCCGGCGGCGCCACCAAACAGCCCGCCCAGAGCGCCGAAGTCCCAGTTCTTCGCGCTGCCCTCGGCCGCGGCGAGCTGCACGCCGGAGCGGTTGTCGACCAGGGTCAGCAACGTGCTGGCCTCTTTGGCGCTGGCGCTGCCGCCGACAATTGCACCCACCGGGCCGAGCAGCCCGCCGACGAGGGCGCCGAGATTGCCGGCGTTGGTGTTGGAGAAGGTGATGGTTGGCGACAGGGTGTAATCGGCCGACACCATCTGCCCTTTGCCGAAGTTGGAGTTGCTGCGCAGCTCACCCGACTGTTGCAGCGCACGCTCCTGCATCATGTTGTTCATCGCACGGCCACGGTCGACGACGACAAAGCAGTTGGACTGCTGGATCATCAGCTTGAGCACCGGCGTGGTCGGGCCGAGCTGGTACTGGTTGGTCAAAATGCCGTACCACGGGGTGTTGGTGTCTTCGACCACGGCGATGGTGCCCAGCGGGGCGCTGCAGTGTGCCAGCTTGTCGTTGGCGTTTTGACTGTTGGCGCCGCCCACCGAGCCGGTGGCCACGGTCTTGGCCGACGACGAGCCCATGTCCATGCTGGAGCAGGCAGAAAGCGAGAGGACGGCGGCAGCAAGCGCAGCCATGTGGATTTTGTGTAGAGGCATGTGGAGAACTCCAAGGAGAAATTTCGAGTTTTTCGCGCCTGCGCGGTGAAAGCCGAAACGTTCAGGCGAAAAGCATATTAATCGACAGCCGTGTCAAGCCGGCCTGTGGTTGCGCCAAAACGTCGATAAATAGTCGATCCGTATGAAAAATCACCGGTTTTGCGCGTTGCCCGCTGGCGCTGGCCGCCGGCTCGACGCCTGACACCGGCGCCGTCTGCGCGCGCACAATGCAGGCTTTGCCGTTTTCCAGGCCACAGACATGACTTCCGAACCCATAGGCACTTTTGCCGATCTCGGCCTGCCCGAGCCGCTGCTGCAGGCCTTGCGCGACGTTGGCTACGAGAGCCCGTCGCCGATCCAGGCCGCGACCATCCCGCCCCTGCTGGCCGGGCGCGACGTGCTCGGTCAGGCGCAGACCGGCACGGGCAAGACCGCGGCGTTTGCTCTGCCCATCCTGGCGCGCATCGACTGCGCTGCCGCCTACCCGCAGGCACTGGTGCTCGCTCCCACGCGCGAGCTCGCCATCCAGGTGGCCGAGGCGTTTGCGCGCTATGCCGCGCATCTGCCGGGGTTTCACGTGCTGCCGATTTACGGCGGTCAGAGCTACACGCCACAACTGGCGGCGTTGCGCCGCGGGGTGCAGGTGGTGGTGGGCACGCCCGGGCGGATCATCGACCACCTGGAGCGCGGCACGCTGCAACTGGACCGCCTGGCGCACGTGGTGCTGGACGAAGCCGATGAAATGTTGCGCATGGGGTTCATCGACGAGGTCGAGTCGATTTTGCAAAAAACCCCGCCGCAGCGGCAGGTGGCGCTGTTTTCCGCGACCATGCCCGCGGCCATCCGGCGCATCGCGCAAACGTATTTGCACGAGCCGCAGGAAATCACCATCAAGGCGGCGACGACCACGGCCACGCACATCCGCCAGCGCTACTGGATGGTCAGCGGCCTGCACAAGCTCGATGCCCTGACCCGCATTCTCGAGGTCGAGCCGTTCGAAGGCATGATCATTTTCGCCCGTACCAAGCAGGCCACCGAGGAACTGGCGGAAAAGCTCACTGCCCGCGGCTTCACTGCGGCGGCGCTCAACGGCGATGTGCCGCAGCCGCTGCGCGAACGTCTGGTGCAGCGCCTCAAGGATGGCCAGCTCGACATCCTCGTTGCCACCGACGTGGCCGCACGCGGGCTGGACGTGGAGCGCATCAGCCATGTGGTGAACTACGACATTCCCACCGACACCGAGAGCTATGTGCACCGCATCGGCCGCACCGGCCGCGCCGGGCGCGAGGGCGACGCGATCCTGTTCGTCACCCCGCGCGAGCGTCATCTGCTGCGCGCCATCGAGCGCGCCACGCGGCAGCCGATCACGCCGATGCAACTGCCCAGCACCGAGGCGGTGAACGACAGCCGCATCAGCCGCTTCATGCAGCGCATCACCGACGCGCGCGAACAGGAAGGGCTGGACGAATACCAGCGGCTGGTCGAGCGCTACGAGCAGGAACATGACGTGCCGGCGATCGAAATCGCCGCGGCGCTGGCCCGGCTGGTACAGGGCGACAAGCCGCTGCTGCTGCGCCCGGGCCATGACGCCGCCCAGTCCGTTTCCACCGCGGAACATGGCGCGCCGGCACAAAAACCGCCGCGCACCGCGCGCGACACCTTGCCGCGGGGCGGGCGCGGTCAACCTCAACCGCGCGACCCCGCCACTTCGACCCGGCACGCACCGCATCAGGCTGGCCACGCCGGCGATCGGGCCGTCGACCGGCGTGCCGCGGGGCATGCCGACGAAGGCGCGCGGCGGGCGACGCAGCGCGCCAGCGACGTGCGCTTCGAGACCTACCGCGTCGAAGTCGGGCGCGACCACGGGGTGCAGGTGCGCAACCTGGTCGGCGCGATCGCCAACGAGGCTGGGCTGGACAACAGGCACATCGGCAATATCGCATTGCGCGGCGATCACAGCTTTGTCGAACTGCCCGAAGGCATGCCGCGGGACGTGTTCCGCGCGCTGCAAAAAACCTGGGTCGGCGGCCGGCAGTTGAACATCAGCAAGGTCGAGCCGGGGGCAGCAGCCGGTCAGCGTTCCGCCTCCGGGCCGCAGCGGCAAGCCGCTGCGCAGCCCGGGGTGCAACGGCGCCAGCGCGCGCCCATGCCGGCTGCGGGCAAAACCTTCAAACGCAGGCCGTGAAGCCCGGGCGTGGGCGGCGGCTGGTCTAGCGGGCGATGCTCAATCGGCTCTGGCTGGGGTTTTTTGCCGTCGCCGCAGCGGCGGCGCTGCAGCGCTGGTTCGCTGGCGACGCCGCAGTGTTCGCCGCCATCGTGCAAAGCCTGTTCGCCATGGCCAAACTGTCGGTCGAGGTCATGGTGCTGCTGTTCGGCACGCTCACGCTGTGGCTGGGGCTGCTGCGCATCGCCGAGCGCGCCGGTCTGGTCGAATGGCTGGCGCGCGCGCTGACGCCGCTGTTTCGGCGGCTGATGCCCGAGGTGCCGGCAGGCCATCCGGCCATCGGCCTGATCACGCTGAACTTTGCCGCGAACATGCTCGGTCTGGACAACGCCGCCACGCCGATCGGCCTGCGGGCGATGCGCGAGCTGCAGACCCTCAACCCGAGCAACGACACGGCGAGCAACGCGCAGATCCTGTTTCTGGTGCTCAACGCCTCGTCGCTGACGCTGCTGCCGGTGAGCATTTTCATGTACCGCGCGCAGCAGGGAGCGCCCGACCCGACGCTGGTGTTCCTGCCCATTCTGCTGGCCACCAGTGCATCGACGCTGACCGGCTTGCTCAGCGTGGCGTGGATGCAGCGCTTGAGGCTGTGGGACCCGGTGGCGCTGGCGTATCTGGGCGGCGGTGCGCTGCTGCTCGGCGGCGTGCTCGCCGCGCTGGCGTCGCTGAGTGCGGCGGCGCTGGCCAGCGTGTCGGCGCTGGTGGGGAATCTGGCGCTGTTCGGCGTGATCCTTGCCTTTTTGCTCGCCGGGGCGGTGCGACGCGTGCCGGTTTACGAGGCGTTCATCGACGGGGCGAAAGACGGCTTCGGCGTTGCCCGCGATCTGCTGCCGTATCTGGTGGCGATGCTGTGCGCGGTGGGTGTGCTACGCGCCTCGGGCGCGCTGGACGATGCGCTGGCGGCGATCCGCTGGGTGGTGCACGGCCTGGGATGGAATACCGATTTCGTCGCCGCGCTGCCCACCGCGGTGGTCAAACCGTTTTCCGGCAGCGCGGCGCGCGCCATGCTGATCGAGACCATGCAGCACTACGGAGTCGATAGCTACCCGGCGCTGCTGGCCGCGACCATGCAGGGCAGCACAGAAACCACGTTTTACGTCGTGGCGGTGTATTTCGGCGCCGTGGGCATCCGGCGCGTGCGTCACACCGTGGGCTGTGCGCTGCTGGCCGATCTGGCCGGAGTGATCGCGTCGATCGCCGTCTGCACCTGGTTTTTCGCGCCGCGGTGATCTGCCGCCGTCTCAAGCGCCAAGCTGGCGCAGCAGCGCCATGGCCTGTGCCTCGCCGTGCCTGGCGGCAAGCGCCGCCTTGATGTCGGGCAAGAGCGCAAGCAGGTCGTCGGCGGTCTGGCACTGTTCGATTTTGAGCTGCAGGCCGTATGCCTTGATCATGCCCAGATGCGTGGACACCAGGGCGTTGAGCTGCTGGTACAGGCTGGCGAAGTCGGCCGCGCTGTCGGCGGTCTCGGGTGCGACGCGGGTGTCGATGTCGAGCTCGGGAGGCAGCGCGCTGTTCCCGGCGGTCTCAGCCAGCCCGTCGGCAGCCGGTTCATCGGCAACAGGTTCATCGGCAACAGGCGCATCGGCAACAGGCGCATCGGCAGCCGGTTCACCGGCTGCCGGCGCTGGCGGCGCGGTTTCCGGCAGCGCGGCGATCAGTCCCAGGTCGAGCAGTTGCTCCAGCGCATCCGGTGGGGCGCACAGGGCCTGCATCATCTGCTGCAGGTCGCGCACGTCGCGCTTGCCATCGACGAGCAGCAGCACATTGCGCATCACGCGCGACTGCAGCAGTTCGCGGCGGGCGATTTCGTTCTGGCCGCACGCGGTTTTGCACAACAGGGTCTGGGAGTCCATGCGAGGTGGGCGGAGGTCGCTCTGTTATGGTGCGGGTGTGATTCTTCCATCAAATGCCCGCTGATGCACCTACTCGTTCTCGATGTCGGCAACACTCGGTTGAAATGGGGGCTGTACGCCGCGGCGCAGCCCGGCGCGGCGCTGCTAGCGCACGGTGCGATGGTGCTCGAAGATGTCGATCACCTGCACCAGGCGCTGTCACCCTGGCCGCGACCGGCTGCGGTGATCGGCTGCGCCGTGGCCGGGGCGGTGGTCACGGCGCGGGTGTGCGCCGAACTCGACACCCTCGGGCTGCACTGTCAGTGGATCGGCGCGCAGGCCGAGCAATGCGGGGTACGCAACGGCTACGTCACGCCGTCGCTGCTCGGTGCCGACCGGTGGGCCGCGTTGCTCGGCGCCCGCCAGCACGTGCCGGACGGCGCGGCGATGATCATCAGCGTGGGCACCGCGGTCACGGTCGATTGCCTGAGCCGCGACGGTGTGTTTCTCGGCGGCGTGATCCTGCCCGGATTCGGTCTGATGCTGCGCGCGCTGGAAATGGGCACCGCCGGGCTGCGCGTGCCCGAAGGCGAGATCCGCGAGTTTCCAGTCAACACCAGCGACGCGCTGATGACCGGCGGGGCGCTGGCGATCGCCGGCGCCGCGCAGCAGATGTACGCCCGGCTGCGTGCGCGCGAGCCGCAGGGGGGGCAGGTCCTGCTCACCGGCGGTGCCGCACCCAAGCTGCAACCGGCGCTGGGGCTGCCGCACCGGCATGTCGAACATCTGGTGTTCGACGGTCTGCTGTGCATTGCCGCGCAGCAGACCGCAGGCGGTCAGAGCACGTAGCGCGACAAATCCTCGTCCTGCGCAATCTCGCCCAAACGCTGGTTGACCATTGCGGCATCGACCGTGACCACGATGTGCTGCGCACCGTCGGCGTGGAACGACACGTCGTCGAGCAGGCGCTCCATCACCGTGTGCAACCGGCGGGCACCGATGTTTTCGGTTTTTTCGTTCACCGCAAACGCCACTTCGGCCAGGCGGCGGATGCCGTCGGCGGTGAACTCCAGCTTGACGCCGTCGGTGGCCAGCAGGGCGGCGTACTGTTTGGTCAGGCTGGCGTCTGTCCGGGTGAGGATGGCCTCGAAGTCGGCCACCGACAGCGAGTCGAGCTCGACACGGATCGGAAACCGCCCCTGCAGTTCGGGAATCAGGTCCGACGGTTTGGACAGGTGGAACGCGCCGCTGGCGATGAACAGGATGTGATCGGTGCGCACCATGCCGTACTTGGTGCTGACCGTGGTGCCTTCGACCAGCGGCAGCAGGTCGCGCTGCACCCCCTGGCGCGACACGTCGGCCCCGTGGACGTCGCTGCGCGATGCAACCTTGTCGATTTCGTCGATGAAGACGATGCCGTTTTGCTCGACGGCGCGCAGCGCGCTGGCCTTGATGTCGTCTTCGTTGACCAGCCGCGCGGCTTCTTCGTCGATCAGCAGTTTTTGCGCTTCGCGCACGGTGAGTTTGCGCCGCTTGGTGCGCGTCTGTCCCAGGTTGGCGAACATCGCGCGGATTTGCTCGGTCATGTCTTCCATGCCGGGCGGGCCCATGATGTCCACGCTGGCCGGGTGCAGCGCGACGTCGATTTCGATCACCTTGTCGTCGAGCTGGCCTTCGCGCAGCCGTTTGCGCATGATTTGCCGCGTCGGGTTGTCGCTGCCTTCACCCACACCCGGCAGCAGGACGTCGAGGATGCGGTCTTCGGCCAGATCTTCGGCTCGGCTGCGTTGCTGGCGCATGGCGGTTTCGCGCGCCAGCTTGACCGCGGCCTCCATCAGGTCGCGGATGATGGTGTCCACGTCGCGGCCGACGTAGCCCACTTCGGTGAACTTGGTCGCCTCCACCTTGATGAACGGCGCGTCGGCCAGCTTCGCCAGGCGGCGGGCGATTTCGGTCTTGCCCACACCGGTCGGGCCGATCATCAGGATGTTTTTCGGCGTGATTTCGTGGCGCAGCGGCTCGGCCACCTGCTGGCGGCGCCAGCGGTTGCGCAGCGCGATGGCCACCGCCTGCTTGGCCTTGGCCTGGCCGATGACGTAGCGGTCCAGTTCGGAGACGATTTCGCGGGGCGTCATATTCATGGTGTCACTCGCCCAGGGTTTCGATGGTGTGCGACTGGTTGGTGTAGATGCAGATGTCGCCGGCGATCTGCAGCGATTGGGCGACGATGTCGCGCGGACTGAGCGCGGTGTTGTGCAGCAGCGCGCGGGCGGCGGCCTGCGCGTAGGCACCGCCCGAGCCGATGGCGACGATGCCGTACTCGGGTTCGAGCACGTCGCCGTTGCCGGTGAGAACCAGCGAATGCTCCAGATCGGCCACGGCGAGCATGGCTTCGAGCCGGCGCAGCGTGCGGTCGGTGCGCCAGTCTTTCGCCAGTTCGACGGCGCTGCGCAGCAGTTGGCCCTGGTGCTTCTGCAGCTTGGCCTCGAAGCGCTCGAACAGGGTGAAGGCATCGGCCGTGCCGCCGGCGAAACCGGCGAGGATCTGGTCGTTGTACAGCCGGCGGACTTTGCGTGCCGTGGCTTTGACCACGATTTGGCCGAGCGTGACCTGGCCGTCGCCGCCCAGGGCCACGGTGTTGCCGCGGCGGACGCTCAGAATGGTGGTGCCGTGATATTGATCCATGACGGAATGCAGGACTGGAGGGTGGGAATGCGAAAAAACGGCCGGGGGCGCCGACACAGCGCAAGCGGGCGCCTGCGCCTCAGTCGCGGCGGAGCTGGATCAGTGCGTGTTCGTGCAGCCCCAGGATGCTGAACAAACCGGCGATCAGCCGGTGCACCCCGGTGAACTGCAGGGTTTTGCCGGCGTCGTGCTGCAGCATCGCCCAGTTGAGCAGCGCACCGGCGCTGGAAAAGTCGATGCGGCGCAAATGGCGCAGCGAAATGCTCAGCTGGTCGTGGGTTTTCGCCGCCTGCTCCAGCGGGGCGAGAAACGCGCTGGAACTGCCCTGGATCTGCCCGCTGAGCTGCAACTGCGCCGAGCGCGTGCCCGCTGTCCCCAGCACCGAGCTGGGGCCGAGTGCGGAGTGCTGGAAATCCGACGCCGCCGACGCCGCCCCCTGCGTGCCCGCTGCGCTGCCGGGCTCGGTCTCGCTGCGGTCGACTCGGGCGCGGGCAGCCTCCCAGGTCGGCGGAGAAATCTCGTAGGTCACGCAGTAATCGAGCGCGACGGCGTCGAAATCGTCCTGCTGGTTGAGCAGACGCAGCAGCTCCAGGCGCAGCGCCCACCATTGCGGGGCGGCGTCGCGCTGCATCGCCGGAGCCTGCGCCTGGCACAGCGCCAGTAGGGTATCGGCCCCCTGCAGCGTGACGGTGCAGGCGGTCTGATTGAGGGTTTTGAGCGCTTCGGCCAGCGCCGGCAGCGCCGCCGGGGCGATGCTGCGCACTTCGGCAAAGTTCAGCTCGAGGGCCGACGGCTTGTTCTGCAGCAGCTTGCGCAGACGCTCGACCTGCGGCGCATCGACGTTGGCGGCAAACACAACCGACGGTTTGAAGCCGGTTGGCGCCGGCCTGACTGCGGGGGAGGTGGTCGGCAGGCCCTCGTCGATCATGGGCGCCGAGGTCTGGAAACGGCTGACGAAATCGACCACCAGCGCCTCGAATTTGTCGGTCTGCCCCGAGGCCCGGAACAGGTCGAACAGCGCCAGCCACAGTTCTTTTTCCGCGTTCAGATCCGGCGAGTTGGAAATGGCGTCGCGCAGCGCGCTTTCGGCGGCGGCGTCGTCGCCATTGGCGAAATCCATCACCGCCTGATCGAACAGCGGGTTCGAACTCAGGGCTTCGTGCACCTCGACGGCGAAAAACGCGCTGGGCATGAAGTCGTTGCTCGACCGCAACCAGCTGTCGCCCGACGCCGCAGCCGGCGCACGCGACGGCAGAGCGTCGGCACTGAGCCGCGTCGCTTCAGCCAGGGTCGGCTGCTCGTCGAACGCCGCGGACGCCGCCGTAGAGGGCCGCGGCGCAGCGGTGGGCGGGCCGGCTGGCGTGGGCGCAGCGGGCGGATTTTGCGGCGGAACCGATGGCGCCAGCGGGGGCACCAGCGGCGGGAGGGTGGACGCGCCGGCCGCTGCTGTCGCCGGCCCCGCTGCGGTGGGCACGTCAGACGGCGAGGAGGGAAGGGCGGCGGGTTTGGTCAGCAGCGTGGTGTCGGCATACGCGGTGTCGACTTTCCACTGGATCGGGCTGGTCGTCGGCGCGTCGGGTGGACGGCCCGCAGTGAGTGGAGCGTTGGGCGCGCTGGGAGTGTTGAGGGCGGCGCTGGCGGGCGCGGCCGCCAGCGGCGGCGGGACGGTTTTGGGGGCGGCAGCGGGCATGGGCCGCGTCACCGGAGCGCGCACCCGCGGTGCCACGGCATGGTCGCCAGCCATCGATTTTTCGATTTCGTTGATTTTGCGCAGCGTTTCGTCACGCGCCTGTGCCGGTGCCGGCTGCGAGCTGATGTCGGGAACGTTGGTCTGCAGGCTGTCGTCGATGCCCAGATCGGTGGTCTCGCGTTTGCGCAGCTTGCGCAGACCGTCGAGTTCACGCTTGCGGATGAAATCGTTTTGCCGCTTCTGGTCTTCGCGGGCCTTGGCCTTGGCCTGGCTCTCGTGTTCCTGCAGCGCACGCTCGTCGGTCAGCGACCAGTCCCGGGTGGGGTTTTTGACAAACGCCCCGACCCGTTTCCAGAAACCGCCTGATCCCGAACTGCTCATACCGTGCCGTCTTTGCGAGGGACGCCGGAGGCGTGTCCGGCGCATTCGTCTGCCTGTGCTGCGTGAGCGACCACTGGCCGATTATCCATCAAGCGTCCACACGCGGTCGCGCTGCCGTGACGCCGCGTGGTGCAAACCGTGGTGCCGTGTTGTGAAGCCGCCAAGATGGGGAACGTCTGGAACGTCAATCGTTGTACATTTTTTGCTTGAGCTCGCGCCGCTGCTGGGCTTCGAGCGACAGCGTAGCGGTGGGGCGGGCGAGCAGACGGCCGATGCCGATGGGTTCGCCGGTCTCTTCGCACCAGCCGTATTCGCCGCTGTCGATCCGCGCGAGCGACTGCTCGATTTTTTTCAGCAGTTTGCGCTCGCGGTCGCGGGTGCGCAGTTCCAGTGCGTGCTCTTCCTCGATGGTGGCGCGGTCTGCCGGGTCGGGCACGAGCAGCGTGTCTTCGCGCAGGTGCTCGGTGGTTTCGCCGGCACTCTTGAGCAGATCGTCGCGCATTTTGCTCAGCAGGCGCTTGAAATAGTCGAGTTGCACCTCGTTCATGTACTCGCTTTCCGGCATGGCCAGCAGGTCCTGCTCGGTCAGCTCGGAAACCGGTTTGGTCTTCCAGGCATTGGCCAGTTTCGGGTCGGTTTTTTTCGGGGTGGGTTCGGTAATCGTGCTACTCATGGAACTTCGATCAAGTCGGATGGGTTCGGGCGACTCCATTGCCGCCGGCAAGGGGTTGGCGACGTGGGGTTTGCTGGTGCTCGGGGAGGATCGCCGCAGTGCCGTCGCGGGTTTGGCAGCAGCGGCCTTGGCACCGGGGACGACCGCTGGCGCCGTGGTGCCGGCAGCCGGTTTTTTCGGCGTGTCGGCGGTGGAAGCGGAGTGTTTCGCCGCGGATGGTTTGTTCTTTGCGGTCTTGGCCGGCTGCTGCGGCGCTGCAACCGCTTTTTGAGGCGACTTCACCACGAAATTCCTCCCGAATGGTGACACCCACGGCAAGCCGCCGTGCCTGGCGTCGCGGTGCTGCGCGGCTTGCGCTTCACCGTATCGAACATTCGGGCCGGTGCGCACTGCCCGGCCCGGGCAACTGCGGTGCGAGCCAACCGGCCTGCCCCCGTAGCCGCCGTTTTCTCCCCAGCAACTGTTGTTCTCTCCTGCGTCAAAACCGCCCGATTCTATTCATTTCGTGCGACACGGCAATCCCGTGCGGGCCGCGCCGCGGGTTTTCAGGCAACCAGACTCTGGCGTAAACCTTGTTCGAGCAGGTCGCGCGGCAGGTCGATGCCGATGAACACCATTTTGCTCTGCCGCGGCTCCTGCGGCCCCCAGGGGGCGGCCAGATCGCTGCCCATGAGCTGGTGCACGCCCTGGAACACCACTTTGCGCTCGATGCCCTGCATCCACAGCACGCCTTTGTAGCGCAGCATGCGCGGGCCGTAGATCTGCACGATGGCGCCGAGAAAGTCTTCGAGTTTGGCCGGGTCGAACGGCTTGTCGGCGCGGAACACGAAGGATTTCACGTCGTCGTCGTGGTGATGGTGGTGCGGGTGGTTGCAGTGCTCGCCGTGTTCGTGATGGTGGTGGTCGTGATCGTGATCGTGATGATCGTGCTCGTCGGCCTTGAGGAAGTCCGGGTCGATGTCGAGCTTGGCGTTGAGGTTGAAGCCCTTGAGGTCGAGCACCTGCGACAACGGCACCTCGCCGAAATGCACCACGGTCTGCTTGGCACGCGGGTTCATGTGGGTCAGGCGATGCTGCAGGTCGGCGAGTTCGTCGGCGCTGACCAGATCGGCCTTGCTGATGAAAATCTGGTCGGCAAACCCCACCTGCCGGCGCGCTTCCTGCCGGGTGTCGAGCTGCTGGTTGGCGTGCTTGGCGTCGACCAGGGTGAGGATGGCGTCGAGCATGTACTGGCTGGCGACTTCGTCATCCATGAAAAAGGTCTGCGCCACCGGCCCGGGGTCGGCGACGCCGGTGGTCTCGATGATCACGCGGTCAAACGCCAGTTCGCCCTTGCGCCGCTTGAGCGCCAGGTCGGCCAGGGTGGCGCGCAGGTCGTCGCGGATGGTGCAGCAGATGCAGCCGTTGGACATCTGCACGATCTGCTCGCCCTGCTCGCGCACCAGGATGTCGCTGTCGATGTTCTCCTCGCCGAACTCGTTTTCGATCACGGCGATTTTCGAGCCGTGCGCCTCGTTGAGCACGCGGTTGAGCAGGGTGGTCTTGCCACTGCCGAGAAAGCCGGTGACGATGGTGGCGGGAATGAGTGCGGACATGGGACGGTTCCTGGGTTGAAAACGCAAAGATGGGGGCGCTGCGACCAAACTCAACGTTTGCGCAGCAGCAGTCCTTTGAGGTAGTCGCCTTCGGGGAAATGCAGCGTCAGCGGGTGATCGGCGCCGGCGCCGGTACGGGCGACGATTTGCGCATCGGCCGCGGCATCGACCGCGGCTGCAGCGACGATTTTCTGGAACAGCTCGGCGCTGATTCCGCCCGAGCAGGAAAAGGTGAACAGCCAGCCCCCGGGCGGCAGCAGATGCCAGGCCAGGCGGTTGATGTCTTTGTACGCCCGCGCCGCGCGCTCGACCTGCTGCGCACTGGAAGCAAATTTGGGCGGGTCGAGCACGATGGCGTCGAACTGTTCGCCGCCCTCGCGCAGCCGGCGCAAGGTGGCGTTGGCGTCGGCGTCGACGAACGTGGTGCGCGCCGGGTCGAAGCCGTTGAGCGTCACATGGCGCGCGGCAAGTTCCAGCGCCGCGGCGGAGGAATCGACCGACACCACGTGTTGCGCCCCGCCGGCCAGCGCTGCCAGAGTGAACCCGCCGGTGTAGCAAAAGCAGTTGAGCACACGCTGCACGCCGTGGTCGCGCACCACGCTGGCGAACAGCCCGCGGGCGTCGCGCTGGTCGAGGTAGAAGCCGGTCTTGTGGCCGCTGGCCACATCGACCAGCAGCCGTAGCCCATGCTCGCGGATTTCCACCTGCGTCGGCCCGGCGCCGTGCAGCCAGCCGCTGCTTGCCGCCAGTCCCTCGCGTCCACGCACGGCGGCATCGGAGCGCTCGTAGATGCGCACCTGCGGTAGCAGGCTGCGCAGCGCCTGCAGCAGCGCGGGCTTGTGACGTTCGATGCCGGCGCTGCCGGCCTGCAGCACGGCAATGTCGGCGTAGCGGTCGATGATGCAGCCGGGCAGGCCATCGCTTTCGCCATGCACCAGGCGGCAGGCGGTCAGGTCCAGCCCCAGGCTGGTGCGGCGGGCGATCGCCTGGCTCAGCCGCGTGGCGAAAAACCCGGCGTCGATGCGCTGCGCCTCGTCGAAACTCCACACGCGCAGGCGGATTTGCGACGTCGGGCTGTACGCCGCCCAGGCGAGAAAGCGGCCGTCGTCGGCCTGCACGCGCACGGTCTCGCCGCTGTCGGCGCTGCCCTTGGCAACGGCGCTGGCAAAAATCCACGGATGACGGCGCAGCAGCGAGCGCTCCTTGCCGGGGTGCAGACGGATGGTTTTCATGCGGGGTGACGGGGCGGCTCAGGGTTTTTTGTGCGCGCGCGGGTGCGCTGCGTCGTACACCTGCGCCAGGTGTTGGAAGTCCAGCCGGGTGTAGACCTGCGTGGTGGCGATGTTGGCGTGGCCGAGCAATTCCTGCACCGCGCGCAAGTCGCCGCTGGACTGCAGCAGGTGCGAGGCGAACGAGTGCCGCAGCATGTGCGGATGCACGCTGGCGTCCACACCGGCCTGGCGGGCGAGTTCACGCAATTCCAGCCAGACGCGCTGCGGGGTCAGCCGTGCGCCGTGCGCGCCGACGAACAATGCCGCCTGGGCGTCAGAGCCAGACTGCGGCCGCAGCAGGGTCGGCCGCAGTTGCACCCAGTGCCGCAGCGCAGCCAGTGCCGGTGCGCCCACCGGCACGGTGCGGCGTTTGTTGCCCTTGCCGGTGACGGTGACTTCGCCGGCATCCCAGTCGATCCAGCCACGGGCGGCGGCGCTGGGACGCACGTCCAGACCGGTGAGTTCGGACACGCGCAGACCGCTGGAATACAGCAGTTCGGCGATGGCATGGGCGCGGGCGTCGCGTGTGGCTGCCGGTTCGTGCAAGCGGCGTGCCGCCGTCGTCTGCGCCGGCGGCACGAAGGCGGCCAGCGCCACCGCCTGCTCGACCGGCAGCGCCTTGGGCAGCGGTTTGGCGGACTTGGGCGCGCGCACGTCCTGCACCGGGTTGGCGCTGACGTGGCCGTGGCGGCCGAGCCAGCGGTAGAAGCTGCGCCAGGCCGACAGCCGCGCGGCGATGGCGCGCGGCGTCATTCCCGCAGCGTGTAGTTGCGCCGCCCAGCGGCGCACATGCTGCGACTGCACTGCCTCGCCGTGCAGCGCCTGCGCGCGCTGCAGCAGGTCGTCGAGGTCACGGCGGTAATTGGCCAGCGTGCCCGCGGCCAGCCGCCGCGCGTTCCGGACGTCGGCGAGATAGTCGTCCGCCAGGCGGCGCAGGGCGGGCGCAGTGGCGTCGGCAGGCGCTGACATGCGACGGTGTTTCAGCGCGCCAGCAGCCCGAGCAGCGCGGCGCTGGCGAGCTGGCCGATGTGCACGAGGAAGTCGGTGCCCATGTCGGCAGTGAATCGCTGGCTGTCGGGCGAGGCCAGCACCAGCAGCCCCATGCACATGCTGGTATGCGGGTTCTGCAGCGGCACCAGGGCGATCGACTGCGCCATGTGCGCATCGGGCAGCCAGCGTGTGGCTTCGAACCCCGGGTTGGGGCCGACGAACGGCGCGGCCAGGCTGGCGGCGAAGGTGCGCGCATCGTCGCTGACCGCGGTGGCGAAATCCAGCGCGGAAAACTCGTCGCGCACCGGCCAGATTTTGAGTGCGGTCATCGGCAGGTCGAAGCCGGTTTTGAGCGCTTGCTGCAAGGCCTGCGGCAGCTGCGCCGGGTCGCCGTGCTGCGCCAGCATGACGTCGCGCGCCCACAGCAGCAGTTTGCCGGCCAACGCCTCGTTGTCCACGGCGTTGCGCATCATCGCGGCCAGCCGGTGTTCGAGGGTGCGCATCTTGTCACGCAGCATCTCCATCTGCCGCTCCTGCAGCGACACCGCGCGGTTGCCGTGCGGACTGGCCAGTTGAATGCTGGTCAGCAGCTCGGCGTGACGTTCGAAAAACTCGGGATGCGCAGCCAGATAGGCCGCCAGATCGTGTTCGTTCCATTCCATTGGGGCTTCTCCATCAGGGCAGATCGGGCAGGTCGATCGTGCCGTCAAAAACGAATGCCGCCGGCCCGGTCATGCGCACCGTCTCCCCGATGCCGCCCCAGGCGACGGTGAGCACGCCGCCGCGGGTGTGCACGTCGACGGCGCCGCGCAGCCAGCCGTGGCGCAACCCGGCGACCACCGCGGCGCAGGCGCCGGTGCCGCAGGCCAGGGTTTCGCCGGCGCCACGCTCCCACACCCGCAGACGCACGTGCTGCGGATCGACGATTTGCAGGAAGCCGGCGTTGACGCGGCGGGGAAAGCGCGGGTGATGCTCGATCTGCGGGCCGAGCACGTCCACCGCGGCGGTTTGCACGTCGTCGACCCGTTGCACCGCGTGCGGATTACCCATCGACAGCACGCTGACCCACACCGTGGTGTCGTCGGCCAGCTCCAGCGGCCATTGCGCAAAGCCGTTGACGTCGCGCGGGGTCAGACCGCCGGGATCGAACGGCACCCGCTCGACGGCGAACACCGGCGCACCCATGTCGACGCTGACGCGGCCGTCGGCCTGTAGTTCGGGTTCGATCACCCCGGAAAGCGTCTGCACCCGGATGCGGCGTTTGGACGTCAGCCCCTTGCCGTGCACGTAGGCGACGAAGCAGCGTGCACCGTTGCCGCACTGTTCGACTTCGCCGCCGTCGGCGTTGAAAATGCGGTAGCGGAAATCGACCCCCGGGGTGTCGGCGGGCTCGACCAGCAGGATCTGGTCGGCACCGACACCGAAATGCCGGTCGGCGAGCAGGCGCAGTTGTGCCGCGCTCAGCGCCAGCGGCGCGCGGGTGGCGTCGAGCACGACGAAGTCGTTGCCGGCGCCGTGCATTTTGGTGAACGCGAGTCGCATGGGTCAGTACATCGAAGGCTGATTCTCGGGCCGGGTTTTGAACCGCTTGTGCACCCAATGGTATTGCGCGGGCATGGTGCGGACCTGCTCCTCGATGAAGCGGTTCATGCGCCGCAGGTCGGCGTCGATGTCCGCGGGTTTGCCGCGGGCATCGAGGGTGGGGAAATCGCTCCACGCCGGGTACACGTGGATGGCGTAGCCGCGCGCTGCAGGCAGGATGCGCGTGACCACCGGGTAGACGCGCGCGTCGGCCGAAGCCGCCAGACGCGGCGCCACGTCCAGCGTGGCAGCGGGAATGCCGAAAAAATCGATGAAACGCGCGCTGCGGCGGCCGAAATCCATGTCCGGCAGGGTGTAGAACGGCACACCGGCGCGCAGTTGCCGCAGCATGCCGGCGGCGCCATCGTGCCGCGACACGATGGCCGCGGTGTGAAAGCGGCTGCGCCGTGCCACCACCCAGGCGTCGAGCACCGGATTTTTTTGCGGCGTGTACATCCCTGACACCGGCCGCGGCGCCACCAGGCTCAGCGCCGTCCAGCCGGCATCCAGCCCCTCGAAGTGAAAACCCAGCAGCAGGGTGTTGCGGCTGCCGTCCAGCGCCTCGGCCACCGGGCCGTGCAGATGCAGCAGCCGGCGTAGCCGCCGCGGGCTGGCGTACCACAGCACGCCGCGCTCCAGAAAAGCACGGGCGACATAGGTGAAGTGCTGCCGCGCCACCCGGCGGCGTTGCGCCGGACTCCATTCAGGAAAGCACAGCTCCAGGTTGCGCAGGGTGATGCGGCGGCGCGACGCGGCCAGCGGCCACAGCACCCAGCCCACGGCCACCCCCAGTGCGGCCAGCAGGGGATAGGGCAGCAGGTGCAGCAGCCAGATGAGCGCGATGCTCAGACGGGCGAGCAGCGCTTTCATCGTGCCGCCTCCTGCGCCGTGGAAGGGGCGGGTGGCGCACCTGCCGGGCGTTTGTAGCGGTTGTAGCCCCACAGGTATTGCTCGGGACAGCGGCGGATGAGCCGTTCCATGGCCTGGTTGATTTGTGTGGCGGCGCGCTGCGGATCGGCGTCGAGCGCCTCGGTCAGCGGTTCGAGCGTGAGGGTGTAGCCCCGGCCGGCAGGCAGGCGCAGTGCGCTGGCGAGGATGATGCCGGCGTTGCCCAGCTGCACCAGACGCGCCGGCAGTGTCATGGTATAGGCCGGGCGGCCGAAAAAATCCGCCCACACGCCGTCGCCCGCGGCCGGCGCCTGATCGGGCAGCAGGCCCACGGCCTGCCCGGCACGCAGGGCGCGCAGCAACTGCCGTACCCCGGCGAGGTTCGCCGGTGCGGTGGCCAGGTTGTGGCGCTGGCGCGATGCCAGCGCCAGGGGCTGCAGCGCCGCTTTGCGCGGCGGGCGGTACAGCACCGTGATCGGGCCCCACTGCGCGGCGATTTGCGCCGACACGTCAAAGCAGCCCAGATGCGGCGTGAGGTAGAGCACGCCGCGGCCCTGCGCGCGCAGCGCATCGACGTGTTCTTTGCCGCTCACCCGTACCCGGTGCACCGGCGCCTTGCTGCCGCGGGCGAACCACACCGCCGGCAGCTCGCCGACCATCCGTCCGGCATGCGCCGCGGCGCGCCACGCCAGCCGCCGCGGGTCGTAACCGGCCAGGCGCAGATGGGCGCGCAGCCGCCGGCGGTACGTCGCCGAGGCGGCGTACACCAGCAGACCGAGCGCCGCTCCCATGCCCTGGAGCAGGCCCAGCGGCAGGTGCGACAGCAGGCGGAACAGACGCAGCATGGAGTCCTTGGCAGTAAAAGGGTGTCATCTTACGGATTGGCGCCGCGGCGTGGCGGGCATAGAATGCAGCGCACTGCCGCCGAGTTAATGTGACAACTTGCGGGGCGGCAGTGGCGGCGGGCGCGAGCCTGCCGGCGACTATCCGCTAAAGCGTCGCCGTGCGAGACCCAAACGGTGGCGTCCAACCCAACACCTGAAAGGTCCGTCATGGCAAACCACTTTCTGTTCACGTCCGAATCCGTCTCCGAAGGCCACCCCGACAAGGTCGCCGACCAGATTTCCGACGCCATCCTCGACGCCATCTACGCGCAGGATCCGATGTCGCGCGTGGCCGCCGAAACCCTGGCCAACACCGGATTGATCGTTCTCGCCGGTGAAATCACCACCAACGCCGTGGTCGATTACATCCAGGTGGCGCGCAACACCTTGAAGCGCATCGGCTACGACGACGCCGATTTCGGCATCGACCACAAGAGCTGTGCGGTGCTCGTCGCCTACGACAAGCAGAGCCCGGACATCGCGCAGGGCGTGGACCGGGCGCACGACGACAACCTCGACCAGGGCGCCGGCGACCAGGGGCTGATGTTCGGCTACGCCTGCGACGAAACCCCCGAGCTGATGCCCGCGCCGATCTACTACGCGCATCGCCTGGTCGAACGGCAGAGCCAGCTGCGGCGCGACGGCCGGCTGCCCTGGCTGCGCCCGGACGCCAAGAGCCAGATCACCTTCCGTTACGAAAACGGCCGCCCGGCGGCGATCGACACCGTGGTGCTGTCCACCCAGCACGCGCCCGAGGTCGAGCTGGCTGATTTGCGCGAGGCGGTGATCGAACACATCATCAAACCCGTGCTGCCGCCGGAATTCATGCGCGGCGAGGTCAAATATCTCATCAACCCGACCGGACGCTTCGTCATCGGCGGCCCGCAGGGCGACTGTGGGCTGACCGGGCGCAAAATCATCGTCGACACCTACGGCGGTGCCGCGCCGCACGGCGGTGGCGCGTTCTCCGGCAAGGACCCGACCAAGGTCGACCGCTCGGCGGCCTACGCCGCGCGTTACGTGGCGAAGAACATCGTCGCCGCCGGGCTGGCGAAAAAATGCCTGGTGCAGATTTCCTACGCCATCGGCGTGGCGCAGCCGACCAGCATCATGGTCACGACCCAGGGCACCGGGGTGATCGACGACGCCAGGCTGGAACAACTGGTGCGCCGGCATTTCGATCTGCGCCCCAAAGGCATCATTCAGATGCTCGACCTGCGCCGGCCGATCTACGAAAAAACCGCGTCGTATGGCCACTTCGGCCGCGACGAGCCCGAGTTTTCCTGGGAGGCGACCGACAAGGCGGCGGTGCTGCGCGAAGACGCCGGGCTGGGAGCGCTGCAGGCTGTGGCTGCGGTTTGAACGGCGCGAAATGATCGCCCCGCCGGCTTGCTCTGCCAGCGGTCAGCCGGCGAAGCGGTCGGTGGCGTCGAGCAGGCGCGACAGAATCCCCGCCTCGTCATAGGCATGGCCGGCGTCGGCGACGAGCTGCAGATCCGCCTGCGGCCAGGCGCGGTGCAGCTCCCAGGCGGTTTTCACCGGGGTGCAGACGTCGTAGCGCCCCTGCACGATCACGCCGGGGATGCCGGCGAGTTTGCCGGCGTCGCGGATGAGCTGGCCCTCCTGCAGCCAGCCACGGTGCACGAAATAGTGGTTTTCGATGCGCGCGAACGCCAGTGCGAACGCCGCGTCGGCATGACGGGCGGCGCTGTCCGCGCTGGGAATCAGCCGGATGGTGCGCCCTTCCCACACGCTCCACGCACGGGCGCACGCCTGCTGCACCTGCGCGTCGGCGCCGGTGAGACGCCGGTGGTACGCGGCGATGAGGTCATGACGCTCGGCAGGGGGGATGGGGGCGACGAAATCCTCCCAAAAATCGGGAAACAGCCATGACGCGCCGTCCTGGTAAAACCAGCGCAGCTCGTCCTGCCGCAGGGTAAATATGCCGCGCAGCACCAGCGCTGCCACGCGCTGCGGATGGGTCTGGGCATACGCCAGCGCCAGCGTGCTGCCCCACGAGCCGCCGACGACCACCCAGCGGTCGATGTTCCATTGCGCCCGCAGCCGCTCGATGTCCGCCACCAGATGCCACGTGGTGTTGTCGTCCAGGCTGGCGTGCGGCGTGGAGCGGCCGCAGCCGCGCTGGTCGAACAGCAGCACGCAGTAACGCTGCGGGTCGAACAGCCGGCGGTGCTCCGGCGCACAGCCCGCACCCGGCCCGCCATGCAGGAAGACCGCCGGCGTGCCGTGCGGGTTGCCGCAGCGTTCCCAGTACACGCGGTGGCCGTCGCCGGTGTCGAGCATGCCGGTTTCGAACGGTTCGATCGGCGGGTAGAGGGTGCGGGTGGTCATGCGGCGAAACGGCGAGGCGGAATGTCGCTCCTAGAATACCGCCATTCTTTGCTTCCAGCGCATCCCGCTCGCTTCTCATGTCGACTCCAGACCTCTCCGGCGCCAGCGTCAACCCGCAGGCCAATGTGTATTTCGACGGCAAATGCGTCAGCCACAGCCTGACCCTGGCTGACGGCCGCAAGGCTTCGGTCGGCGTCATCCTGCCTTCGACCCTGACCTTCAATACCGGCGCGCCGGAGGTGATGGAGTGTGTCGCCGGCGCCTGCGAATACCGTCTGCCGGGCAGCGAGCAATGGCTGCGTTCCAACCCGGGCGAGCGCTTCAGCGTGCCGGCCAACACGCGCTTTGACATCCGCGTGCCCGAAGGCGTCGCGGCGTATCACTACATTTGCTATTTCGGCTGAGCCGCACCATGCCCAACATCCTGCAAACCCTGCCCAAAGGGCAAAAAGTCGGCATCGCGTTTTCCGGTGGGCTCGACACCTCGGCCGCGCTGTTGTGGATGAAGCAAAAGGGCGCGATTCCTTACGCCTACACCGCAAACCTCGGCCAGCCCGACGAAAGCGACTACGACGCCATCCCCCGCCGCGCGCTGGCCTTCGGCGCAGAAAAGGCGCGTCTGATCGACTGCCGCAAGCAACTGGTGCACGAAGGCATCGCCGCGATCCAGTGCAACGCGTTTCACATCAGCACCGCCGGCGTCACCTACTTCAACACCACCCCGCTGGGCCGCGCCGTGACCGGCACCATGCTGGTGGCGGCGATGCACGAAGACGGCGTGGACATCTGGGGCGACGGCAGCACCTTCAAGGGCAACGACATCGAGCGCTTCTACCGCTACGGCCTGCTGACCAACCCGGCGCTGAAAATCTACAAACCCTGGCTGGACCAGACGTTCATCGACGAACTCGGCGGCCGCAAGGAAATGAGCGAGTTCCTCATCCGCCACGGCTTCGACTACAAAATGAGCGTCGAAAAGGCGTACAGCACCGACAGCAACCTGCTCGGCGCAACGCACGAAGCCAAGGATCTGGAGCACCTGAACTCGGGCATTCGCATCGTTAACCCCATCATGGGCGTGGCGTTCTGGAAGCCCGAGGTCGAAATCAAGCCCGAAGAAGTGACCGTGCGCTTCGACGAAGGCGTACCGGTGGCGCTCAACGGCCGCACCTTCGACGACCCGGTGGCGCTGTTTGTCGAAGCCAACGCCATCGGCGGCCGCCACGGTCTGGGCATGAGCGACCAAATCGAAAACCGCATCATCGAAGCCAAGAGCCGCGGCATCTACGAAGCTCCGGGCATGGCGCTGCTACACATCGCCTACGAGCGGCTGGTCACCGGCATCCACAACGAAGACACCATCGAGCAATACCGCATCAACGGCCTCAAGCTCGGTCGCCTGCTCTATCAAGGCCGCTGGTTCGACCCGCAGGCGCTGATGCTGCGCGAAACCGCGCAGCGCTGGGTGGCGCGGGCGATCACCGGCGAGGTCACGCTGGAACTGCGCCGCGGCAACGATTATTCGATCCTCAACACCGAAAGCCCCAACCTCACCTACGCCCCCGAGCGGCTGAGCATGGAAAAGGTCGAAGACGCACCGTTCACCCCCGCTGACCGCATCGGCCAACTCACGATGCGCAATCTCGACATCTCCGACACCCGCGCCAAGCTCGGCATCTACGCGCAGACCGGGCTGATTTCGCCGGGAGAAGGTTCGGATCTGTTGCGCATCGAGGGAGAGAAACGGCACTGATGGCTGGTTGCCATCCAGCCGCAGCGATCCGACCCTCGCCGTCCTCGCTGCCCGGGGTCGGCCACACGCCGTGTGGCGCTGCACTGCGGCGTTCGGTAAACTTCGCGCATGTCCGCCGCACGCCGATTCGCCCTGAGTCCCGCACCCGCTGTCGCAGCCGGTGTACTTGCGTGCGGCAGAGCCGGCAACATCAAAACCACGACCATCAAGGGCTGACGCCAGCTCCGGTTCGTCGTGCGCCCTCCGGCCTGACGAGCCGGGCAAAGTCAGGCGTGGATCTGCTGTTTGACTTGAAAGGGTGTGTGAAATGAGCAATAAGGCGGTCGTGGGCCTGGTGGGCTGGCGCGGCATGGTCGGTTCGGTGCTGATGCAGCGCATGCGCGAAGAAAACGACTTCGCGCTGTTCGAGCCGGTGTTTTTCAGTACCAGCAACGCCGGCGGCAAGGCGCCACCGCTGGCGCAAAACGAAACCACGCTGCGCGACGCCTACGACCTGGAGCAACTGCGCCGCTGCGACATCATCGTCACTGCGCAGGGCGGCGACTACACCACCGCGGTGTTCGACAAGCTGCGCGCGTCAGGGTGGAACGGGCACTGGATCGATGCGGCCTCGACGCTGCGCATGCGCGACGACTGCATCATCATTCTCGACCCGGTGAACCGCCCGGTGATCGACGCCGCGCTGGCCAAAGGCGGAAAAAACTGGATCGGCGGCAACTGCACGGTGAGCTGCATGCTCATGGGAGTCGGTGCGCTATACAAGGCCGGGCTGGTCGAGTGGATGACCAGCATGACCTACCAGGCGGCCTCTGGCGGCGGCGCGCAGCACATGCGCGAGCTGCTCACCCAGTTCGGCCTGCTCAACGGCGCCGTCAAACCCTTGCTCGACGACCCGGCCTCGGCCATTCTGGACATCGACCGCGACGTGCTGGCGCAGCAAAAGGCGCTCGACGCGGTGCAGACGCAGCACTTCGGCGTTCCGCTGGCAGGCAACCTGATTCCGTGGATCGACAAAGATCTGGGCAACGGCGTATCGCGCGAGGAATGGAAAGCGGGGGCGGAAACCAACAAAATCCTTGGCCAGGGCGCCGGGTTCGGCACGCCGGCGGTGCCGGTCGACGGTTTTTGCGTGCGCATCGGCGCCATGCGCTGCCACAGCCAGGCGCTGACCTTCAAGCTGAAAAAAGACGTGCCGCTCGACGAAATCGAAGCCATGATCGCCGCCGACAACGCCTGGGTGAAAGTGGTGCCCAACACGCGCGAGGCGACGATGCAGCAACTCACCCCGGTGGCCGTGACCGGCACGCTGCAGATTCCTGTGGGGCGGCTGCGCAAACTGGCGATGGGCCCGGACTATCTGGGGGCGTTCACCGTGGGCGATCAGCTGCTGTGGGGGGCAGCCGAGCCGCTGCGCCGTATGCTGCGCATTCTGCTCGAAACACGCTGAAGGCGCGCGGGCCGTCCGACCCGGCGTTGGTGTGCGGCAGGAAAATCGCCGGAATGCCACAGTTCACGGCATCCGGGCGGCGCCCGCCCGCGTCTTAACTTGTCAGCCTAATTCGTTGATGATATGGTGAAATTTGACGCATCTCGGCGTGCCATCCGCAGAGAAATGCGCATATTCGAATTCACCATTCATTGGGGGGCAGCCGACATGCTGCGACTGAACACTCGACGACTGGCTCTGGCCATCGCGCTGGGCGCAACCGCAGGGCAGGCCTGCGCTTTCGGCCTGGGCAGCATCAAGGTGCAATCCGCGCTGGGTCAACCGCTGCGCGCCGAAATCGACATCACGCAGCTCAGCGCGGATGAAGCGTCCTCGCTCAAGGTCGGCGTGGCGCCGCCGGATGCATTCCAGGCGGCCAAACTGCACTACAGCAGCGCATTGTCCGGCGTGCAGGTCAAACTCGAACGCAGCCCCGACGGCCGTGCCTACCTGCGCGTGACCTCCACCAGCCCGATCAACGAGCCATTCCTCGATCTGCTCATCCGTGCCCAATGGTCCAGCGGCCAGCTCAGCCGCGACTACACCCTGCTGCTCGATCCACCGGGCTTCCACGGCGCACCCAGCGCGGCGCAGGTGCCGGTGCAGACCGCAGCGCCGCAGGCCAGCGCTCCCGCGGAGGCCGCCGCACCGGCCATGCCCCCTGCGCCGGCGCTGCAAACCCCTGCGCGCGGCGCCGTGCCGCGCAAGCCCGCAGCCGCGAATGCAGCGCAGGGCACGTCTTATGTAGTCAAGCGCGGTGACACGTTGAGCAAGATCGCCGCCGCCACTGGCGTCGAGGCCGTGTCGCTCGACCAGATGCTCACGGCCATCTACCGCGCCAACCAGTCGGCGTTCATCGACGGCAACATCAACCTGCTCAGGGCCGGTGCCGTGCTGCACCTGCCCAGCGCCGAGCAGGCGCAGGCGATTCCACAGACCGAAGCCCGCCGCTTCGTCGTCACGCAAAGCGAGAGCTTCAACGCCTATCGCCGGCGTCTGGCGCAGATGAGCGAGCAGTCCACGCCGCAGGCCGCGACGTCGCAGCGTGAGGCCAGCGGCAAGGTACAGGCGCAGGTGCAGGAACCTGCCGCCACCGGGGCGCAGGCAGAGAACAAACTCAAGCTGAGCAAGGCCGAGGTCGCGGCGAAAAAAGGCGAGCAGACGGCGCAGCAGATCGCCGAGCAAAAGCAGATCGAGCTCGACAAACAGAAGATCAAGCAACTGCAGAAAAACGTCGATGAACTCGCCGCGCTGTCCAAGCAGGCGCAAACCGTGGCTGCGGCCAAGCCGCAGGCAGCGGCGCCGGCGGCTGCGGCGAGCACGTCCGGCGCGGCCACGTTGCCGGTGGCCAGTCCGCTGCCGGCTTCGGCCGCCAAGGCGGCGTCTGCACCTGCGGTGGCGGCCGCGTCGGCTGCGGCATCCGCGGCGAAACCGGCGTCTGCGCCGCATGGTGCTTCGGCCGCCACGCCTGCGGCCAAGCCCGCGGCGCCCAAACCCAAACCGGTGCAGCCGGCACCGGCTGAGCAGGAAAGCTTTTTCAGCAGCCTGCTGTCCAACCCGCTGCTGTTGCCGGCCGGTGGCGGTCTGGTGATTCTGCTGCTCATCCTCGCCTGGCTGGCGCAGCGGAAAAAAGCCGCCAAGTCGCAGCGCGACGTGTCGGTGTTCGACAGCCGCATGAGCGTGGCCGACAGCTTTTTTGGCGGCACTGGCGGCGAGCGCGTGGACACGCGCAACGGCACGATGAGCTCGGCGTTTTCGTCGAGCCAGCTCGACACCAATGATGTCGATCCGGTGGCCGAGGCCGATGTGTATCTGGCCTATGGCCGGGATTTGCAGGCCGAGGAAATCCTGAAAGAAGCGGTCAAGGCCAATCCCGACCGCCTGGCCGCGCGGCTCAAACTGCTCGAAATCTACGCCAAACGCAAGGATTCGCGCTCGTTCGAGGTCGGCGCCGCCGAGCTGTTCGCGCTGACACAGGGCGTGGGCGAAGACTGGAAGCGCGCGCAGGATCTCGGCCGCAGCCTCGATCCCGTCAACCCGCTGTATCACAACACGGTGCCGCCGAGCACGCTGGGCAGCACGCCGACCATGCCGCAGACCGAGTTCCCTGCGGCGACGCCCACGGCGCTGGCAGCGCTGACGCCGCAAACCCTGCCCAGCACCGAGATGCTCTCGGCGCTGGACACCGCGGCGGCGGCCAAGCAGTCTCTGCCCGAGCATCTGGACCTCGACCTCAGCCTGCCGGTGGGCGAGCCGGCGGCGCCGACGCCTGCTGCGCCGCAGGCGCCCGTTTCACCGCAGCCGCCTGCTGCGGTTGCGCAGGCGCCCGCTGCTGTCGAAGTGCCGCAAACCCAGGCGCCGGCGGCCTCTAGCCCAACCCCGCCTGCCGCGGGCAAGCCGGCGGAGGAGGACTTTTTGCTCTCCGGTGGTCTGGATTTCCACGTGCCGTCGGATTTTGCCGCGCCGGCATCGACCCTGGCGGCAGCCGAGCCTGCCCAGCCTGCCGCGGCGCCCGACGAACACACCATGGAGTTCGACCTCAGCGGCATTACGCTGGAAGAACCCGAGGCGCCGGCCAAGCCCGCCGCGCCGGCGCCTGAGGCTGCGGCAGCCGCGCTGGATGAGCTGCCCAAGCTGGAGCCGCAGTTCGACGAATCGCAGCCGGCGCTCGATCTACGGCTGGAACTGGCGGCAGAGAGCATGGCCATCGGCGACACCGAGTCGGCGCGCAATCTGCTCGGCGAAGTGATCGCCGAGGGCGATCCGCAGCTGAAAAAGCGCGCGCAGGACATGCTGGACAAACTTGGGCGCTGAACATCCCGGGCCGCAGCCCGGGCAGCGCGTGGTGCTCGGGCTGAGTTATCTCGGCAGCACGGCCTGCGGCTGGCAGAGCCAGCCCAGCGGTTGCGGTGTGCAGGATCGGCTGGAGCGTGCGTTGCAGCAGTTTCTCGGCCAGCCGGTGCGCACCGTCTGCGCCGGGCGCACCGATGCCGGGGTGCACGCCCTCGGGCAGGTCGTGCATTTCGACAGCCCGCTGCAGCGCGAGGAGTTCTCCTGGGTGCGCGGAGTCAACGCGTTTTTGCCGCGCGACGTGGCGGTGCAATGGGCGCGCACCGGGGTGTCGTCGGGCTTCGATGCGCGGCGCAGCGCGTTTCAGCGGCGCTACCGCTATGTGTTGCGCAACCATCCGGTGCGTCCCGCGCTGGACGCCGGGCGCGTCGGCTGGACGCATCGGCCGCTCGATCTCGACCGTCTGCGTGCCGCGGCGCAGTGCCTGCTGGGCACCCACGATTTCAGCGCCTTTCGTTCCAGCGAATGCCAGGCGCGCAGCCCGGTCAAAACCCTGCACGCCATCGACATCCAGCGCGTGGGCGATTATGTCGTTTTCGACCTGCGCGCGAACGCGTTTTTGCACCACATGGTGCGCAATCTAGTCGGCAGCCTGCTGGCGGTGGGCAACGGCTCCAAGCCGGTGGAGTGGCTGGCCGATGTGCTGCAACGCGGCGACCGCAGCCTGGCGGCGCCGACCTTCATGCCCGATGGCCTGTATTTCGTCGGCCCGGATTACCCGGCAGAATTCGGCTTGCCAGCGGCACCGCACCCTTGGGCGCCGTTGTTTTGACCCTGGCTTTGCACCATGACGGCCCGGCCTGAAACCCCGCACCGCACCCGCATCAAAATCTGCGGAATCACCCGTGTCGACGACGCACAGGCGGCGGCGCACGCCGGTGCCGACGCCATCGGCCTGGTGTTTTACCCGCCCAGCCCGCGCCATGTCAGTCTGCAGCAGGCACAGCGCATTGCGCGCAGCCTGCCGCCGTTCGTCTCGGTCGTCACGCTGTTCGTCAACGCCACCCCCACGCTGGTCGAGGACGTGATCGCGCAGGTGCGCCCGGCGCTCTTGCAGTTCCACGGGGACGAGGCGCCGGAGGACTGTACCCGCTATGGCCACCCCTACTTGCGCGCCGCGCGCATGCGCGAGGGGCTGGATTTGTTAGACTTTGCAGCCAGGTTTTCCACTGCGCAGGCCCTCGTTCTGGATGCATTCGTGCCCGGATACGGCGGCGGCGGCGAGGTCTTCGATTGGTCACGCATTCCAGCAAACGTCGCGCTTCCCCTCGTTTTGTCTGGTGGGTTGCATGCTGCAAATGTGACGTCTGCCATCCGGCAGGTGCATCCCTGGGGCGTTGACGTCAGTTCCGGCGTCGAAGCGTCCAAAGGCATCAAGAGCGCGCAGCGCATCCACGAGTTCGTCGCTGCGGTGCGTGCAGCAGATCAGTAAGCCGCAGCGGGCCCGACCGCTGCGGCAGCCCGCGAGACCCACCATGTTCGATTACGCCTACCCCGATGCACACGGCCATTTCGGCCCATACGGCGGCAGCTTCGTCGCCGAAACCCTGAGCCACGCCCTGGAAGAACTCCAGGCCGCCTACGACCACTACAAAAACGACCCGGAATTCCTCGACGAATTCCGCTACGAGCTCAAGCACTTCGTCGGTCGCCCCAGCCCGATCTACCACGCCGCGCGGCTGAGCGACAAACTCGGCGGGGCGCGCATCTACCTCAAGCGCGAAGACCTCAACCACACCGGTGCGCACAAGATCAACAACACCATCGGCCAGGCCATGCTCGCCCGGCGCATGGGCAAGCCGCGGGTGATTGCCGAAACCGGCGCCGGGCAGCACGGCGTGGCCACGGCGACCATCGCCGCGCGCTACGGCATGGAGTGCGTGGTGTACATGGGCAGCGAAGACGTCAAGCGCCAGTCGCCCAACGTCTACCGCATGAACCTGCTGGGCGCGCGCGTCGTCCCGGTGGAGTCGGGCAGCAAGACGCTCAAGGACGCGCTCAACGAGGCGCTGCGCGACTGGGTGACGCATGTGGAACACACGTTCTACATCATCGGCACCGTCGCCGGTCCGCACCCCTACCCGCAAATGGTGCGCGATTTCCAGCGGGTGATCGGCGATGAATGCCTGCGGCAGATGCCGGAGATGACCGGCCGGCAGCCCGACGTGGTGATCGCCGCCGTCGGCGGCGGCAGCAACGCCATGGGCATCTTCTATCCCTACATCCCGCACGACAAGGTGCGGCTCATCGGCGTCGAGGCCGCCGGGCTCGGACTGGACACCGGGCGGCATGCGGCATCGATTTCGGCGGGAACGCCCGGCGTGCTGCACGGCAACCGCACCTATCTGCTGCAGGACGACCACGGCCAGATCATCGAAACCCACTCGGTGTCCGCCGGGCTGGACTACCCCGGCGTCGGCCCCGAGCACGCCTGGCTGCACGACCTTGGCCGTGCCGAGTATGTCGGCATCACCGACGACGAAGCGCTGGCGGCGTTTCACGAACTCTGCCGCACCGAAGGCATCATCCCGGCGCTCGAATCGAGCCACGCGCTGGCGCACGCCATCAAGCTCGCGCCGCAGATGCGCCGGGATGAAATCATCCTGGTCAACCTCTCCGGCCGCGGCGACAAGGACATCAACACCGTGGCGGCGCGCGAAGGGGTGAGCTTCGACACCCTGTTCGGCCGCCAGCCGGGAGCGCAGAAATGAAACAGACCCTTGACGCGCTGCACGCGTCGCCCGCCGTGGGGGGCTCCATGCCCTCGGAGCGGCCGCGTGGCATGGAGATGAACCGCATCGACCAGCGTTTCGCTCAGTTGCGTGCGCAGGGCCGCAAGGCGCTCATTCCCTACATCGCCGCGGGCGACCCGGCGCCTGCCGTCACCGTCGAGCTGATGCACGCGCTGGTGCAGGGCGGCGCCGACGTCATCGAGCTGGGCGTGCCGTTTTCCGACCCGATGGCCGACGGCCCGGTGATCCAGCGCGCCACCGAACGCGCCATCGCCCAGGGCGTGGGGCTGCCGCAGGTGCTCGACTTCGTCCGTGCCTTCCGCCAGACCGACGCCGTCACCCCCATCGTGCTCATGGGCTACGCCAACCCGGTGGAGCGCTTCGGCGTGGACGCCTTCGTCGCCGCGGCGCAGGCGGCGGGGGTGGACGGCGTGCTCATCGTCGATTACCCGCCGCAGGAAAGCGAAGCCTTCGCCGCCGCGCTCAAGGCCGCCGGCATCGCGCCGATTTTTCTGCTCGCTCCCACCAGCACCGAGCAGCGCATGGCCGACGTCGGCCGTATTGCCAGCGGTTATGTGTATTACGTGTCGCTCAAGGGCGTGACCGGCGCCGGCCATCTCGACACCTCGGCGGTGGCGGCGATGCTGCCGCGCATCCGCACGCATGTGCATGTTCCCGTGGGAGTAGGATTCGGCATCCGCGACGCGCAGACCGCGCGCGCCATCGGCGCGCTGGCCGATGCCGTGGTCATCGGCTCGCGCCTGATCGAACTGCTGGAGGCGCAGCCCGCCGCGCAGGCGGCCGACGTGGCGCGCCGCTTCATTCAGGACATTCGCCAGGCGCTCGACGCCGCGTGAGGAGAGACGGACATGAGTTGGCTCGAAAAGCTCCTACCCCCGAAGATTCAGCAAACCAGCCCGCAGGATCGCCGCCAAGTGCCCGAGGGGCTGTGGGTGAAGTGCCCGTCGTGCGAGTCGGTGCTGTACAAGTCCGATCTGGAACTCAACCAGAACGTCTGCCCCAAGTGCAGCCATCACATGCGCATCGGCGCCCGCGCGCGGCTCGATGCGCTGCTCGACGCCGAAGGGCGGTATGAAATCGGCCAGGAAGTGCTGCCGGTCGATCCGCTGAAGTTCAAGGACAGCCGCAAATACCCCGACCGGTTGAAAGAGGCGTTGGAAAACACCCAGGAAACCGACGCCTTGGTGGTCATGGGCGGAGCCATCCAGACCCTGCCGGTGGTGGTGGCCTGCTTCGAGTTCGAGTTCATGGGTGGGTCGATGGGCTCGGTGGTCGGCGAGCGCTTCGTGCGCGGGGTGCAGGCGGCGATCGAGCAAAAGGTGCCGTTCATCTGCTTCACCGCCACTGGAGGCGCGCGCATGCAGGAAGGCTTGCTGAGCCTGATGCAGATGGCCAAGACCAACGCCGCGCTCACCCGGCTGTCCGCTGCCGGGCTGCCGTTCATCAGTGTGCTCACCGACCCGACCATGGGCGGGGTGTCGGCCAGCTTTGCCTTCATCGGCGACATCGTGCTCGCCGAGCCCAAGGCGCTGATCGGCTTTGCCGGGCCGCGGGTGATCGAAAACACCGTGCGCGAAAAGCTGCCCGAAGGTTTCCAGCGCTCGGAGTTCCTGCTGCAAAAAGGCGCGATCGACCGCATCGTCGACCGGCGCGAGCTGCGCGGCGAACTCGCGCAGCTGCTGGCCATGCTGCTGCGCCAGCCGAGTGAAGCCATCACCTCCTGACCGGTTTTGCCCCCTGTGGCGTCATCCTGCTGCATGACGACGACGGCGCACACCCTGGACGGCTGGCTGGCACACGCCGAGCAGCTGCATCACCGCGTCATCGACCTCGGCCTGCAGCGGGTGCAGGCGGTGCGCGCGGCGATGCGTCTGGACTTTGCCTGCCCGGTGATCACTGTGGCCGGAACCAACGGCAAAGGCTCGACCTGCGCCATGCTCGAAGCGATTCTGCTGGCTGCCGGCTACCGCGTCGGCGTCTACACCTCGCCGCATCTGGTGCATTTCGAGGAGCGCTGCCGCATTGACGGACAAGCGGTGCAGGCCGATGCGTTGCTGCCGCATTTTGCTGCCGTCGAGCGTGCCCGCCACGCCGCCAACCCGGCAGGGCAGGCGGTGAGCCTGAGTTATTTCGAATTCACCACGCTGGCCATTTTGTCGCTGCTGGCGGCGCAGCGGCTGGACGCCGTGGTGCTCGAAGTCGGTCTGGGCGGGCGGCTCGACGCCGTCAACGTCATCGACACCGACTGCGCCATCCTCACCAGCATCGACCTCGACCACATGGAGTATCTCGGCCCCGACCGCGAGTCGATCGGTCGGGAAAAAGCCGGCATCATGCGCGCGGGTAAACCGGCCATCGTCGCCGACCCGCTGGCGCCGCAGTCGGTGCGGGACCATGCGCAGTCCATCGGCGCCGATCTGTGGCTGGCCGGACGCGATTTCCACACCACCCACCTGCAGCAGCAATGGAGCTGGCAGGGTCGGGCACAGCGCTGGCACGGCCTGGCGTTTCCGGCGCTGCGTGGCGCCAACCAGCTGCTCAACGCCGGCGGGGTGCTCGCCACGCTCGAAGCGCTGCAGCCGCGGCTGCCGGTGTCGGCGCAGGCGGTGCGCGAGGGGTTTGCCCGCGCCGAACTGCCCGGGCGCTTCCAGGTGCTCGCCGGTCAGCCCACGGTGGTGTTGGACGTCGGCCACAACCCGCACGCCATCGCCGTGCTCGCGCAAAACCTCGACAGCATGGGGTATTTTCCCGCGACCCATGCCGTGTTTGGCGCGATGGCGGACAAGGATATTGCCGGCATGCTGCG